>Ga0207433_10007123_pt1 | contig 18885 bp, 19 predicted proteins | sample YelNatPaOPGAMG01_FD_187559 | JGI IMG/M metagenome (GOLD analysis project Ga0207433, IMG submission 187559) | Hot spring thermophilic microbial communities from Obsidian Pool, Yellowstone National Park, USA - OP-RAMG-01 (SPAdes) (version 3) | ecosystem: Environmental > Aquatic > Thermal springs... | reverse complement strand
TGATAAATGTAGGATGGTTTTGAGGGGGTTATGAGGCTTTATTCTTCTAATGCCATTTCAGTATCTTTCTGCCCATGAATACTTCTGGTAGTACTATTAGGCCCCAGCTTGCCACTCCAAATATGTATGCTAGGTCCGTGATGCTCATTGCTGTTAGGTGGAATAGTTGTTGTGTTATTGGTATGTATGCTATTGCCAGTGTAATTATTATTGAGGCTATGTCTGCAATTACGAAGAATTTGTTTTGTAATGCCCTTCTCCCCATTCTCCATACGCTATGTTTCTCGGATCTGCAGTTCCATACCACGAATAGTTCGAATAGTGCTGCTTGTATGAAGGCTGCTGTGGTTGCTTCCCTGTAGGTTAGGAGTCTTGCTTCTTCATCTATTCCCCATGGGAATTTCCATGGATGTGAAGGCCAGACGTAGTATTCTAGGGAGAAGACGAGTATTGTTCCTGTGGCTTGTAGTATGAAGGATGCTATTATGAAGGCTAGCATTCCATGCAGTATCCCTTCCTCAGGTTTTCTTGGGGGTCTATCCATGACGTCTATGTCAGGTGGATCTGTGGCTAAGGCTACTGCTGGCGCTCCATCTGTTACTAGGTTTATCCATAGTATCATGGCTGGTAGTAGTGGTAGTGGGAATAGTTCTGCTCCAAATATTCCTCCAAGTATTGCGAAGGATCCCACTACGAGTAGTTCGTCGAAGTTGCATGCTAGTAGGAATCTTGCATACTTTCTGATGTTATCATATATTACTCTGCCATATTCCACTGCTCTAACTATTGTGGCGAAGTTGTCGTCTGCGAGGATTATGTCTGCAGCTTCCTTGGTTACGTCTGTTCCAGTTATTCCCATGGCTATTCCAATGTCTGCAGCTTTTATTGCTGGTGCATCGTTTACGCCGTCTCCAGTCATTGCCACTATATGCCCCTTCTTCTTTAATGCTTGAACTATTCTGAGTTTGTGGGCTGGTGAGACTCTAGCGTATACAGTCACCTTCTCCACAATCTTATCATATTCCTCATCGCTCATCTTTTCAAGCTCCTCTCCAGTTAGGGCTATGTCTCCATCCCTGTATATTCCCACTTCCCTTGCTACTGCTATGGCTGTGAGTTTGTGGTCTCCAGTTATCATTACCGTCTTTATCCCAGCCCTTTGGCATAGTTTGTTGGCTTCTATGGCTTCTTTCCTCGGTGGGTCTATCATCCCCTCCAATCCAACGAATATCATTTCTTGCTCTATTCCCTCATCATATGTTGTCATTTCCTTTGGGAGGGGTTTGTAGGCCATGGCTAGGACTCTTAGGGCGTGGGATGCCATCCCTTCATTCACTTTAAGTATCCTCATTTTATCTTCTTCGGTTAATTCCCTCACCTTTCCATTCTCCAGTATTCTATTGCATCTCTCCAGAACTATTTCCGTTGCCCCCTTCATGTATGCGTGAATCTCGCCGGATGGGGTTTTATGTATTGTTGTCATCCTCTTCCTCTCTGATGAGAATGGTATTTCCCATATTCTTGGGTATTCTGCTTCAAGTTTCTCTTTACTTAAACCAGCCTTTTCCGCTACAACTATCAATGCCCCTTCAGTTGGGTCTCCCATTATACTCCATGAGCTTCCCCCCTCACTCTTAACTAGTTTTGCATTGTTGCATAGAGCTCCTATCCTCAATAGGATTTCTATATCCCCCTCTGGGTTTATGGTTTCGTTTCCACGTTTAAAGCTCCCCTTAGGCTCATATCCAACTCCTGTAACCTCTATGTATTCTCCATCCACGTATATCCTTCTAACAGTCATTTCCCCCTTGGTTATGGTTCCAGTTTTATCTGAGCATATTACTGTTACTGAGCCTAAGCTTTCCGCTGCGGACAACTTCCTTATTACGGCATTTCTCCTGGCTAGTTCTCTAGCTCCTAGGGCTAGGGCTATGGTTACTATGGCTGGTAACCCTTCTGGCACTGCTGATATGGCTAGTGCTATTGAGGACATGAAGGCTTGTATGAATCCTTCCACTTCAAACTTCATTTGTACAGCTACTTCCACAGCCTCTATTAGGAATATTAGTGCGCATACACCCACCACTAGTTTAGCCATTTTCCCTGCGAAGGCATCTAGTTTCCTTTGTAGTGGTGTTTTCTCTTCTTCCATGGTTTGAACCATTTCAGCTATCTTCCCAAATTCCGTGTTCATTCCCGTGGCCACCACTACGGCTTTCCCCCTTCCATGAACTACATGTGTGGCTGAGTATACCATGTTCCTCCTATCTGATACTGGTGTTTCTGCTTTGAGTATTGTGGGCTCCTTATGTACTGGTGTTGATTCCCCTGTGAGCATGGCTTCATTGGTTCTAAGTTCAATTGCCTCTATTATCCTTGCATCCGCAGGTACTCTATCCCCCTCTTCTAGGATTATTATGTCTCCTGGAACTATTTCCCTTGCTGGTATCGTCATTTCCATTCCTCCACGTAGAACTCTGGCTTTTGGTGCAGTCATCTTCTTTAATGCTTCTAAAGCCTTCTCAGCCCTATACTCCTGTATGAATCCAGTTAATGCGCATAGGAATACTATGGCTAGTATGGTTATTGTATCTGTGAAGGTTTCTAGGAATTCTCCTCCATGTAGCATTTCCCAGTATCCTATTATGGCTGAGAATATTGATGCTGCTATCAATAGTAGTACGAAGACATCTTTGAATTCATCTAGGAACATTTGTAGTGCAGTCCTCTTCTTAACTTCCTTAATCTCATTGTATCCATACTTCTCAAGCCTTCTACTGGCTTCTTGTGGTGAAAGCCCATTTAAGCTTGTTTCAAGTCTCCTTAAAACTTCATTTAGCTCCAGGGCATGCCATTCACTCATTTGGGTTACACAACTCCATATAGGGTGTGGTTTGTATAAACTTATTTTTGGATTAGATTTAAAGTTAACCTTGCTGGCAAATGTTAAATAATTCTTTATGGATAATTTGAATTATGACTTCACCTTTCAATCAAGGTTTTGAGAGGGGGGTTAGGGAGGCTGGAGCTTTAAGGTATAGGTTGAATCTCGTTAAAAATCTTTTGGAGATTTTGGAGTTGAAGGTTGAGGATTACTTGAAGGTTAATGATGCTAAGCTAAAGTATGTTCCACAAAGATTCCTTGAGGAAGCTGAGGGGATTGCCAAGGGTTCTGGTTTAAGTGTCTCTGAGGTTTTGGCTTTGGATTTCGGTTTAAGTGTGGATAAACTTTTCATGGATGGATGTACGGCGTTCGCAATTCCCAATGGATTTACCTTGGATGGCTCTGTCATGTTGATGAAGAATAGGGATTTAGGGTTTAGGAGGCTTCACCCACAAGTCTTATCATACTCTAAGCTGGATGGCTATAATAGGTTTATTGGCGTTGTAACTGCTGGTAGTGTTTGCTGGTATCAGGGGGTTAATGAGCATGGTTTAGTGGCGTTTAACACTGCAACTCCACAGCAAATTATAGATCCAACCTCTGCTCAGGGGATGAGCATACCCGTAATTATTAGGAGGATACTTGAGGAGTGTAGTAGCGTGGATGAAGCTTTAAAGTTTATATCTGGAAGCCAGTTTAATGCTTTCTCAAACCTCTTCCTCTCAGATCGTGAGAGGATTGTGATTGTGGAGTTGAAGGCTGGATTCGCACCATACATTTGGGAGGTTAAAGAGCCTGATTGCAGATCAAACCATTACCTATTCCACGTTAACCCTGATGTCCAGGATGAATTGGAGTTGCTTGTTAGGCAGCAGACGCTTGTGAGGTATACCCGTGGAAGGATGCTTCTGAAGGGGGTTGAAAAGTTTAGTGTGGAAACCCTTATGGGGTTTAGTAGAGATCACTTCCATGGTCCAAGCCCATACTCCATATGCCGACACCCACCAATAGTGGGTAGTCCACTCACAGCTCTACTATCCTCCACAACCCTCTCATCACAGATATTCAAGGTTGGTGCTGGAGAAATTGAGGTTTACACTGCCATAGGATATCCATGTCAATCGGAATTTATACATACAGTTTTTGGGGAGAGTATTCCAATTGAAGCTGCTGATGGGAGGTTGTGGTTTAAGCAGTATGGTGGTGTTTGATGGTTAGGGTTGGCCTTGTAACTATTGGGCAATCTCCAAGGGTTGATGTTACTGGCGACTTGTTGAAGTTGTTTCCCAGTGGAGTGGAGGTTTTGGAGGCTGGAGCTCTAGATGAACTTAAGCCTGAGGAGATTGAGAAGCTTAAACCCATGTCTGGGGAAACAGTTTATGTAACTAGACTTAGGAGTGGTGTTGAAGTTAAGATTTCCAGGGAGAGGGTTATACCATTGGTGGGGAAATGTATATCAAAGATTGAGGGGGGTGTGGATGTTATTGGGATATTGTGTTCAGGTGAATTCCCAGACTATCCATCCTCTAAACCAATAATTTATCCTGAGAGGGTTTTGAAGGGGTTGGCTTCAAGCATAGTTTATGGTGGGAGGGTTGGAATATTGATTCCGGCCGTTGAGCAGGTGGATTATGCTGGGGTTAAGTGGGGTGGATTGTTTAGGGATTTGCATGTATATCCCATATCGCCGTATACTTCAAGTCTAAGTGATTTTAGGGGGTTGGGTGGGAGGCTTAGGGGTGATGGTGTGAAGCTTGCAATTATGGATTGTATTGGATATACTCTTGGGCAGAGGGATGTTTTGAGGGGGTTTGGAATTATGGTTTTAACTGCGAGGACTGCTTTGGCTAGGGCTATATGTGAGCTTCTATGAGCCTCCCCTAACCTTTCCCACAATTTCATTTGCAAGTTTAATGTTGCATGAAGCAATATATTTCGCTCTTATATTGTCTTGGAATTCTGGGTTGAATTCCCCTCCCCACTCATTCAATACTACTCCCCCAGCTTCTTTAACCATGAAGCATGCTGCTGCGAAATCCGTTAGTCTCAGTGCACCCCTCAAATCTATGAAGGCATCACATATTCCTGAAGCTACGAAGCATGTTTCTAGGGCATCTGTCCCAATGAATCTCACATGCTTAGCTTCAGCTATGATTGGCTTAACCTTGTTGAAGTGCTCCATATATTTCCCCCTAATATTTAAATCCACGGCTATTAGTGCTTCGCTAACCTTTTCCACATTGCTTGGTTTAACCCTCCTCCCATTCAATTCCACACCAAACCCCCTAAAACCCATGAACACATCTCCAGTCACAATGTTTACCACGGCTCCACATGTTATGCTGTTTAAGTTGCCTTCTTCAGCTATGGCTATGGATGTGGAGTATATTGGGTACCCCCTATATGCATTTGTACTCCCATCCAATGGGTCAACTATTATTATTGGTTTCCCAGAGCCGTAAACATTCTTCCCAGTTTCTTCGCCTATGAATGTGAAGTTTTGTAGGTTTCTCTTAACCTCCAATAATAACTCCTCTTCCAATGCTAAATCTATCTTTCCACCCTCCTCTTCACTCAAGACCATATTTGTGGATTTAGCTTCCATAAGCATTTTTGAGGCTTTAATCCTAGACTTCTCAATAAGCCTTTTTAATAGTGTGTTCATGTTCATATTATCCACCAAGCATGTATTTTGCAACTTCACTTATACTTCCAACCTCTATAACCTTTACATTAAACCCATTGCTTTTGAGGTAGCTTTCCAAGTTTATTATGGTGTATTGGTATGTGATTATCTTCACGTTTCCAACAGTCTTCTCTGTGGGTTGGAGTATGGGGATGTTTGCTTCCCCCATTGGAACTAGGAATAATTTGCATCCATTCCTTGCTGCTGCCACAGCCTTCTCCAATACCCCTCCAACGCTTCCCACACTTCCATCTGGATTTATTGTTCCAGTAACGTATACTGTGCTGTTCACCTTTAACCCCTTTACCGCCGATATTATGGCTATTGTTATTGCTGCTCCTGCACTTGGTCCATCCACCACTTGTATTGATTTGTCTGCTATGACTGAAACTATTATGTCAGCCCCCCTTAGGCTTATTCCAGTATACTTTTCAGCCACTGTTGCGGCTGTCCTTATGCTGGATTGGAGGTCTATTCCAATGTTTGGCTGTGTGTTTACCAGTATCCTCCCATTTCCAGGGGTTATTTCAACTTTAGCTTTCATGACAACCCCCTCATAGTAAGTTGTGAATATGTCTTCCTGCACCTCCCTTACCGCTACAATATTCACTTCGGAGGATCCTGATACTGCTCCACTGGTGCTGCCACCATAAGCGATTGTGGTGTAATATTCCAGTTGCCTCTTATAATACTCCAATTGTTGTGTTGTGTAGTTTAGTTGTGTTGAGAGTTGTGCAATCATGGTGTTGGCTTGGGATAGCTGTGTGTATGCTTCTTCAAGCATCTTTGATAATGTTTGATTCCTCTGATTTAATGCTATTATGATTGATGTTGAGGCTACATTCACAATTAAGCTTAATATTAGGATTACCGTTAGGAGTTTATTGCTGTTCAAGGCTTCATCCCCCCAGAAGATAGTTATCCTCTTGCTTGGATATATTGTTTTGTGGTGAAATGTTTTCACCACCCCCCTGAAAATCGTTTTCCACGATCCTCCAGACTGGAGGCTAATGTTTATTCGTCTATTGTCGTATCCATCATCACATAACTTAAATACCCATATTCAGCATACTCTTCCTTGGGGGTTTTGAATAAGCCTCTTGCCTCAATAATTTCTGTTGGGATTTCCAAGTTTGGTAAGCGTGTTGGTTTGAGTGCTAGGGAGCTTTTCCAGGAGGCTTTTAGGGAGTGTATGGATTCAGCTCCAAAAGTTTCTCCGGATATGATTAGGGCTTTGTTTGTTGGTCAGATGAGTGGGATGTTTGAGCATCAGGAGCATAATGCACCAATATATTTGGAGTGGTGTGGTTTAAGTGGTGTGGTTGATGGTGTTAGGGTTGAGGCTGCCTGCGCCTCTTCTGGTGTGGCTTTGAGGCTTGGCGTCACTGCGATAGCTTCAGGCTTATATGATTTCGTCTTGGTGGGTGGTGTTGAGAAGATGACTCACCTCGACACAACCACAGTAACTGATATTCTAGCCACAGCCTCAGACAGCTTCCTCGAACAGATTAATGGTTTAACATTCCCATCCCTTTACGCTTTGATGGCTACTGCCCACATGAATAGGTATGGGACGACTGAGGAGCAGATGGCTTTGGTGGCTGTTAAGAATCACTCCAACGCCAACTTAAATCCTAAGGCTCACATGTATGGTGTTGAGGTGGATTTGAAGAAGGCTTTGAGTAGTAGGGTTATTGCTTGGCCCCTGAAACTCTATGATTGCTCATTGATATCTGATGGTGCAGCATGCTTAATACTCACTAAACCTGAATTGGCATATAAGTATTCTGATGATGTGGTTCACATTATAGGGTTTGGTCAGGGGCATGATTCCATAGGCCTTTATGCTAGGGATAGTTTGACCAGTTTAAATGCCACAAAGATTGCTGCTAGGAAGGCTTATGATATGGCTGAGGTTAAACCCAGCGATATAGATGTAGCTGAAGTTCACGATTGCTTCACCATAGCCGAAATAATTGCATATGAGGATCTTGGATTCTGCAATCCTGGTGAGGGGGGTAAGCTTGTGGAGCGTGGTGAAACCTTTAGGGATGGGAGTATACCCGTCAATACCAGTGGGGGTTTGAAGGCTAAGGGGCATCCTGTGGGTGCCACTGGGGTGGCTCAAGCATGTGAAATATATTTGCAGTTGACTGGTAAGGCTGGTGCAAGGCAAGTTCAAGATGCGAATGTTGGGTTAACGCATAATGTTGGTGGTTCAGGGGCTACTGCAGTAGTCCACATATATGTGAGGGGGTGAATCCATTGAGTAGTGAATTCACTTATGAGAAGTTTAAAAGTTTTATTGCTCAGGGAAAGTTTATGGCTGCCAAGTGTGGGAAATGCAACCGAATACTTTTACCGCCGAAGCCTGTCTGCCCATATTGCGGTTCCAGGGAAATCTCGTGGATTGAGATTCCAAGGGTTGGGAGGATTGTGAGTTACACTGAGATTCATGTTCCACCAAGAGGGTTTGAGAAGCTTGCCCCATACATTGTGGCTTTAGCGGAGTTTGAGGGTGGAGTTAAGCTTCCAGGGGTAGTTAAGGATGCTAAGATTAGTGATTTAAAAATTGGGTTAAATGTTCTTCTGGAGTTCTCAAGGGATTCCCCATCGGGATATTTTTTCACAATTACTCCTGCTCTTGGGGCGGCTTAGGAATCTTCTGGGCAACTTTAATTAGTATTTTAGGTTGATCTGATGGTTTAACGTATATTGCGAAGTCTGGGCAGTATATTTCGCAGAATCTGCATCCAATGCAGTCTCCAATTCTCGCTGGGTAGGCGTAATAGTATCCCCTCTCATTTACCTCCTTTGAGAATTCGAGAACCTTCTTTGGACACATGGATATGCATATGCCGCACCCCTTACACCTATCCCTTAGCACAACGATTTTGAAACTTCTCCCACTCACAGCTTCTCCCCCACAAAATGCCACATAATAATGTCGATATTCTATGTAAAAGCGTTTTGCCTCTCCTAATTCTATGTTGGTCTTGGTTTTATTTTGAATTGGCAGTATGGGTCTCCTCTGGATATGCATTTCTCCTCATATGCAGTCATATCCTTTCCAGTTAACTCTGAAAACCATCCTTCAAGAATCCCCTTTATGAAATATGAGCCTGAGGGTCTTTTCAACTCCTCCAGTATCTCGCATTCTATGGAGTGCATTATTTTCACTGTGAACTCATATGCCTCCATGTCCATGTGCTCCACTTTCATTATTCCGAAGCCGCTCATCATGAATCTCGCTTCATGTAGTTTCATTAGTTTTTCAATGTCTCTACCCACCATCCTCTCATGGGTTTCAAATCCAGTTTTACCAATTTCCCTCCCAACAATGTTTAATATCATTTCAGCTCCAATCCTACTCAACCCACTTATAAGCCCCCTTAAACTGTGTTGCATGAGGATTATTGCCCTTGACCCCATGGCTGTTATTGGGAAGGAGTATGGGTCTATGGCAACCCCCTCCACTGGGCTCGTATACACCCTCACATCTGTGTTGAATTCTTTGGTGTTTGTTTTTATTTCGTCTACTAGATTGTTTAATTCTTCTTTACTTATTTTTGTTGAGTCTATGAATATTGTTATGTATGAGTATTGTTCTGGAATGGTTGATGTGTAAAGTCCAACTATAGCTATGCCTCTTCTCGATATTGGTTGTATAGTTTTTTCTAGGACTCCGGGGACTTCGGCGGCTTCAGGTTTTAGCCTTACATGTATTGTGGTGAAATTCCTATACCTGTGTAACGGTATAGTCATCAATTCCCTTGGGAGGGTATTGAGAACTTCTGTTTCCATATTCATACCCCCTCCATGCAGCCTAACAAGATTGTATAGTCAGATGTTTGTAAAATATTTATTGTATTTAAGTTTTGGGCTTTGTGACGGAACTCTTTTTATGTTTATTTTGAATAGCTGTGGTGGGATTGTTTATGTTTGGTGGTGTTCGGAGTTTGATGGCTGTTTATGTTGGGGTTTTGGTTATTGCTTTGGGGGTTGGTGTTGTGACTCCTGCTATCCCTTTGTATGCTCGTAGTTTGGGGGCTTCTTATGTGGAGGTGGGATTGCTTGGCACATTTTATTCTTTGACTTATATAGTGTTGGCTGTTTTGTCGGGGTGGCTTTCGGATCGTGTTGGGAGGAAGGTGGTTATTACTGGTAGTGCGTTTTTGTGTGGGTTTGCAGCGTTTTTATACCTCATATCCTCAAATGTGGTTTCCCTATTTCTAGTTAGGGTTGTTGAAGGGGGTGCATGGTGCTCCTTTTGGTCTGTGCTTGAGGCTTTGGTGACAGAGCTTGCTGGGGGGAGGGCTGGTGGAGCTATGGGGGTGTGTGGCGTGTTTTATGGTGTTGGCTATTTGATAGGTTCTATTTTAGGGGGATTCTTAGTGTCTTCTTATGGTTTCAAAGCCACGTTTCTGCTTTATTTTTGCTTATCCTTTATGGCAGCAGCGATTTTTGCGAATGTTAAGGCTGGGGGTATGCGAGGCTATGCTGGGGCGGGGGAGCTTTATGGGGTGGAGGTTTTGGGTGGGAGGCATGGTGCTATTGCTTTGCTGACTTCCTACGTCCTGTCATTCTGTCTCTCTATATTGTGGATTGTGATGGTTACATTGTTTCCAGTCTATGTTGAGGATTTGGGGGTGGATGCTTTTTGGATTGGAGTTTTGTTGGGTGCTTTTTGGTTAGGCCATATCATCTTTTTCGTATTTGCTGGTAGACTCTCAGATACTTTTGGTAGAGAGAATGTTTTGATACCGTCAATGGCATGTCTCTCAATTGCATCCATGTTGATGGCTGCATCAAGCGATTTTACAATTCTCTTCATAGTTAATTTGATTATTGGGTGTGGTTTGGGCTCTGCTTATCCAGTTGCGGTGGCTTTGATTTCTGATGTTACATCTTCGCAGCGTAGGGGGGTTATGATGGGGCTTTTTGAAACCTTCTTTGGTATTGGTATGCTTGTAGGCTCCACCCTTGGGGGTTGGATTGCTGAATTTAATGCTAGAGATCCCTATATCCTCTGTGGCGTCTTATGTGTTGCATGTACTTTTATGGTTGTGGCTTATAAGTTTAGAATTAAGGGTTCTGCCACGTGGAAACAATAAATTAAGTGTTGTTGCTGTGGTTTAGTGTTTTCCGAGTTTTTTGTGTAGTCTTTCTATTCTGTTTATGGCTTCATTGATTTTCTCTATTGGTGCTACTAGGGCTATTCTTATGTGTCCTTCCCCCATTTCTCCGAAGGTGGATCCTGCCACTACTCTGACCCTTTCTTCTTCGAATAGTTTTTGTGTGTATTCTGTGGATTTCATTCCTGTTTCTGTTATGTCTGGGAATAGGTAGAAGGTTGCTTCTGGGTGTACGCATTTCATGTTTGGGATTTCATTTAGTCTTTTCACGGAGTATTCTATTCTCTTCTCGTATTCCCTCCTCATTTCTTTGTGGAAGCTCCATCCTTCCCTCAGCATTTTTGCTGCTGCTATTTGTAGTGGGACTGGTGTTGGCGATATTCCTATGGGTACTCTCCATATTAGTTCTGCCAGTTCCTTTGGGGCTATTATGTATCCTACTCTGAGTCCTGTCCATGCGAAGGTTTTTGATAGGCTCATGGCTATTATGGTTCTCTCTTCAGCTTCCTTTATGGTTGCTATGGCTGTATGCTTCTTCCCCCTCCAAGTGTATTCATTGTATATTTCGTCTGATAGTATTAGGAAGTCCTTTTCCGTTGCTATTCTGGCTATTTCTTTGAGTTCTTCCATGGTGTATATGCAGCCTGTGGGGTTGTCTGGGTTGCATATTATCATTAGCTTCGTTTTCTCTGTTGCCGCCTTCTCTATATTTTCTATGTCTGGTCTGAAGTATCCATCTTCGGTTTTCCTCATTTTTGCCCTCACAATTTTTCCGCCGAAGTATTTTATTGGGTTTATGTATCCTTGGTATGCTGGGTCTGGTATTATTACTTCGTCTCCAGGGTTTATTGTGGCTGCCAGTGTTAGGAATAGTGCTGTTCCACCTCCTGATGTGGGTATTACTTGTGTTTCTGGATCTATTTTTACCCCGTATTTTGAGTAGTATTCTGCCACTGCCCTTTTGAATTCTGGGTGTCCTTGGAATTCGTAGTGTGTTTCTCCTGCTTCTATGGCTTCCTTTATCCATTCTGCTATTATTGGTGGTTGGTTGAAGTCTGGGTCTCCTGCACCTAGGTTTATTATTTCTCCTGTTCTAGGTATTGGTGTTCTTGTGGCTGGTCTTTCAGCCAGTTGTAGTAGTTCCTTCTTCGCATATTTTGATATGTCCATCACGTTTCACCATTTGTTTGGCTAATTGGTTTTCATTGTGGAAACATTTAATGGTTTCGGTTGTGGTTATTGTTTTGGGTGTGTTTGTTTGAGGGTTAGGGTTTTGGATTATCCTGGGGCTACTAAGGTTTATGATGGTGATTTGGCTAGGCTTTCAGGCACTGTTATCCCCAATATTGCCAATGGCTTTGAGTTGGAGACTGGTTTGCCCTGGGTTGCTGATGTGGAGATTCATAAGGCTTTGGCTGTGGGTAGGGGTGTGGATGGGTTTAAGTTGATATACTCGTCTGGTTTCCATTATGGTTTTGATGGTGAGTTGGGTGTTTATGTTCCCACCATAGACTTGTATGCCCCTAAAATTTTAACTTATGATTTCAGGTGGCTTAAGGGTGTACTCTATCATGAGTATCTAGTTTATCTTCATCAGTGTTTTCATGGTTTGGATTGGAAGCCTAAGATCCTTTGGAATCCTGGGAAGAGGGGGGCTAAAATATATTATGATGTGTATTTGGATTTGGAGAGGGCTTTGGAGATGGCTTTAAGGTGTTTTAGGGGGGAGGAGGCTTTAATGGGTTTTCTGGATGTGGAGGTGGATATATTCCTTTCAGTTCTTTCTGGAAGTGTTAAGTCTAGGGTTGTGGAGGGGTTTCCAGAGTTGGATGTTGGGGTGGGGGAGGATGTTTTAGACCCCTCTAAGCCTCCAGTGGCTTTAACCATTAGGCCTAGAATTCTACTTGATAGGATTTATACTGGTGAGGATTTGCCTGACTTGAAGGAGAAGCTTTCCAGTCGTGGGGTTTTATTGGAGAAGTATCTTATTTTGAGTGGAATGTTTAGGGAGAAGGCTTTCTAGATTGAGTTTAGAAGCCTATAAATATTGTTTACCCACATATTTTTTGTGGGGCGTATCCCTTATGGTTTTGGATCCTCTCGATGTTCTCCGTAGGCTTGTGGCTGTTAATACTGTTAATAGTCCTGAGCAGGGGTTGAAGTGTGGTGGGGAGGCTGCTAACCTTATCCTTGAAATGTTTTCCAGTGTTGGTGTTAAGGGTGAGGTTTTGGAGTGTAATGGTTTTTATAGTGTTTTTGGTGTTTTGGGTGGGGGTAGGCCTGTCACCATGTTTCTCGCCCACTTCGACACAGTTCCAGTTAATCCTTCTGAGTGGAAGTTTAACCCCTTTGAGTTGACTGTTGTGGGTAATAGGGGGTATGGTAGGGGTTCTGTGGATGATAAGGGGAATGTGGCTGCAATTATGTGTGCTGTGGAGCGTCTTGTGAAGCGTGGTTTTAAGGGGACTTTGATTTATGCTTTTACTGGTGATGAGGAGATTGGTGGTGTTAATGGTGCTAGGGCTGTTAGGGATAGGCTTTTGGAGTTGGGTTTGAAGCCTGATTACCTTGTTAATGGTGATGGTCATGGGATGCAGGTTATTGTGCGTAGGAGGTGTGGTTTTAGTGTTAGGGTTAGTGTTCCCGCTGCTAGGAGGGTTGTTAGGGGTGTTAGGTTTACTAGGAGGTTTAATGTTGAAACTCCTGTTTATGAGACTAGGCATGCAGCCTACTTTATGCCTGGCGTTGATTTGCATCCATTGATTGCCGCATCATATTATCTTAGGTTGAATCCAGATCTCCATGTGGCTGGTTTGAGGGGGGATTTCTCTAAGAGTAATGTTTTGCCTGGTTTTGTGGAGCTTGATCTTGTTAGTTTGGATGAGCATGGTGAGCTTTTGGAGGTGGATGATTCCCTATCCAATCTTTTGAGGTCCATTGTCCCCTTGGTTAGGGCTCCACTTAAACCTGAACTTTACAGTGATTTCGGCGTCTCCATAACCCCGAATTATTATAGGTTTTCTGATGGTGTTCACAGTTTGGTTTTTGATGTTAGGGCCATGTCTGGGGATGCTGGTTTCCTTGAGCCTCTTAGGGGTGTTTTGGCTAGGAATCTCCCTGGTGGTGGTGTGGAGTTTAGGGGTGGTGCAGGCTACTTGTATACTGATGAGGGTGAGGATATTGTGAGGTTTGCATTGGAGGTTTTGGGTGGTCTTGGGGTTGGGGGTTTGGCTGTGGAGGCTTGTGGTGCTTCTGATTCCAGGTTTTATGCTCCCATTGGGGTTAAGTGTATTGATTTTGGTCCTCGTGGTGGTGGGATTCATGGGCCCAACGAGTATGTGGAGATTGACTCACTATATAAGACTGTGGATTTCTATGGGAATCTCTACCTGAAACTTTCACGTTCTATTTGAATATGGCTATTAGTGTGGGGGTTACATATACCTCTATTATTGCTGCTGGTATTAGGAGGGTTATGCTGATTATCATGGGTTTAATGGTCTCTTTAAATGCCTTGGTTATGGATGCGTTTCCATGGGTGATTATGGAGGCAATTTTCCTGGCTGCTTCCACCCCTATTCTTAGTCCGCATGCCCCTGCAATGGTTACTGCTGGTAGTTCTATTACTCCGTGTGGGAGTATGGCTATCAAGGCCTTAACTGGGTTTCCAGTTAAAGCCATCACTATGCCTATTATGTAGCCGTTTAATGCTAGGCTTGCAATTGTGGGTATTGTTAGTAGTGTTCCTGAGAGCCACATCACCATTACTGCCACTAGGTTTTTGGTGAATATTAGGGTTACTGTTTGTATGGTGTATGGCATGTATTGTTTGGCTAGCTCTCTTAGTGGCTCTATTAGTTGTTGTGCTCCTGGTGTGGGTGTTGTGGTTTTCAGTCCAGCTATTATTCCTAGGATTAGTGTGGTTGCTGAGGCTGCAATGTATGTTTTCAGTTTCACATTTTCATTATACTGCTACTCATGGATTTTAGTTTTTCGTATGCCTCTTTTGGGTTTTCAATGTTTTTGGTGGCTTCCTCCATTGGGCATGGTTTTAATCCACTTTTATCCATTATTGTTGGTGTCAAAGTTTCGTATTCCACTTTTACCCTCCACTTCTCCAGTGTTTTAAGTCCATTTAGGCTTATGGTTTCAGCGTAAACTTCATTTATCCCTGCATGTATTGCTAGTAGTGCTGCTGCTTTCCCAACTATTTTGTCTGCCATGGATGCTCCTCTAAGTTCTTCTTGGATTTCCTCTATGGCCTTCAGTAATCCTTTTACTCCGCTTTCCGTGGATGTGTATATTATTTTCCCATTCTTCGCTATTGCCAGTTTCTGGTTTAATTTTTCCAATGCTTCCCTTGCTATTTGTAGGTTGCTTTTCATCCTTGTATCCCACTTAGCTTCAATATTACCTTTACTATTAGGTTTATTGTGGCTTCTATGTCGCTTATGTGGGTTATGGCTGCTGGGCCGTGTATGTATCTGCATGGTACTGCTATGGCTCCGCTGGGTATTCCGCTTCTTGTTAGGTGTATGGCTGCTGCGTCTGTGCTTCCGCTTGGGATCTTCTTGAATTGGTATGGTATTTTTGCTTCTTCTGCTGTTTTCACTATGGTTTTTAGGATTTTTGGGTGTGTTATCATTCCTGCGTCTGCTATGGTTATTACTGGTCCCCCCTTGAGTTTTGCTGGGATTTGTGTGGGTTTTACTTCTGGTGTGTCTGCTGCGAAGGTTCCTTCTATGGCTAGGGCGTAGTCTGGGTTTACAGTCCATGCTGCTGTTCTAGCCCCCCTTAACCCCACTTCTTCTTGTACTGTGGCTACTGCTGTTATGTTGGCTTCTGTTTCTATTAGCTTCTTCATGACTTCCACTAGTATTAGGCATCCTACCCTGTCGTCGAAGGCTTTCCCCATTATGTATCCTAGTCCGAGTTCCCTGTATTGTGTGTGGAATACTGCTGTGGCTCCCACGTCTATTCCTCTTGCTTTTACTTCTTCTTGGCTTGTGGCTCCTATGTCTATGTACATTTCCTCTATGGGTGGTATTTTGTCCCGCTTTTCTGGTGGTGTTATGTGTGGTGGTGTGCTTCCCACTATTCCTATGGCTTCTCCACCTTCCCCTCTAATTCTCATGGTTTGTCCGGGGATTATTGTGGGTACTACTCCCCCCATTGGGTGGAAGTTTAGGAACCCCTTTTCACTTATGTTGGTTATTATGAATCCCACTTCATCCATGTGTGCTGTTATCATTATTTTTGGTTTCCCAATTGCCCCCTGTTTTTCCGCTATTAGGTTTCCCATTACGTCTACTTGCACTTTCCCAACAATCCCCTTTAACTCTTCCTCCATTATCATTCTGACTTCTTCTTCATGTCCGGGTGGGCCGTAGGCGTTGGATAGTTTTTCCAGTAGTTTTAGGTTTATCATGTTTTATGGTTATACTTTTATGGTTAGATAAGTTTTTCGGGGTTCACGTAAAAATAAAATGTTTGGTTTATTTGAGTATCTTTTCCGCTAGCTCCTTTAGCCTTCTTATTCTTTCCATTTCCCTTTCCAGTATGTCTAGGCCTTCTTCTGTTATTGTGTATATTCTTTTTGCTGGTCCAGTTTCCCCTGTTTCCCATTTGGATGTTACTAGTCCCATTCTCTCCATTCTTCTTAGGATCATGTATATCATGGGTTTGGGTGTTTCCACTTCGTATTCTTTTGTGATTTTCTCGTGTATTTCGCTTCCGCTGGCATTCTTCTCTTTTAGTGTTTTGAGTATTAGTATGTGGGTTAATCCTCCTATTCTTCGATGGCGCCAGTATTCATGTCCCTCTTCTTCGTGTTCGTGGTGGCAGTATTCATGTCCCTCTTCTTCTTCATGTCTGTGGCACATTTTATTTCACCGTATATATGTATGATTGTAACCTATATATATATTTTATCTATGTACATTTTTTAGAAGTGTCTGAATATTCTTTCCCCTGTGAATATCATGGTTATCCCGTTTCTGTTGCATTCCCTTATTATTTCTTGGTCGTGTATGCTTCCTCCTGGCTGTATTATGGCTGTTATTCCTGCTTCTGCTAGTGGTGGTATGTTGTCTGGGAGCATGAATCCATCTGAGGCTAGTACGCTTCCCCTTGTTTCATGATGGTTTCTTTTGGCTTTTTGTATGGCTATTTCTATGGCGCTTATTCTGTCTTGTTGTCCGCAGGCTACTGCTATTGTCTTGTTTCCTCTCCATAGTACTACTCCGTTGCTGCTTTTCTCTGCGCATATCCACCATGCATGTAGCATCCATTCTTCCTCCCATTCTTCTGGTTTCCTCTCTGTGACTACCCCTGTGTTTTCCCCTTCATTTAGCTTTCTTAGTGTTTGGAGGCTTGTTATTTTTGTGTGGAAGTGTTCTTCTAGTATTATTGTGTCTCCCAGTATTCTTATGTTTATTGGTGTGTGGTATTCTGTTTTTGGGTTTTGTGGGTTTGGTTTTGGTGCTTCTATTATTCTCAGCGTCCTTTTTTGTGATAGTATTTTTATGGCTTCCTCACTGTATTTTGGTGCGAATATGCATTCAATGTATTTTTCTCCGCTCACTATTTCTTTTGCTGCTTCCACGTCTATTTCGTGGTTTGTGGCCATGGTGCATCCGTATGCTGCTCTCTGGTCTATGGTCCATGCTTCCCTTATGGTTTGGGCTGTGGTTTCCCCTATGGCTGCCCCCACTGGGTTTAGGTGTTTTATTATTGATGTTGCCTTAATGTTTTGGAAGTATGCTGTTATTCTCATGGCGTTGTATCCGTCGCATAGGTTGTTGGCTGATATTCCCCCCTTGGCATTCTTTATTACCCTCATTTTGCTTAGTCCCCATCCCCCCTCTGTTGGTGTGTATAGGGCTGCTGGTTGGTGTGGGTTTAATCCATACCTTAATTTCAATTCTGGATTCTCTAGGTCTATTCTCTTGTAGTTGTATTCTCTTCCATCTATGATTATTTTTAGTTCTCTTGGTAGTGTTTGGGTTTCTGTGGGTGTTTGATACATCATTCTTAGGGGTTTGAGGTTTTTGCCCATTTCATCTTCTCCTCCAATCTTTTCAGTGTCTCATTTTCGTATTGGCTTGTTTTTTGGAATGCTTGTATGGCTAGTTTTATTGCTGTTTCCCTGGTTATCCATCCATGCTCCATGATCTCTTTTGCCGCTTCACTATACTGTTTTGGGTTTGTTAGTACTATTGTTTTCCCGTTTCTTAGTGCTGCTTTTGCTGCTGCTCTTGCCAGTGTTACTCCCCCTATGTCTATGTCTTCAATGTTTCCTGTGGGTGGGTAGAAGTTTACTATCACCATTACTATTGGTTTTGCCTTTATCTTCTCCATGTATTCCCTGTGTAGGGGGTTTTCTGGTTGTAGGAGTATTCCAGCATATATTTTTGGGTGTAGTGTTTTTATTAGTCCTTCTGGGGCTTCAGGGATTTCCAGGTATTCTGATACTTCTTTGGCTTTGTATCCTAGGTTTCTTATGTGTTTTGCTGTTCCACTTGTGGCTATTATTTCCAGTTTAAGTTTCCCTATGGCTTCCAATATTACTTCTAGGTTTTGTTTGTCGTGTATGGATATTATTGCCGCCTCTCCTTTATCCAATTCTGTATCCTTTAATTATTGTTTGGTTTTGTTTGGTTTTAAGGTTTTCCCTTCTTCATCTCTTTTTAGGGTTTCTTTTCCTATGATTTGTATGTATATTGTGGATGCGGCTATTATGGTTGCTGTGAAGTGGAATCCGTATTGTAGCCCCATGTGGTCGGCTATTATTCCTATGGCTATTGGTCCTATTATGAATCCTATGTCTCCGAATAGTCTGTATATTCCCATGGCTATTCCATGGGGGTATTCTATGCTGGCGTCTGAGGCCATGGCTATTGGTGCTTGTCCCCCTGCCCCTGTGGTTAATCCCAGTATTGTGCATGCTAATAGTATTGTGTTGTAGTCTTTTGCTATGGTGAAGTATAGTGTGGAGATTGTGGAGGCTGCTAGGCTTGCCACTATAACCTTCTTTCTTCCGTAGTGGTCTAGGGCGTATCCTGCTGGTATTGTTATTGCTAGGTTTGCTAGGTTGCTTAGGGTTATGGCGTATCCCACTTGGTCTGGTTGTAGGCCTAGTTGTTCTGCGTATAGTGGGATTAGTGTGTTTCTTAGTCCTG
>Ga0207433_10007120_pt1 | contig 18887 bp, 13 predicted proteins | sample YelNatPaOPGAMG01_FD_187559 | JGI IMG/M metagenome (GOLD analysis project Ga0207433, IMG submission 187559) | Hot spring thermophilic microbial communities from Obsidian Pool, Yellowstone National Park, USA - OP-RAMG-01 (SPAdes) (version 3) | ecosystem: Environmental > Aquatic > Thermal springs... | reverse complement strand
TTTCATAGTTTTATTTTTTAATATTTTTTTTATTTACGACCTTTTTTATTTCTTCAAAAATAATTTTTTTAAATAACTTTGGATGAAATTCAAAATATCTTCCATCTTTATCTTTTGCTATTAGCATCACAAATTGATGAAAAGGAACTAATCTATATTTATTTTCGTGAAACACATAAATGTAAATATCTGGTTCTGTGTATCTCATAGTTGTTGCTTCAGCAACTTAATTATATTCCAAAAATTTTTTAATTTCAAGAGGAGTTATCCACAGGCTAGTTTTTTAACCGCCTCAGGAAAAGTTAGGTGATAAAGTTTCATTGCTAAATCTATTACATCTCCACTTGCTCCGCAACCAAAACAATAATAGAAATTGTTCTTAGTATAAAGCGAGGGTGTCTTTTCCTCGTGAAAAGGACATAAGGCAAAACCATTATGATTTACTTCTATCAAGTTAGAGATTGGATATTCTCTGGCTCTGGCAATCATTTCTGGTGTAATTTCTCCTTCTTGATTGTTATTTAATATATCAATTTCTTTTCTAACTCGCTGGTATTTTCCAATTAATCTTCTCAGCCTATCAATAGAAAAACTTCTCCACCAATATGGAATATCTCTTTCTTGAAGTTTTTCTTGATAATCTAACTCATCAATAATTTCTTTATCCAAAATTTCTTTTAGTTCTTTTAAATATCTTAATCTACTTTCTTTACTAAATTCTTTTTGTTCATTAACAAACTCTGCTTCTTTTTTCCTTACTTCCAAATATCTATCACGCCATTCTTTTTCCATTTCTTTTTGATGAGCGAGCCACCAGTTATCAAGTTCTTGCCAGTATTGAAACTTATCACCAAAAATTTTTTTCTGTGTTTCTTCAGAAAGACTACAAATTTCTTCGCCGAATTCTAAATAAATTTTATTAATTTGTTCGTTGTTCATAGAATTATTTCGGGTATAACTTCATTTGTTATTTCCTCAAATCTTGCTTTACCCTTATACAAGAGAGGAATTTTTTTATCCATCACGCCGACCCTGCGTGATTTTGTTATTTTTAAAATAGATTTATTTTCTTCATTTTTATCTCTTCTAATCATTAAAACAGTATCTGCTTCTCCAGCTATCATCGCACTATTTCTTAAATGACTGTTTTCTAACTCCTCATCAACTTTAACTTTTGCCAAATGACAAAGCAGAAAGATAATCAAATTATGTTTCAAACAGAGAAGTTTAAGATTTCTAACAATGTAATCTATTTCTGGTGTCACATTGTTAATTGAAGCAAAATTCAAAAGATAGTGAAGATGGTCTATAAAAACAACTTTAACCTCATATTTAACTTTTGCTTCAATAATTCTATCCTCTATCCATTGAAGTGTTTTTCCTGCTAATATATTTGGAAGATAAAAAAGAGGAAGGTTTTCAAACTTATCAAAGAACTGATGAGGGGCAACTTCATACGAGAACCATAAACTCTTTATTTGTTGCTCAGCAAACGCATTGGTTAAATATTGAGCAAAAGTTGTTTTACCTTGACCCGTAGCTCCAGCAATAATTATCATTTCTCCGCTTTCAAATCCATTTAATGACTTATCAAGAGTTGGAATTTTAGAATAAACATAAAAGAATTTTTCTTTACTTGCCTCAATTTCTTTTTTCTTTTCAAAAGAGGAAACTATTTTATCTTTTCCATTGTATTGAGAGAGTGCTTCTTCTTTTGTTATTTGAGAAAGAATTTTGTTGTTCATATTTATAGGCTATTATTTATTTGATTTGGATAATGTTTTGCTACCCAAAACCTATATTCGTTTAAATGATTTGAGGAGAACACTCGAGAGATAGAAGGTATTTCATCCTCGTGTGCCTCAAACCAATGCTTGATGTATGGATTGAGACGAGAGGCAATTTTTTGCTCGTCCCAATCAGGATGTTTTTCTTTCACATATTTTATCCATCTTTTTATTATAGCGACCTCTTTATCATAACTAAAGGCATAATTCTCTATTTGACGGTATTGTTTAAGCAGTTCAAGAAAGGCTGGCTTCACTTTCTGGTTAAAGAAGTCTCTATTATTTATCTCTTTGTTAGGCTCTAAACCATCAGAGGAAGGAGGTGCTTGTTTTCCAAGCACATCTTTAGATATATTAGTTAAATAAGTACTAGTTAGAGGTGTCATTTTACGGGGGGTCCCAGTGTCATTTTTCACCCCCTCCCCAGTGTCATTTTTCACCCCCGCAAAATTTTCAGGGGGTGTTGTTTCAGTATTTTCCTCAGGAGGTGTCATTTCAGCATCATCTTGCTTGAAGGGTATATTATACTTATTCTCTTCTGGTTCTAATAAAATGTAAGTGTTAACCATTCCAGCATTTCTTTTGATTTCAATGTAATTATATTTCTCTAATCTTTTAAGCGATTTATTAACTGTTCGATTAGTTAGTGTACTTACTTCACAAATCTTTTCTATTGAAGGATAACAAGATTGAGTATCATTGTTGGCAAAACGAGCCAGTGTAATATAAACCAGTTTATCAGAAGCTTTTAATCTTCTGTCATCAAAGACAATAGTATGTATCCAAATGTGACTTTTTCTAGATTTTTTTAATGATTGTCTTTTCATATTTTTATAACATAAATGGACGCCTCATCGGGAAACCGAGAAATCTCGGCGGGTCAGGCGTCCATTTATATCCCCGATGATATTAATAAACCAATCTACTTGACCCATCTTAATTTTTCAAAAATCTTATTTCCATTATATTCAAAAAATTTTTTAAAGTCAATAGGAGTTATCCACAGCCTCAATTTGGAAATATAGAACTGAGGCGGGCACATAGACCTATGACACGCCTCAATTCTATGTTTCCAATCTATGTTTCCAACATATATTCATAGATAATTATTTTTTAATCTACTTCTATCGTAGTTATTGTCAATTTTTACAATGATTATTGTAATTTACTCCAGCAAGATTTACTCCAATTCCAAGGTTTCAAACCTTCTTGATGATAAATATAAATCGCCATCAAGAGGTTATCTTGCCAAGAATTTTTGTAATCTAAGCCGAGGGTTTTGGCAGTTTTATCCCAAGTGTATTCATTGATTTGAGCAATTCCATAATCGCCACTTTTATAATTTACTATATCTTGATTCCAATTACTTTCGCAATTAAACACAGCATTTAATTTTTTAAATGCTTCTACATTATTTAGGTGTTCAAGTAAGAATATTTTTTGTTTTTCACGGAGAGATAATTCTCTCAAAAGTATTGGCTGGTATCTTTCCATTTGTTCATTTGTTATTCGCAAGACCACCCACTTAGCCAATCTAATACATAAATAGCACACTGCGAAACAAATTACTATGGAAAGAAATACGAGCCATACTTTTTTAAAGAATTTAGTCATCGTAGGCGATTTAAAGCTCCTCGCCAAACTTTCCAGTTCAATCAGAGGATTCAGCCATTCAGCCAAAACTTCATAAGTCTTGACTGAATAGCCGAATTATCAGTTCACCAGCCCCTCGCACCTGACGCTGGTGCCGACTCTCAAAAGTCAGAGGGGCTGGTGCGGCAGTGGTCTTCTCTCTAAAAGAGAAGGGGTCTTAACCTCAACCACTATTGGTTGGAACTCTTGCGTCGAAAGTTCCAAGCAATTGCGTAGTTGCCTTATTTTCAGTGCCGACCCTACTCATAAGGATAGTCGCAACGCAATATCATTATACTATAAAAAAATATCAGATTCAATACCCAGCTGTGGATAACTTATTGGTTATCTTCCCAGCGGAAATATTTATCTAAAGCTAAAATTCCACCAGAAAGACCACCGATGATTGCGGAGATTGCTAAATTGTTAAGAACATCAATTACTGCTTGCCACGATGTAACCTGAGAAATAGTAATTGTAGCCATTGCGGCAACGGCACCAGCAATAAAGCCCCTAATAAATCTAAGTAATAATGCCTTTGCCATATTAAATTTTTAAGTTTATTAACGACCTTTTTACCCATAAAAGTTTTTCAATTTATAATCAGGTGTGATATTCAATTTCTGGCAGACAAATTTAATATAATTGTCAACATTATCCTCTGACCAAACCTTAATTAAATCTGCCACTGAACTATCACCATTTAAGCCAGTTATGCTTTTACTATCTCGTTTTAATCTCAAATCATTTAAGCAAGCAGTCCAGCCATCATCGTCATTTTTAAAGATACAAAAGTTTTTATCATCTTGACCAATAGCCAAAGGTTGACCAACATATTTGAGATTTAAAGGATTATGGTTTTTCCAAGCCCTGCTTCCGACAATATAAAATCCTTCAAACTGAGCCATTGCTTCTGCGAGTTCTTTTAAGGGCTTCCCGCCAATTGGTTTGGTTAATAAATTCAAAAGTTGCTGAGCAACAGCCAATATCTGTTGGAGAATACCAATCTTTTTATCAATAGGCAATGGCTCTAATAACTTGTCAGAATAGGGCTGTAAGCGTTGTAATTCCCCTAAAATCGCTTCTTTTCCCTCAGGATACATATCAGTCCTGTCTTCCACAGAAAGCCCCTTACAACGCAAATTTGCCCACATAGCGTGGCAAAGTTCGTGAGCCATAAGTTCAGCAGTCATTTTACTATTCCATTGTCCCTGAATCACCTGACATTGAGGTCTGCCATCAAGAGTATAAGTCCAGTTATAAAGTGGCTTATTAAATGGATTGGGTTCTGGATGATAAAGATAAACGATTGCTCCATATCCAACAGCGTCAGTATTGAAGCGGTTGGTATGATACATATCTAATCCAGCACCCAGACCAAAATCAGCAAATTTCAATGGTTCATTGACCTCTACAATCTTGGCTTCCAAATCTAAATTCCAATCTGATTTACAGAAGCCTAAGATTTCATAAATATTCTGGCAAGAATTGTTAACCAAAAATATTTTGAATTTCATTTTATATTAATTTAACGACCAAAAAGGGATTAATTTTTTCATTTAATCCCACAACTCGGAGCAATTGTTTTAGAATCTTTAAATTTCTACCTTTTCTGCCTTTGAGAATACCAATCTTTGGATGGTCTTTTCGGATAGAAAGAACAATCAGATAACCAATTGTATCTTGATTTTCAGAAATCTGATAATCGTTTTCGTTGAATTCAATTGCTGCCAAGTATTCTTTAAGAAATTGAACAGATTTATACATATTTTCTAAATTTATTCGACCTTTATAACCACTTTTGTTCTAATAAATAAGTATATCTATTTGAAAGTGAATACCATTCTTCTGAATCAAGGTCATTTCTGAAATACATATCTCTAATCACAAGACCTGATACATTCATTATAGCATTTTCTATGGCTTCTTTCAATGAGTTCCCAGCCCCTGTTACAATTGCTACATCTTGTGTATATCCTGACGTTACTATTTTATTATCTACTTTTTTAGCCTCTTCAAGCCAAATATATTTACTTAATAACTTGTCAACTTGAATTGGTAAATCTGATTGTGGATATCTATCTTTATCCTCTACTAAATTAAAAATTCTAATTGAAACAGCAAATTTTGCTACATCTTTTTCAAATGGATGAAGTTTTGCTTTAAAAGGATTAAGACCTTGTTTAACACATTCAAAGAAATGAGAGACAGATGGTAAGAGGGTTAACTCAGTATAGAAAGAGTTATATCCTCTCCTTGCCGCACAGAATTCTCCAAAATAAGGTTTATCATTTTTTCTATCAATTAACATACTTGCGTCCATAAAATTAGAAAACTTTCTTTCTTTGGCGGTTTCAAAATAAGGTTGAAGTCCTACCTTTACTAATCGGCAATCCTCATCTATTGGAAAGACGGTGTCTGCACTACAACCAGTCTGGAACGAAATATCTCCTGCTCCAAATTTTTTTAATTCTAAATCAACAGTAAAAGCAATTGGTTCGCCTTTATAATAAATTGCCTCAGGAGTTGCTTCTACTGGTTGAATAATTTTTTCTTGAACAATAAATCCTTCTTTTTCAAGTTCTTTTTTATTTTCCTCTAAAAAACTTTTTGCCTCTTCAATAAACTTATCTGGCTCCTCAGAAGTAGGAACAAAAGTATAAACCTTATCAGAATTTGGTTTAATAACATAAAGTTTTTCGGATTCTTGGATATAATCGATTGCCTCAGAAATATCTTTAAATTCCTTTTCTTCAGGAATAAACAATTCAGGATAATTCTTTTTAACAAAATTCTGGGCTTTCTGTCTATCTATTTCCATTTCTCTATCTTCTTTATGAGGAAACAAACCAGCATATCCTTTTTTCTCTAATTCCTCGGCATATTTATATCCATAATTAAAATCAAAATCAACAAAATAATCCTCTATTTCATTGTTAGACATTAAGAATTTAAATAAAGTTTTAGCGGGAACTACTTTAATTAACCCACTTCCTATTTGTTTTCGTCTTTTTTCTAATTCAGGGTCACCAACTTTTTCACCCATATCTTCTGGCTCTAAGCGTCCAATAACAACAGAATTTCCTTCTTCTAATAATCTCAGGGCATAACCAAGACATTCAAAGCCATAAGTAAAAATGGCATAGTTTAAAGCATTGATATAAACCACATTAGCTTGTGGGTTAAATTTCTTAATCCAATAAATCTGAGCAGGGTCATTATCGAAAAATAAATCAATACCTAATTCTTTGATTTTCTTTGCTTTGAATTTTCCAACAGCAATATCAGAGATATCATCGGTCTCGTTATAAATCAATTCTACTTTATCAAGATAACCAAGGGCTTTAATTTCTTCCCGTATTCTATCTTCTTCTTCAATGGAAGCACCAGTAATAACAATCGTTCCATTTGGGGGAGTAAACTTACCTGAATCAAGAGTTCCGTGATAATCACAACCAAATCTTTTAGACTTAGATATTAAATTTTGAAGTTCTTGTTTGGTCATATTATTTCATTACGCTATCAAGAACCTTTTGTCTTAACTCTTTGGGGATTGATTCCCAAACTTGGAATGTTTGTAATATATTTATCATTTGTTTTATTGAATCTTTTTGTTCTTGAGTTGGAGCTTGTTTTAGTACCATTGTAAAGAATTTAATCCAGATATTCTTATTTGTAATAAAATGCTGAAACAAATAATTTGGGTCAACTGGCGGGTCTTCTTTTTCTATTCCTTCATTTAATTCTTCGAATACTTTATCCATTTCTTTAAAGTTCCCAGTTTTAATTGAGTTCATAACAGCATCATCAAACTTTTCAATAAAAACATTTCTTCTTTTTTCTAATCTATCGGCATTTTGTCTAATAGAATTTTCAAATAAAGCAGTTGGGTCCCATTCTTTTATAAACTGCTTATCAATTCTAAATGGCTTTCCTAACACTTCTGCCAACCACTCTGTTGTATTTTCTTTAAAATCTTGTTCGGCTTCTGTATAATACATCTGCATTATTGGTGGTAATAATTTCTCAGCAATATATTGAAGTTGAAATTCAATTGCTTTTTCTGAACCAACAAACTTTTCGGGAACAATATTTTTATTAGTATAAGGGTCTTTATTCATTACTATTCCATTAAAAACAGAAAAAAGAGGATTAAGTAATCTCGATAAGAAAAATCGTGGCGGTGCACTTATCATTTCTGATAAAGTTATTTTTGCTGCTTCCTCGGGAGTTAACTTTCCTTTTACAACACTTTCAACATTATTAATTAATTTATCAACGCCAAAAATCATTCCAACAATATCTTGTGGTCTTAATATTCTAAATATAATTGCCTTTCCCTTTTCGGTTTGACCAAGAATTATTGGCAATCCAACTTTTGATTCTTCTGGTAATGAATCCCAAATCTTTTTATTTTGTGGTAAATTATTCCAAATATAAATACCAGCAATTGGAGCAAGATAAGCAACAGCAGAATAAAGAGGATGACGATAAACAGTTCTTATTGTAGCAGCACTAGTTCTGGCAAACCAATAAGCGAATGGAGCAAGAAATTCAGAAAATACAATTTTAAATGAATCTGGCATAGCAGCATAGTCAACAGTAACCGCTCTACCAAAAGCATAAGTTGCTTCTTTAGCATACCCCATTTTTGCCATTTGTAGAATATAAGGGTCAGCACCTCTTAAGATTAGAGGCTTTCCTTTTTCTATTCTTTCTAAATTATCTAAAATAGAAGCAATTTTTGGAGCCACCTCTGCTCCTGATGAAAACTTATCAAATGTAACACTCAACCAAGATAATGGATTAAGTTTTGATTTTACAAGCAACCTTGTAGGAACATTCATTTCTCCAGTAATAAAACTTGAAGAAAGTACACCATTTTCTTTTAAGTCATTAACTAATTTTTTTGTTAGTTCAGAATATTCTTCTGGAGATTTTTTACTAAGTTCATAGGCAGTTTTTATTGCTTGTGGAACTTTGAGTAATGACTCTGGATGATAAAACGCTAAATTGGAATAATCACCAACACTATTAGCAATTCTCCAAGCAATACCACCATACCATTTCGTTATAAAAGGTTTAAATAATCTTGTATATTTTATTACTAAACTTAACAGTTGTCCTAGTTCTTTACTATTAGCATCTCTATATTTAGAAAGTCTCCAATAAATTTGTTCTGGCAGAATAATAGTGGCTTTTCTTCTACCCAATGCTAACATATCTCTTATTGGTAATCCACCTCTTGGACCTCTTAATTCCATCAATTCTTCAACTGTCAATCCATCTTCAATTGCTTCTGCTAACATTTCTTCATTAACAGATTTGACAGGAAAAATGGTTCTTCCTCTTTCATAACCATAGGCTCTCCATTTAACATCTGGATATTCTTGTTTAATTGATTCTGGAATCATATCATCAGGAACAATTTCTCCGTGTCTCCATTCGGTTGGTTTAAAGAATTTTTCATTAACTGTATCTAAATTATTAACAAGATTTAAAAGATTATATTTTTTAACTGAATCTTCATAAAATTTATCAATTTCAAAAATGTGTTTCGTTTTAATAAGATATTCTTTCACTACATTTTCATAATCAGTGCTTATATCCCTGACACTTCCACCTCTTTTCATTGTATATTGATTAAATTCTTTTTTAATTTCTTTTGGAATCCAAGAGGAATTACTATATTTATAATTGACATAATCTAAAACTTTGTGATGGAAATATGTATCTCCCAATTCTACATTAGGAATTGTAGACCAAACTCGTAATTTATTTGTCATTTCTTTGGCAATATTTTCATCTATTCCAGAACTAAAATCAATTGTTCTTCCATAAAAGTTTTCCATTTCCATCCTAACTGCTCTCATTAATTCAAAATGTTTTCTTACGGCAGTAATAACTTTTGGATATCTGGTTCTTGCTAATTGATACAAAGATTTCAATGTCTCCTCTATTTCTTGAATAGTTGCTTTACCAGATAGAGGAGTTTCTTTTCCTTGCATTGATGTCACCCATAAATCATTAAGAGCAACAATTCTATTAAATAATTCTTTTTCTAATTTACCTAATGGTTGAATAACATTTCTAATTGCCAAAAAGGCATCGCCTTGAATTTTAAGAATCTTAGCTCTAAAAGTTATTTCATCATTGATAAATTTCGGGAAATATTTATTTAAAACATCATCTACTTCAAACTCCCCACTAAGTTTTCTAACCATTTTATTTACATCCTTTAATCCTTCTATTACTTTTTCTTTAATAGATTTTTTAGCTTCCTCTTGCTGTTGAAACATTTTATCAATATATTCATTAGCAGTCATTACTGATTCTTTATCCAAATCTAAAACAAGAGCACCTTTTTGCATCTCTTTTGCTATTTCAGCATTCGCCTCTACTGATTGCTCTCTAATTACTTGGTCAATAATAGGAGTAGCACTCTTTTCAATATCCGCAGTTGTAGAAATTCTAATGGCAGTATTAAGCATCTCGTTCTCGGGCATTTTTTCTGATGCCTCTATTGCTTCCTGAATGAAGGAAGTAAATAACTCAGCTGATGTCTTTTTATATTTTTCTTTTAGTTTTTTATCTAACTCAGTAATAAAAGTCCTCCAAGTTCCATTATCTTCCATTCTTTCAATATCCGCTTCTGATAAAATTTTGCCATATTCTTTCGCTGAAACATCTTTTATAAAATCAGCATAAGTATAATCTGGATTGGCTTTTATGTTTTCTCTCACATAAGAAAGAATATTTTTATCTTTAACATCTTCTATTTTTTCTTTGGCAGAATCAATAGTATCCCTAATAGTTGTTTTAGTTTTTTGCGGTTTTCCTTTTTTAAATTCATAACCAACAGTATCGGCTAACTCAGGATTAGACTTTAACAAAGATTCGTACATCTCTTTATAATCTTTGAATTGATAAAGATTAGAAAACTCAATTGCTTTTTTATAAGCAGTTAATCTATCACCTTTTGAAAGTTTGCTAATGTCTTTACCATAAATAGCAGAGATAAAATCATTCAAAGTTCCCTTAGATTGAGCAAATCTATCAAACACTTCTCTAAGACGATTAATCTCCGCCTCAGAAAATTCTGGAACAACATTAAGTTCAGCAAGAGTTTTTCCTGCTTTTATTGCCTCAGCAATTTCTTTTAATGATTTACCGTATCTTTTTATTACTAATTCATTGATTTCTTTTTTAGAATATTGAGGATTATATTGTAAGAGTGCTTTTTCTAATTGCTTAGCATAATCTACTTTTACTTCTTTTGCTGGGGCTCTTTCAATAATATGAAAACCTGAAAGTTTGGAAATTCCTTCTTCTTCCAAACCACCCTCCTGAATTAAACTGGAAATTTTTTCTTTTTCTCCTAATTCATACTTAAACTGCTCAGCAATTTCATTTATTGTTTTATTTATATCAGTTGTGAAAACCTCACCACCAAGTTTTTTCCTTAGGGTGTTTCCAGCTATTATTCCTTTATTTTTTACTTCATCAAAGAATTTTTCAAAATTAACTTTATCAGCAACAGATAAATCACTTTCAATTGTTTTAATTTCTTTTTCAAGTACAGAAGCCTTGCCCAAATTTGGTTTAACTTCTGGTTTAACTTCTGATTGAATTTCTAGTATTTTTTCTGATTTACTATTTGGTTTAGTTTCTTTGGCAACCCCTTTCGTTCCTTTGGCATAATCATAAAAAGTAGATAAAATATCTTGTTCTTCATCAAACTTTTTTGTTGATATATCACCAAGAAGTTTATCATTATGTAATAATTCATCAAATCTCTTATAGAAATCACTGGAATTACTCATATATGCCTTTAAACTGTCCTCCTTTAAATGTCTTAAATTATATATTTCCACATTGTATTTACGCATAAAATCATCTAATTGCTTGCGTTCTTCAGGGCTAAAAGAATTCCACCAATCAGATACAAGTTTATTTTCTTCTTCATAATCAATGGTATTTTCAAGTTGTTGCTCATATATTGGTGTTTTATCTAATACTTTTTTAATAACGGGATAATCAGATATAACCTTATTCACTTCTTGTTCTATCGCTAAATCGTGTAATTTCATATATCTCTCCCCCCATTGTGTATCTAATTCATTGAATTCTGGCGTTGCAAAATTACTTATAATAGAATTGTGAATATCATCAAAATCAAGGTGTAATAAGAAATCGTGCTTTGATTTAATCTTTTTATTTGAACGAATTTCATCTATTATATTATTAAATAACTCCTGATTTTTTGGGGAGATAACTATTTTACGTCCTAATGATGTTGTAAGAGTTTTGGCACCTGTTATAGTTTTTTCTGGAATTTCTGGTTTTTGTATGGTGCTAATTTCTTGTTTAACTTCTGGTTTAGCTTCTGGCTTAACTTCTGTTTTAACTTCTGGCTTGATTTCCGTTTTAATTTCTGGTGTTTCAATTTCTTTAGCAACTTTCGATGCCTCATCAAAAATTTTATTAACCCTTCTAAAATAAATTGTATCTTTTACATCATTGGTTATTTTTTTAAATGTTTTGTCAAACAAATCAAGGCTTGGCTTAACAATAGGATTAATGAGTCCCTTCATAATAACAAACTCACCAGCCTTAAATAATCCCCAAGTTGCAATACTGAGGGCAGAATTTTCTAATAATTTATCAAAAACATTCTTTCCTTGTTGTTTTTCTTCCTCTGTCAACTTGAAATTATTAGCATTCATTAAGTCGGTAGTCATCCACGCACCCAAATCAATTAATCCTCTTGCTACTGTGCCACTTTTTATCATCTGTGAAGTAAGAAATGAAACAGTTTCAGGATTTAATGTTGGTCTGAGTTTTAATAAAACTTCTGGTATTATTTTTTGAGCAGCACCAGCATATACTTTTTCCATACCACCATAAAGACCAAGAAAAGAAATCATCTCAGCTACTTTCTCTGCTATCTTTTCTGACCCCGCTAATTGCTGATTTTTTATATCAAATATTTCACTATCAGCAAGGCTATCAAGAAGTCCAAGTCCATAGGTTTTTAATACTGCTCTTACTCCTGGTTTTGCTCCTTCTATTATTGTTTCTAATGGATGTTCTCGTAATTGAGTCAAACCAGCCGAGGCAGTTTCGTAAATATTTTTCTTTCTCAATTCTTTATCAGCAAGAGTCAATTTAAGCGGTTGAATATAACCTCTAATGATTTTATCTTTTAATTCAACAAGATTATTTTTTATATTATCAAAAAAATTAACAGATTTTTCTACTGCTTCTTTAGCGGTTAATCCAGTCGGAGTAGTAGTCATCTCCTCCAAAGTGGGAAAAGGTGATGGAGTTGTTTGTGGAGTTACTTGTGGAGTTATCTGTGGTGTTATCTGTGGAGTTACTTGCGGAGTTGGTTGCGGAGTTTGTAAATTAAGTGGAGAAGTTGAAGTGGCAACACCACCCACAGGAACATTAACTTCCTGAGGAGACTGCATTGCCTTTTGTAATTCCTCTCTTTTTTTATAGAAATTACTTTCAAAATAATTTCTGTATTTCATTGGTTTATTTTAAATAAACGACTATTATCTTCATTTTTATTCTGATGGTTGATTTTGTCTCATTTGTTCAATAAAAGTTCTCAGAGTATCAAACATTGTTTGGAATTGTGTTAATGAATCTTGTTTAAGTTGATTTTGTAATGAATCTTTAATATTTTGAATTTGATTGTATAATTGTAATTTAACATTTTTAGCATTTCCTTCTGGCATTCTTTGAATTTTATCAAGAGTATCTCCTAAATAAGTTTCAACTGGATAATTAACAAAGAACCATTTTAAACTATCTGGGTCAGCCGTTCTCCACAAATCCATTAAAGCATAATAATCCTCGGCACTTAATTTTCCATCTGCTCCTTTATTTTCATTATAAATTTTATTGATGGTTGAATACATATCTGATAAGTATTCAGAAGAAGAAAATCCACCAGAAGGAGCGTAGTATCTCGCAATTCTTTCTCCTGTATTTTTATCATAGACAGAAGTATAATCTCCCTCTCTAACAATATCTAAATTAGCCTTTTCCTGAGAAACTAAATTTCTTACAGCATCAAGAGGAATGCCTAATGTTTCGGTGCTTGTTTCTAAAGCATCTTTAACTGTTTGAGGAAGCGAGTCATATGGCACACCAGAATAAGACGAAAGAATGGTATTTAATATATTGCTTGCCTGAGTTTGAGCATCTGCTTTTTGTTGTCTTTGTCTTTCCTCAACAGCATTTTGAATATTAAAGGCATTATTTAAAATACTGAATTGGTTTTGTAATAATTGATTTTGGAAGTTAAGATAATCTAATTTTATTTTTCTAACTTGGTCAGCATAATTATAATCTAAAGTGTCCAAAGCATTCTGCTCTTCAAGTTCTAACCTTTCTAATTGTTTTGATACTTTGCTATGAAGTTCTTCAACTTTATCAGTATATTCTTCTACATTTCTTTTAGACAACATTGGTAATGACTCAAATTGTTCTCTATATCTTTCTAATTCTCTTCTACTCCATTCGGCTTGCTCTCCAATTTCTTCTCTAGTAATTCCATATCCTAATTTTGTTCTTTCTTCTGCTAACCTTTTTTGCTCTGCCAAATTCGCTTCCTCTTCTTCTGGTGTAGGATAAGCCGTTGCCAATTCCTCTGTTTTAGTTCCCATCTTTTTCATTATATCTCCCATTCCAGCCAAGAAAGAAGCACTGGCACCTTCAACACCATAAGTTTCAAAAGGAGATTTAGCATTATCTAAGGGAGTATTAGTTGGAGGATTAATATTCTTAGCAACAGAAGGAATAGAACCAGTTTGAAGGGCTTTTAAAACTTTGGGGTCAGCGACTGCTTTTAATCCCTCTGGGGTTTCTTCAAAATAAGCATTTTGTGGAGTTTTGATATAAGCCATATATTTAATCTGTTATTGGTAAATTAGGAATTGCGACCAAATTATTTGCTCTTTTTCTTGGATACTTTCTTTGATATGTTTTAGAAAAGAGTTCTAATTGTTTTTCAATCCAATTAGATTCTTGAAGCAATTGAGGTTTAATCAAGAGGGAAGCATAAATAGCAATTAAATTTTTTAACCCAACATCAAAATTTCCAATTAACAATTTATCAGTAAGAGAAGTAAAATTCTCTAAATAAGTTGTTCCACTGCTATCTGTTCCTTTATATTTTGTGTAATAAGTCAAAATCATTGTGTCTGGAACATTTATTCTTAGATAATCAATTCGATAATTAACGCCACCAGTATAAGATGAGGTATAGTCAAAATCAAACCAAATTCTATTTATTCCATACAAATCAGGAGAACCAACTTGAATTGCTCCCTCCCAAGGAAAATCTACTTTATTCCAGCCAACAGTAAAAGCGGTTCCGTCCTCTTGCGTAGTTACAGTTTGTTTATAATAATCAGAAGCACTACTTCCCCAGCTAAAAGAAATAGAAGTAAAATTAGTAACATTGGGGAGATAAACCCAGCATTTAAAATGTCCAATATCTTGATAAGATTTTAAATCAAAAGATTGATTAGTTCTTATTAATGTTGCTCTATTTAATCCAGAAAGAGCGGGATTAATATCAAAAGCCATTGACCCATTGCCTTCTTTGTATGTATTGGTATCATCAGAAATATTTTCTGCGTCATTAGAAGCAGTCCAATTAATTGAATTATTTGAATCAAAAGAATCTATTTGAAGTTTAGAGATTGAATTCATTCCTAAGACCCACAAACGCCAAGTACCAGTCGCACTATCAATTCCAAAAAGACGAGTATCCTTACTAATTTTATTTGCTCTCTCATAAAGATATTCTACTGGTCTCATAGAAAATCTGCCATATTTATTTAATGAGTCATCTTTAAATCTCAAACTAATTGCTTCTCCAAAACTATCTGGTAAAGAATAAGTTAATTGGTCTTCATCAAAATCAAACTCATATTCTTTCTCCTGCGAGGGCAAACCAAATTGAGTAAATACAAAATCACAAGCAGAATTTATTGCTCTTATTGCCTGAGATTCATCAAGATTGGTATTTCTTGAATAATCCTTGACTAATTGATAAATATCATTAACAGTTATAGTTGCCATATTTTACTTTGTGCGAGTATCATCAGAGATAAACAAGTCAGGTTTAACATTAACTTGAATATCTCTAATCCTCGTTAAACCGACAAAACTAATTTTATATTGAACGAAATCAGTAGAATAAGGAGAAAGCGTTCCATTAATTATTTCCCAATTTTCTGTACCCGCAGGGATTTCCTTACTATATAATAACATATTTTTATTAATTTTAAAAATGGTGAAATTGTAATTACTAGAAAGAATCGGAAATTTCAGGGTAACGGTTGTTCCATTAATAGAATTAACATAATTAACTATGCCAGCTGATGCTCCAGCAATAAACTCTATCTCTTGGTTCGGTTTTAATAATGAAGCAACACTAGAACTAACAGTCATAGTAGTTGATGATTGAATCCAACCTTCATAGCCAAAAGTTTCAGCCAAGAAAGTAAAAGTAACACTTCCTGGATTAATAATCAAATTTGATGACGCAATATTACCAACTAGCAAAGTATAAGGTGGAACAATATAAATTAATTTATTATTCCAATCTATACTTGTAACAATAGTTGTAAATCCTCTTAAAACACCATCAAGAACTGTAATTCTCATTCCTAAATGAAATGTTGATGGAATATTAGTTGGATAGTAAATATAAAAACCGTTTGGATTTTCTCCACTTTTCCAACGTCCAGTATAAATTTTATTTGTCTTATCATAAAAATCTTTAATGTTTTCTTCTTTTGATTCAGAAACAATTAAACGACTATCAGTAATAGTTCTATATTTAATTGCCAGAGCAGTTGGTTGCTGAGTAACTTCTTGTGTTTTTACTCTTCCTGTTTCTATTACACCTGAATAATTATAAATAGAATTTGTCATTAAATTTTTGCTATCAAATAAACCACAAACAAAATTTCCTCCACTAATAACTCCATCTATTCCCGCAAAAAAAGTATCTTCTCCATTTTCATTTACATATTTCAGTGCCCCAGTTATTATCTGTGGTTGATTTCCTCCACAATCTAAAGAAGGTTGAGAAATATTATTAGAACTAAAATAAACCGAGGCAAGATGATAAACATTTTTGGTATTAGGATTAAAAACATAAATACCCCCAGGAGCATATTTATTTCCTGGCAATAAATAAGCAATGGAATCTTTGTAAATTTCGACTCCATTGATATGAGGGAGTTGAATAATGTAATTTTCAGAAGTTCTATAAATCTTAGTTATAAATTCAAATCTTCCATTATAAAGCAAATAGATATTTCCATATTGAGTTAAAACATATAGAAATCCATTTAATACTTTTCCAATATTTTCTCCTTCTGGTAATTCATATACTTCTTGTCTATCAGAAGATGGTTGCCATAAAAATATAGCAGATTTACCAGTTTCGTTGGCTGGATATTTATACTGTGTTGCTCCAATATAAACTATATCAGGAGTAACTTCAATCCATTTAATTACATACCCAGAAGGAAGTTTTAATCTATCAATATTAAATTCTCCGCAAGTTACTCTAATAGTACTGCTATAAATACTTGATATAGTAGATGTAGCATAAGCACCCTGAGAATTAAGATAATGAACAGAATTTCCGTTTCCTATCATTAAAATTTTATCATTGAACAGTTTCAAAATAATGGGTGAGAAATAATCAAGAGCGAAAGAGGAATTATAACCCCAATAAATTCCTCCATCGTTAGCTGAAACTCCAGGGAAAAAGGAATTAAAACCGTCTGTACCACCATAGGGAACCCTATTTAATAATCTATCTTGAGCGGTAGCAATTATTTGTTCGTCTCCATTTTCAAATAAAATTGAAATACTATCACCACTAAGAAAATTAACAGGATAACCAGTTCCATTTGTGGCTACTTGAACTACAGCAGTAAAACCAGTACTCTCATTAAGATTACAATTAGCATCACCATCTAATGCCCAATAATTATAAGAATATCCACCACTTTGGGCAGAAGTTTGTCCAGTTACAATATGGTCTCCATTACTATCTCTAATAACCATTCTGGTAATATGTTGTCCTGATGGCTGAGTGTAATTAATATAAAATCTAACTCCGATAACTTTTCTACCAGCAGTATAACTATAAGTTACTTTTCTAATATTAACATCTATAAAATCAGTAAGACTACTTGTTGAATAAGAACCCGTTGAAGTAAAATTAGTTATTGAAACACTTGGATATCCTCTCGGATACATTATTACTCCAGAACTTCTTGGATTTAAAAGCCAGGAACCTAAGTTAGGAGAATATTGATTAGCAACTCCAGCATAATAATCAGTATAATAAAGTTTATTTTTAGTAGCAAAAGAAAGATAATGATTTTTATCTCTAAAAATTGCTAACGGAACATAACCCGAATTTGAGAAAAAAGAACCCAAAAACAAACCAGTATTATTATCAATTTCACCAGTTGTTGTTAATTCATCAACTCTAACGTTGCGAGTAGAAACAACATCAGCCGTATATTCGGTCTGACTATTTACAACCCATTGTGGAAATTTTTGAGGTAAATTTATTTTCATAGTTATGAAGTAGGATAATAATAATTAATTCGTATCGCAATATAATTATTTGTTCCTGGAGGAGATGATAGTTGGCAATTTAAAGTGGTTCCATTTACCCAAATATAAACCCAAGAAACTGGCGGAGTACCCAAAATTCCGTTTTGGGGAATATACCAACCAAGAGGAACTGACCCAGAAGGAACTGTGGCTGTTTTTAAAGTATCTGTCGGGTTAAATTGAATAATTGTATATCCAAAAGTATATGAACTTCCTCCTAATGAAATATAACTTCCATCTGGTTTTTTATATTTTAATGAACCATCAGTATCCATAAAAATCAATCCATTTTGTCCATTTCCAGTTGTTCCCCAGCCAAATCTTACTCCACCATCTTCACCAGGACTAGTATAAATTCTTCGAAATGGAGCAATAGAACTGCCAAGATAAGTTGTTTTACAAATAATAGATTCATATACATCTCCCGATGCTGGAATAGCCGAATCTAATGTTAAAGATGTTTTAGTATTTGAAGCAATAATAGAGGCATAATCATTACCATTTGTTAATCTTAAAACCAAACAATATCCTTTTTTGCTATTATCATCTCCCAAATCCCATTTATTATTCGAAAAAATAGTTTGTCCGCTCGCAACTGATTTAATTGCTTGCTCTCCTTCTAAAACTATTGCATCAGAAAGACTATAAATAAAAGAGCGAGAATTATTAATTAATGGTTCTCCATCTGGTTGTAATTCAAAATTTACTTGTAAATTTTTTGTTCGATTATTTTCTATATCTAAATCAGAGCCTATTTCATTACCTACACAAATAAAACCCCTATAAAGATTTTCATTT
>Ga0207433_10007119_pt1 | contig 18888 bp, 21 predicted proteins | sample YelNatPaOPGAMG01_FD_187559 | JGI IMG/M metagenome (GOLD analysis project Ga0207433, IMG submission 187559) | Hot spring thermophilic microbial communities from Obsidian Pool, Yellowstone National Park, USA - OP-RAMG-01 (SPAdes) (version 3) | ecosystem: Environmental > Aquatic > Thermal springs... | reverse complement strand
AGAGCATATGCATCTTAGATTGCCTAGGATTTATGGTAACACTTTTAGCAATTTTAATTACTATACGTATACTATCACGTGTAGTAAGCTATAAAATGTTTCGCACATTAATTAAGTTAGTTAGGATAATAATCATTAGTATTATAACGATTTACTTCATCTCTATAACCTATACATTGATGTACGTCATTTTACATGTAGCGAGAGGATTAACCATCGAAGTTACGGTCATAGTTCTTATACTTCCGTGGATATTCATCATAGTTGTATTAAAGCGTTGGTGGAAATACCTATTCATATATAGGGCATTACTAATTACCATACTTCTTACAACAAGTTATTTTATAACAGCTGTAGTCTTAACGGAGTCTCTCTATCCACAATATATTAATGGATATAAAGTAAATTACGGAGATACCTGCTCTATAGTTAATGCTTGGAATATTACTATTAGATACTTTAACGAATATTACTTTACCTACGGAAAACCAGACCCAAAACCGAGGCAAATCTTCCTTATAATGTATGATTGGAAATACCTTTTAGTGTATAGGAGGTTAGAAGTTATTGCAAGGACAGGAACGTGTGAAGACTTTGCAATAGGTTTAACAACACTTATAAAAGATACTTTAGGTTGTGAAGTACGTGTAGTCGCTTTTAAAGGTTGGGATCATACCGTACCTGAAGTGAAAGTAGATAATACATGGTATGTATTCGATATAGGTTATACAACACCTAATAAACCTGTTGAAGTGAATGAGTATTTCAAATATCTTCAGACTTCCTATCCAGATATAGCTTTCAACATACAAGACTTCATCGACCGTGAAACGGGTAAGAGTTTAGGTGGTGAGCATGGACTCATCATTAAATGATGAAGCATCATCTATTAATACTTAAGTCTCCTCCTCTATAACTACTGCTGTTCCGTAGGCTAATACTTCAGCTGCACCACTCATTATATTTGCTGTGGTGAGTCTTACACCGATTACTGCATTAGCACCTAATGCCTTAGCCTTCTCAATCATTCTCTTAATAGCTTCATCCCTAGAGGTAGCGAGTAATTCAGTATATTCTACAATCTCACCACCAGCTATATTCCTTAAGGTAGCCATGATGTCCCTACCTATATTCCTAGCTTTAACAACACTCCCACTAACTAAGCCTAAGACCTTCTTAATCCTATACCCTGGTATGTAATCAGTTGTAGTTACTATGACATCACTACCCATATAACCACCTAAGACTTAGGTTTATTCAGGACTTATATATTGATTTAGATATTATAGAATTATGTGGTTAGTATGGATGATAAAGTCTTTAGAGATGCTTATAAGTTAGTATACCTAATACGTCAACGTGATAGATGTAGAGTGAGTAGTAGGGATTTAAGAGATGTTTTAAGACTTGCAGTCCTAGCTAGGGAATTAGTAAGTACTTATATTGATGTTATTGAGTGGGGTGAGTCAAGAGTTTTAAGGTTGAGGAGATGAGTAGGGAGTCTATAGTTAGTGAGTTAATGAGGGAATTTGAAGGATCAGTACTACCTAAGTTAAACACTATAGTTGAAGATACTAAGAGGTATCTATACTTCATAGCTTGGTTAAACACCTTTATCGAAGGTAGAGGGCTTGGTAGGGTAGTCATTACAGGTGGTTTCGCAGTAGAAGTATATACTGGTAGGGTCTACAGGACTATGGACGTTGATGTAGTAGTTGAAGGTTGTAGTGATGTTGTTGAGGGATTCATAAGAAGATTCTCTGAGAAGATTGGTAGAGGTTACCTACCGACTTATGAAGTACTCTCACTTAAATCCATAGATATAGTCTCAACAGTATATACAAGGCGGAAGGAGCCGACAAAGTTATACGTAGATGACCTCTACGTCTATATAGACCCTGTTGAAGACCTCATAACAACATACTTAAGTGGCTGGAAGTATAGGGGTTCTACAGAGGATAGAGATAAAGTTGTATGGCTTCTAATTACATGGCGTGATAAGTTAGATTGGGACTACCTAAACAGTGTATGTGTTGAGAAGGGAGTGATGGATAAGCTTAAAGAGTTGATGGAGTTAATCTCAACATCACTAACTCAATTATAAGTATTTTCTTAACATCTTGATGAATTCCTTAACATCCTCTAAAGCGTAAATAACATCTCTAGACGGCATCCAACCTTCGTAAAAGTTTTGATGTAAGCTATTTGCAGTCCTCCATAACCGTCTCAACTCTCTATTATTGAGTTTCTCAGCTAATTCATCTATGTAAGTCCATAAATCCTTATAACTTCTTAACTCTCTACCTTCCTTAACTGCTAATGCCTTAACTATCTGAGCTGTAGCACTCCAACCCTTCTCAGAAGCCTGAACATAACCACCTCTAGCTAAGAACTCCTCAGCCTCACTCAAGAACTTCTCACAAAGTCTTAAATGAAACTCAACCATATCGGTAGGGTCAATATCTATGTTAAACTCCTTAATAAGTAATTTAACTATAAATTCATCAGGACTCACATCCTCACTCCTAATAACCTCAGAGAGCTTCCTATATAACTCCTCAGTAAGGTATACAGTGATTACGGGCATCCAGTACCTAACCATACATACTAAATAAAAATAAATTTAATTTCTAATTTTTATGATTATTTGGGCATTTACGCTTAATTACGTGTGGATCATCCCTAAGATTACTTTAGTTGAGGAGTTTGAATTTAATGAGTATACGTATGATCCTGAAGTTCTTAGGGAGAAGTGTTCAGGTCCACCACATACCTATACTTAATCTTGAAGCAATAGGGAGTACTCCTACGAAGGGATTCTAAAGCATAGTAAGGAGTTAGATGGTATTTGTAGGTGTAGAGTAACTGAGAAAGCTGCTTTAATAGCTAGACTTCATGGAGAGGAAGATCCTGTATTAGAGGGTATTGATGTGAGGACTAAAGCTACTATATATGGTGAGGATTGTAGTTTAAGTATTGAGAGCTAATGAGGAGAAGGGATCGTTAGAAGAGGTCTTAGGGATCTATAAACATTAGGAGGAAATACCTGGAAGAAAAGAGGAGAAAGAAGGGGAAAACCAGAATGTGGGATTCCCCCACAGTTATGAACCAGAGGAAGCTATGAAGGTGGAGCTGTGGGTCGGGGTCACCCCGAGCGGGCGGAGCCCAGTGATATGGATCCTGATGAAATGGGATCCTGAGGGTAGTGAAGCCAAGGGAAGAGGGCTTGATGTCGTTTGATATCAAGCCCGATGAAACCCGAACCCCGTAGGAGTTAGGGTAAGGGTTAAGTCTAGGAGTAGTGGTAGGAGTATCGTAGTTAGAGTTTTAGCTAGTGGTGGTGCTGAGAGTCCTAGACCATGTATAGTAGTTAGTGAGGATATTGCAGAGTCGTTAGGACTTTAGCCAACTAATAACTTTAAAGTTCATCAGGTTGAGGAAGCTTCATCAGTAGGTGAGGTGTATGTTATTGAAGGAGCTGTAGAGCTGGAATTACTTGGAGAATATGATGAGTCTTTATCGAGGGTAGTAGCTGATTTAGTAGTTCAGAAAGGTCTTATAGAGTCTCTAATAACTGATATAACTATTGATGAGTTAGGTATTCAAGTAATAAGTTTTAGTAAGGGTTTATGGAGGTTTAGGGATGACCCACCTGATAAGGTGGGGAGGTCTACATGATTAATTAAGTTTATAATCCTTAACTACTCACTCCTTCGGTGTTAGGTATAGGTGATGTAGTTTTCATAGGTTTAGGTAGGGTTGGGTTTAGGACTCTAAAGTTGTTTAAGGAGTTGGTTAGGGATGTATACGTATATGTAGTTGATAGTAATCCTAATGTAGGTAACTTAATTAGTGGTTTAAGTGGTGTTGAGTTCTACCTATATAAGCCTGAAGTAATTAATGAGTTGGTTAGGAAGGCTGATCTAGTAGTTACTGCATTACCTTCAAATACAGCATTCAACATTGTCAGTGATTTAGTTAGGAGGTGTGTTGATGTTGTTGATGTATCATTCTTTAGTGAGGACCCATACATACTTGAAGATGTTGTTAGGAGGTGTAACTCTACATTCGTACCTGATGCTGGTTTCGCACCAGGTTATACCAACTTAGTTGTTGGTTACGGTATTAACCTATTAGGTGATGTAGATAGTGTTGAGGTGTTCGTCGGTGGTATACCTTCAAAACCTATACCACCTCTAGGCTACGTAATTACTTGGAATCCCCTAGACTTAATAGAGGAGTATGTAAGACCTGCTAGAGTTGTAGAGGACTTCAAAATTAAGTTTGTAGACCCTCTAGAAACTATAGTTGATGTCGACTTAGGTGGTTTAGGGAGGTTTGAAGGTTTTGTAAGTGATGGTTTGAGAACCCTACTAAGGAATGTTAGGGTTAGGAATATGAGGGAAGTAACTATTAGATGGTCTAACCACTTAAGTAAGATGAAGTTCTTAAGGGATATAGGGTTAATGAGTAAGGAGTTAGTCAGAGTCGGTGACGTCACCGTAAGACCTGCTGAAGTACTTGCTAAGTTATTAGAGATGTACCTACCTAAGGAGGCTGAGGACATAGCTATAGCTTATGTTGTAGTGAGGGGTGGTAGGGAGTATTCAGAACTAGCTGTTTTGAGGGGGAGTCCTGAAGAACCAGCAACACCTACGTTTACAGCGTTAGTACATGCGTACACAGCTAAGTTAGTGTATGAGGGTAGGGTTGGGAGTGGTATTCAACCGCTTGAGAAGCTCGTAGAGTTTAAGGGTGGGTATGAGGATTACTTAAGGTCTAAGGGGGTTAGCATAACTTCTAGGTTGAGGTAATTTATTTGAGGGTATCCTCAATAACCTCAACCACCTTACTAATACTTACGTCATAACCTAAGTCTTTTAAAGCTCTAGCTAACGCTGTATAAGCTATTAGTAAGTGTGTTCTAGATGCTTGAACACCCATATGACCGACCCTAACTACAGTACCCTTCAACCTACCCCAACTACCTGCAAGCATAACACCATACTTCACCCAAGTCAACTCCCTCAACCTACCCTCATCAACACCTTTAGGGAGTATGAAGGCTGTTACAGTAGGTGATGAGTACTTAATATCTAGTGGGTATGGTTCTAAGTTAAGGGCTTGTAAAGCCCTCCAAGAAGCCTCCCTAACTAACTCATGCCTCCTAAACACATTATCTAAACCCTCCTCGAAAACCATCTTCAGGGATTCCTCCAACGCGTAAATCAGTACATCACTCATAGTGTGTGGGAACACTCCCTGACCATCCAACATATCACGCCATAACCTAAGGTTTAAGTAGTAACCTCTATACCCAACCTCATCAATACGTTCCCAAGCAGTCTTACTAATACCTACTATCGTAAGCCCTGTAGGTACGTTTAAAACCTTCTGAGAACCACCGATTATGATGTCAATACCTAAATCATCAAAACCTATAGGTACACCACCAATACTTGAGACTGCATCAACTATTAGTAATTTACTATGGTCTCTAACCACCTTAGAAATACTTGGTAAGTCGTTAAGTAGTGCTGACGGTGTATCACAATGTACTAGAGTTACAGCTACTACATCCTTATCCTTCTCTAAGACCCTATCAAGTTCTTGAACATCTACACTCCTCCTCCAATCATTAACACCTACGTAGATAGGTATACCGCCGTAAGACTTAACGAAGTCTCCGAAACCCTCACCGTAAACACCATTAGCTACCACTACAACCTTATCACCTGGTTTAACAATATTAGCTATAGCTGCCTCAAGACCTAATATAGCCTCACCAACCATCACGTAGAGAGAACTCCTACGGATACCTATCAACACCTTCAACATCTCCCTAACGTTATTGTATGTCTTAAGGAACTCCGGGTCTAAGTCAGGGTTTGAAGTCTCCCTAAGTAATGAAGTCCTAACCCTGTAGGGTATTTCCGTAGGGCCTGGAGTCAGTACATACTTATCAGTGAATAACTTCATACACAACCCAATAATTAATACAGGAGTACTTAAATATCCTATACTAACTTCTAACACCACCTACGAACTCAAAACATATTTAAGTCCTTTAAAGCTAGTTCTTATAGTGATGAAGGTTAGATTGTCTGATAATTGATGAACGGTTTCGGGACTGATTAGTCGTTACTTATATATCCGATTAACAATACTTAATCGGGTTTGAGGTTAATGCCTAGGTGGATGCGTGGTCACTGCCGCTGTAGGGGTAGGCCTCAAGTAGATATTAGGTGTGGGTTAAGTGTGGAGGAACTCATGTACATACCTGTTAAGACTGTAGTAGGTTTAGAACCTAATAATTACGTTGAGATTTACGATTATGAGGTTGAAGCCCTTAAACTAGTACACCTAGACAACCTATCTACAGATGAAGCAGCTAGTAGGATGGGTATTTCAAAAACAACTTTCTGGCGTATACTTGAGTCATGTAGGGTAAAGCTTGCTGAGGCCTTAGTAAATAGTAGACCTATAAAACTTGTTTCAACCCCCAAACCTAGTAGTGGAGGTAGCTAACGAAAACTTTATAAATTTTTGAAACATATTTCAAGTAGGTGATAAGATGCCTAACTGGTGGGGTCCGTACCCAGGACATGGTCCGTGGAGACACCTACCACCACCTATGAGACCTGGTTGGTGGTTCAGAGGTAGGGGTTGGTGTTGGTGGTGGACATACCCGACATACCGTTCATACCCATGGATGAGTAAGGAGGATGAGGTTAAGTACTTAGAAGACCTGAAGAAATACATAACAGATACTGTATTGAAGGAGATAGATGCTAGGTTGAGGGAGCTTAAGGAAGGTAAGAGTTGAGGTCAATGATCGTAGCAATCCCTACAGAGAGGGTTGGGGGCTCACTACAGCTATCACTACACTTCGGTAGGGCACAGTACTTCACATTCGTTGATGTGAGTAATAACAGTTATAAGGTGTTGGAGACTGTTGAAAACCCACATAGAACTCACGGGCATGGAGAACATGGGACACTCATAGAACTCTTTAAATCACGTGGGGTTAACGCTGTAGTCGTAGGTGGTATAGGGCCTAGAGCACTTCAAGACCTTATAGAGGTAGGTATTAAGGTCTACTACGTACCTGAGGATAAGGGTCTAGAACTTAATGATGTAGTTAAGGCGTTAGTTAATGGTGAGTTAGAGGAGGTTTCAGAAAACTATACCATGTACAGACACCACGAATGTGAACACCATAAACATTAACTAACTACCAACTCTACTTAATACAACTTAATTTTAATTTTTAAGTAATGTTTTAGTGGGGTTAGTGTGGGCCACGTATTCGTGAGGGTTAGGTTTAGGGGAGGGACGTAATAGTGTTTTGAGAAGGTATTAGTTGATATCGGTGCTTCATTTACTGTAATGCCTTTAGAAATAGCTGAGAAGTACTTTATTGAGACCCCATTCACAGTTGATTTAAGGTTAGGTGATGGTAGGGTTGTTAAGGCTAAGGTATTCGTAGCTGAGGGTGAGGTCGAAGGTAGGAGAGGTCCGTTAAGGATACTTGCTTTTGAGAGTGCTATACCTGTTATAGGTGTTGATACTCTCGAAACTTTAGGACTTAAGGTAGACCCCGTAAGTGGGAGGATTGAGAAGTCAGAATACTATATGTTATATGTTTAAGTACTTACACTCTTAATGACTTCCTCAGCATACTTTAAAGTCCTCTCAATCAATTCGTTATAGTTCCCTAAATACCTACTGTAGTCTAGAGCTTCACGTACTTCATCAACACTTAAGTACTTAAGTACTTCAGGTTCATTAAGTACTACATCAATTAACTCACTACCACTCCTTAAAGCCTTAGCAACTAATTCCCTAACGACTCTATGAGCTTCATACCTACTTAAACCCTTATCAGTTAACTTAAGCATTAGTGACTCAGACATTATAGCCCCTTTACTTAACTTTAAATTCTTAATCATACTCTCTGGGTAGACCTTCAAATTACTTAAGACTTCGTTGAAGGTATCTAATATCTCATCTATCAACATGAACGTATGCGGTATTAACAACCTCTCAGCACTACTATTACTTAAGTCTCTCTCATGCCATAACACTATATCCTCAATCGCAGGTACTACTAAACCTCTTAAAACCCTAGTAAGTCCTGAAATCTTCTCACACTCTACCGGGTTAGCCTTATGAGGCATGGTACTACTACCGACCCTACCCCCCACACCCTCAGCTAACTCAAGTATTTCAGGCCTCATCAACTCCCTAACCTCAACACCGAACCTCTCAATCTGTGAGGCAAGTATAGCTATAACACTAACTAACTCAGCGAAGCCGTCCCTAGGGACTACCTGAGTAGTTATTTCATGAGGCCTTAAATTTAACTCCCTCATAACTACAGACTCAACACATAAGCCCTTACCCCTCCACCCAGCCATAGTACCTACAGCACCAGCCATCTTACCACGAACTACTCTAGACTCAACATCAACTAACCTCTCTAAACTCCTAGTAAGTTCATATACGTAATTAGCTAGTTTGAAACCTAGTGTTATAGGTAGTGCGTGCTGTCCGTGGGTCCTACCAACCATTATTAAATCCCTATACTCCCTAGTGAGTCCCATCAACAACCTTATACTACTAACTAACTTCTTCTTAATCAGGCCTAAAGCATCCCTAATTAGTAAGCCCCACACAGTATCTATTACGTCATTACTAGTAGCTCCGTAATGTAAGAACCTACTAGCATCTCCGCAGTAATCAGTAAGTATTGAAAGTAACGCTACTACGTCATGGCCTAACACCTCCTCACGTTTATCGACTTCCCCAGGCCTTACAGTGATACTACCTACACACTTACTAAATGCTTCGTAGTAGCCCTTAGGTACTATACCGCACTCCTCAAGAGCCTTATACAGCCTTAACTCAACCTCAACCATCTTCTTAATTATATTCTCCCTAGAGAATATCGCCCTCATATCGTTAGAACCATACCTGAACTCCAGAGGACATAAACTCATGTTAACACCCTATCTAAGCAACCTCCCTCAACACACCATCTAATCTCCATAGCGATCCTCCTACCCATACTTACAGGCCTCCCGAAGTAGAGCTTACTGTACTGACTACCTACCCCCATATAGACGTTAGTCCCACCCCCGATCCTGAAGGCAACATCATACACAACAACATCTAATTCCGGGGTAACCATTAACTGTAGGGTGAATGGCCCTATAAGTCCTGGCGGTACGAGCCTATCGACAGCCTCTACGAACGCATCACCTATAGAGAATAACTTATTAAGTATACTCTCCCTAATAGTTGCTGGTTCATGACCGACCTCAACATACCTGACTGGGTAGTCAATACCTAACTGCTCCTTAGCAGGGATCCTGATAAAACCGTCTAAATTACTTTGAATCCTCCTATCAATACTTAATAACTCAACATCCTTACGTACAATACTACGGAAGTAGTTCACGTTGAAGTGTGCACCGATTACTAACTCCTCAATTGATGCGTTCTTTAAAGATACCTCATCAATTATACCCTTATCCATTAACTCCCTAACCTTCCTGTAGAAGTCATCCCTATCACTAGCTATGAAGAAACCCCTCTCAACCCTCCTCCTAGCTTCAGGCATCTTAACTATGACTGGGACGTCTATGGAGTCAGGATCTTTAAACACCTTAGGCCTCCTAATACCTGCAGCGTCGAGTAGTTTGTAGTAGTTGTAATCACCAACCCTCTCCTCCCACTTAAGGAGGTACTTATTACCGAATACAGGTATCCTCAACCTCTCCTCAATATTCCTATAACCGACGTATACTGAGAAACTCCTATTAGGTATTAATACGGTGTTGAGGCCTTTAAGCCTCCTCATAACGTCTTCATCAACAACATCAGCGAATTTCTTAAGTATTAAGACTTCATCAACTACAGCTTTAAATCTTAGGTAGGGTAGTTCCCTCCCAGCCTCACATATAGCTACTGTCTTAAACCCCTCATCCTTAGCACCATCAAATACGTCTAGAGCTGAGTGACTAGCTATAGCACCTATATGGATATTCCTTAAGTCATAACTACGTAGTAATTCAGAACTCAACTACATCACCGTAGTAGGTCTTAACTATAACCTTACCTGAACCCCTCATAACGTAACCAACCTCTACAAAATCTACATTATGTTTAACAGCTAAATACTTAAAATCCTGTAAGTTCTCCTCAGGTAGTGTGACCACCATACCTACACCCATATTAAACACCCTATACATCTCCTCAACACTTATCTTACCTAAACTCATAATTATTTCGAATATCTTAGGTGGTTTAGGAGCGTTGATGACTATGTTGAGGTCATTACTTAACACCCTCCTAACCTTCTTAAAACTACCACCTGTTATATGTGCGGCTGAGTTAATCAACTTACTACTGAATGCGTCAATTATCAACGGTCCGTAATTCCTAACAGGTTTTAAGACCTCATCAGATATCCTAACACCATCAACTACTACGTCATAACCTACACTACCCTCCAACACCTTCCTAACTAGGCTATAACCATTAGCATGTATACCATTACTTAGTAACCCCAGTACTACGTCCCCCTCCCTAGCCTTATTAACTACGTCGAACTCCTTAACAGCTAGTACAGTACATACGACGTCTAAACCATACATTAAGTCTGGTAGGATGGCTGTCTCACCACCTAATAAAGCTAACTTATTAGTTAGGGCTGCATCGACTATACCCTCTATAACCTCCTCGTAAGCCTTCTCATCAGGTCTACTCATAGCTATGTAGTCAACTAGTGCTAATGGTCTACCACCATCACATACAACATCGTTTACGTTAACCACTACTGAATCCCAACCTAAGACCCTATAATTACCTAACTTACTAGCGACTAACGCCTTAGTCCCAACACCATCTACGTGGAGTATTAATTTAGTCTTATTAACTTCAACCCATGTTGAATACCCTCCAAGACCCCCGTAACTAACACCTAAATACTCATTAACCCTACGTATAATATCTAACACCTTACCATGCAACTCACTAATTACTTTCAAGTCAACACCAGCTTTAGAGTAAGTCCAACCACCCATGAATACCACCTCAAGAAATCACTAACTTATTTAAGACCTTCCTAAGCTTACCCCTAGCATCGTAGACATCTACACCCCTAGCTAGTAAGACAGCCATACGTCTCCCACGGTAGGTGGATGGCTTCCCGAAAATCCTTATATCAACACCTTCAACACTTAACACCTCATGAATTCCGTAGTACTTAGGTCCCCAAACACCGTCTAAGTCAGTATATACTGCGTAACTAGCACCAGCAGATATTAAGTTCACCTTAGGTATTGGGAGTCTTAAAGCCGCCCTCAAATGTATAGCGAACTCACTTAAGTCTTGAGTAACTAACGTAACGAATCCTGTGTCGTGAGGTCTCGGAGCTACCTCACTAACTAATAACCTACCATCCTTAGTTAAGAATAACTCAACACCGTAGATTCCGTAACCCCCTAAAGCCTCAACGATCTTAACTGCGTACTCCCTACACTTCCTAAGTATATCCTCACCCCTAATCGACGGTTGCCAAGACTCTATATAGTGGAAATGACCGTACCTCCAATGCTCTACAGGTTCTAAAGTACTTATGAATACCTCATTACTAGGTGTTACGTACCTGTAGGTTAGGACTGTAAACTCTGTTAGTAAGTCGACGAACTCCTCAACTATAACCCTCCTACTCAACCCCCTACTACTAGCTACAGCATATCTATAAGCATTCCTTAACTCTTCCTCACTTAATGGAGTCCTTATAACTGTATGGCCATGACCACTACTACTCATCTCAGGCTTCACTATACATGGGTAGCCGACAACATCACATGCATTAATAAGTTCCTCCTCACTACTAACTACGACATACTTAGTCGTCGGTAGTCCAAGCTTCTTAGACAGGAACTCCCTCAACTCAACCCTATTCATACACACCCTAACAGCTTCAGCATTAGGTGCTATGAAGTAACCTTCAGATTCTAACTCCTTAAGAGCTCCAGTATCTACAGCCTCAACCTCAGGAATCACTACATCAGGTCTCTCCCTATACACGACCTCCTTAACAGCCCTACCGTCCAACATATTGATAACGTATTTCCTATGGGCTAAATGCATTGCAGGTGCGTTATCATACCTATCAACAGCTACTACCTCAAGACCTAACTTATGCGCCTCAAGAGCTAACTCCTTACCTAACTCACCACTACCTAAGAGTAATACCTTAGTAGACTTACTACTTAGTGGGGTCCCGATAAACTCCCTAACATTAACTGTAGTCATAAGTTATGACACCCTTGCCAGGTATCCAATCAACCTTAACGGTTGAGAGCCCCTTACTTCTTCTATAAGTATATGCGTTCCTAACTATATCAGCTGTCATAACCCTCCTCATAATTAAATCCTTAGTACCTATATCCCTACGGTAGAAGGTATCCCAACCATCTACACACTTAACGAACTCTACACACTTATTAACCCTCCTACTAACCTCGTCAAAATCCTCACCAGCACATACTAACTCAACAATCCTCGAACCGGTAGTATACATAGAACCGTTGATTAACTCAACACCTGCGTAGAGTACTTCACAACCGTAATCCCTGATTGACTTCTCATCAACTACTACTGGATGGCCCTTAGCAGCCTTCCTATTATTTGGGTATCCACGAGGGCATACAGCCTTAACAACTGAGACTAAATCCTCACGTACCCTAAGCTTAACACTAGCTAACCTACCAGATGCAGCCCTATCTATAACCTCAAGTAAGTCAGTATCTAACGTGTATATGTAGTTAGAGACTTCAGGATCTCCGAACCTACTGTAGAACTCTATGACTGTAGGCCCTAGTAGTGATGTTAACATCATCTGACCGGATAGGACACCTACATACCTCTCCCTAACAACCTCCTGAAGAACCTTAAGCACCCTCTCAACGATATCGACACTCTCTCTGAACTCACCCTCATTAATGAATGGTAGGAGGTGTCCAGGCCCTTGAATACTCCCCATACCGCCGGTCTCAGGACCTAAATCGTTATCGAATGCGTGTGGGTGGTCTTGAACTAGGGGTAGTGGTAGTAATGTGTAGCCGTCAGTAATACACATGAGTGTGTACTCAACACCTTCAACTCTCTCCTCAATTAATAACTTATAATCTATATCTACGTAGTGACTCATAACATCACTTATTAACTTCCTCGTATAGTCAACACGTACTCTAGACTTAACATCACTTAGATATGCTTGTAAGTCAGCAATGACCTTAACACCCTTACCACCAGCCTGCCTAGCAGGCTTAATCACTACATCACCAGCATTACTTACGTATTCTATAGCTTGGGAAACATCAGTGAATGCCTTATAAGCTAACCTACCTGGAATCCTATACCTCCACATAAGCTCCCTCATAAAGACCTTACTCTTCTCAATCTCAGCTAACTTACTAGAAGCTCCGAATACTGCATAACCACAACCTCTTAACTCATCACTAACACCGTGGAATTGAGGTTCTTCAGGACCTATAACAACTACGTCAGGGGATACCTCATCAACCCTAACCCTAACCTCCTTACGGTTTAGGATATCACATGTTACTAACTTACCACCACTACGTTCTGCAACCTTCTTAAGACCTGGGTTAACATGTGATGATATGACGTATATCTTAGGCTCTAACGAACTCCTACTCAACATTAAAGCTATAGCGTTCTCCCTACCACCATCACCTACTACCACAACCTTCAACTACGACCACCCCCTAACTAAACACCCACCTAAGAAACAACCAGTACATAAGTTCACCCCCGAACTACTGAATACTTTAGAGACTTCATCCACTGATAACCAAGTTATTGAATCTGCCTCAACATACTTAACAGCTAACTCATCACTTAAGTTAGCTGTTAATAACTCATCCTTAGGAGGTATCTCCTTACCGTAAGGACAGTTAGTGATGAGTTTAGGACTACCTATGACTACGTGTACCTCCTTAACACCGAGTTTATTCCTAAGTATCTGGATAACACTCTTAACTGTTAAACCCCTAACTAAGCTATCATCAACTATAGCGACCCTCCTACCGCTGAACACATACCTGACAGGGTTTAACTTTAGTTGAATCCCTATTAACCTCTCTAGAGGGTCACCCTTAATCGCAGTCCTAACCTTAACACCAGTTGATATAAACCCGTACTCTAAATCCTTACCTAACACCTTAGCAAAACCTAGGGCGTAAGGTATGGCTGTCTCAGGAACACCTACAACTACGTCGACATCATACTTAAACCTCCTACCTAACTCCTCACCTAACGACTTCCTAATAGAGTATACGTCAATACCGTCAAGTACTGAGTCATGTCTAGCCATGTATATATACTCAAACGCACAGATAGCGTGATTAACAACACCGTCTGTAGGTACTTCACCAACCGTGACTAAGTCAGGGGATATGTATACGTACTCACCAGGCTTCACAGCACTCCTTAACTCACCACCTAAGATGTTAATAGGTACTGACTCAGTAGCGATTAACGCAAGATCAAAGCCATACCCACCTAGATGTAGTGGTGTTAACCCAGGTACTGACCTATAAGCTATAACCTCTGACTTATTATTTATGAGTAGTAATGAGTAAACACCTCTAACACCCTTAATGACCTCTACGAATGCCTCCACTAACTTATAACCTAGGTTAACCAACTTAAGGAGCCTCCTACCGATATCAAGTACTGAACCATCTACATACCCATCTACCAGTAGTGAGAGTTCGTAACCGTTATCACTTAAGTGGGTATACTTCCCATCAAGACGGTCTACCTGACTGTAAACACCTCCAATACCTACATATCCCTCAAGCTGGTCTAGTGAGTCCTTATTAAGTAGTAGGTGTGTGATATCACCTCCAACACTTTTTAAATCCCTACCATTACTTAACACTACTATGTAGTTATCACCTCTGTTATGAGATGCTAGTAAGCCGTAATACATGAACTTACTAACACTCCATAACTCATCAAACGCTACTACACCTACTAAACCACCCATAACTCACCACCTCGAAAAGACCTTCTCAAGAACCTCAATGTTAATATCCTTGAATGGGTAAACACCTGTGTAGCAGGCTAGACATAACGATGATAGCTTCGCAGCCCAACGTAGACCTTCAACAGTATTGTATAGCAAGCTATCAGCACCTAAGTACTTACTTATACTGCCTACGTCATCATACCTAGACGCTATTAACTCCCTCCTAGTTGGGAAGTCAACACCCATAAAGCATGGGTACTTAACGGGTGGGCTGGCAACCCTAACATGTACTTCCTTAGCACCCCTACATTTAAGGATCTTGACAATTCTCTCCATAGTAGTACCCCTAATTAATGAATCATCTACTACAGCAACCCTCCTACCATACACTACAGACTTTATAACACCGTACTTAACATCTGATATGAAGTCACGTACGTCTGGAGTTGTTATGAAGCTCCGACCAGTATACCTATTCCTGATTAAACCCTCATCAAATAATACCCTACGTACGATGCTGTAGCCTAGAGCAGCACTCCTACCACTATCAGGTACTGGAATCACCACATCAACATCTACGTTATCCATACCTCCAACATACATCCCCATCCTCACCCTAGCCTCATGGACTTGAACACCATTGAATACTGAGTCAGGTCTGGAGAAGTAAACGTATTCGAAGACACATGGGCTGAAAACACCTCTAACACCACTATCTACAACTTCTAATGACTTACCGTCGAAGGAGACTATAGTTCCAGGCCCTACCTCACTCCAAGAGTCAAATCCTAACACTTCAAGAGCTGAGGATTCTGAAGCAGTTGCTAACACATCACCACTGAATGAATATGTTAAGGGTTTAAAACCCCAAGGATCTCTAGCTATTACTACCCTAGGCTCAGGAGTTAACACGACTAAACTATAGCTACCCTTAACCAACGACGCTAAGTTCTTAACAGCCTCAACAACATCACCTAACTCCTCATAGAGTTTAAGGACTAACCTAGCCAGTACTTCAGCATCACTAGGTATGTAAGAATTCAGGAATTCCTTAGATAAGTCACGGTAGTTAATTATGTTTCCGTTGAAAGCTAATGAAATACTCCTACCATTACTACTCAAGGTTATCGGTTGAGCACCGATACCACCTCCAGGCTCACCAGTTGTTGAGTACCTAACATGCCCTATAGCTACTTGAGAATCTAATTTACTGACCTCGTTAGGACTTATAGCTGTTAGGACGTAGCCAGGCCTGACTATGGTCTTTATAGAATTCTTAGAAAGTATTGATATACCTGCTGATTCCTGACCCCTATGCTGTAACTCAACTAATAATTTGTAAGTGTTTAGAGGTGCGTTAGGGCCGTAATAAGCTGCGATACCACACATGACCATCAACTCATTAACTCATTAAGTGAGTTCTCATACGCGTTAACTAACTCATCAACCTTAAGCTTAGTAAGTATGTGTCCGTCATAACTAATGACTAACTCATCACCTACTACCCTACCGATAACACCTACATCAACACCGTACTTCCTAGCTAGGTCAACCACGACGTCTAAGACCTCACTACCAACCTCGACTAAGTACCTAGCCTGAGTCTCAGAGAATAGTAACTCCTCATACCTACTACAACCTCTATTAGGGATCTTACTTAAGTCTATGACAACACCTTTCAAACCCTTAATACACATCTCAGCTATAGCTACTGCAACACCACCTACGTCAACGTCATGTACTGCCTTAACATAACCTAAACGTACTAACTCACTGATGAATCCAGCATTACGTAACTCACTTGAAGGTCTTGGGAGTGGTGCCTCACCTAATTCAAGACCTAGATAAACATGTAGGAATTCAGTAGCACCTAACTCAGGGTATGTAGTACCTACAATTAATATTAAGTCGTCATCCTCCTTCAAATCCAACGTAACGACATTCCTGATATTAGCTATGGTACCGACACCAACTATAGTAGCTACAGGTTTTACGGGTGAGTTCATGCTTAAGTCCTCATTATAGAAACTTACCTTACCACCAACAACTGGTAGTTTAAGTTCTTGAGCCATCCATGAAATACCTTTAACCATCTCAGTAAAGTACCAGTAATGGTCGGGTTTCTCAGGATTACCTGCATTGACCTCATCAACTATAGCTATGGGTTTAGAACCAACACTCACTAAATTCCTATAGCATTCCGCAACTGCGTTAGCAGCACCTCTAAACGGGTTTATATACGTATACCTAGGGTTACCATCACCTTTAACAGCTATCCCTAAACCATCACCAACCTCAACCAATCTTAAGACTGCTGCATCCCCGTACCCAGGCTTAACAACAGTCCTAATACCTACTTCATAATCATATTGACTATAGATCCATTCCTTAGACGCTATATTAGGTGATCTTAACATCTTAAGCATGAGTTTACGTAAGTCCTTAACTTCAGGGATATCAGTAATCCTGACCTCAACATTAAGTTCGTTGAAGTGTTTAGGGACTACCGCATCCCTTAACCTGATACGTGGTTTAGCTAACGCCTTAGCAGGTACCTCAGCTATTAAATCACCTCTATAGTAAACCTTAATAACACCACTCCTATCCAGACTCCCTACGACGCTGTACTGAATCCCATACTTCTCTAGCAGTTCCTGCACTACTTTAAAGTCATCCCTACTAACCACTAATAACATCCTCTCTTGACTTTCAGAAACTAGGATTTCCTCAGGCCTTAAGTCATGTTCTCTAAGGTGTAGGTTATCTAAAACTATAGTAGCTCCTAAGCCGTAATCAGCTGTTAACTCAGATACTGCTGTAGCTAAACCACCACCACCTAAATCCTTAATATACTTAACAACACCTAAGTCAGTGATATCGACTATGAAGTCTATGATTAACTTCTCAATTAATGGGTTACCTACCTGAACAGCTGATATGTTGTTGAGGTAGTCTTCAGAACTATCTAGTGGTTTAGACGCGAATGAACTACCTAGTAAGCCATCCCTACCTGTAGTATTACCTATAATTACTATTAAGTCATTAGCTTCAGGTACCTTATTAACCAACTTACTGGTCTCGACGATCCCTACACATGCAACATTAACTAACGGGTACCTATTGTAGGCCTTATCAAACCATGTCATACCGGAGACTACAGGGACCCCTATCCTATTCCCGTAATCGCTTATCCCCCTAACTACGTTCTTAATCAACCAATTAGCATGTTGGTCTGTAGGGTCGCCTAGGAATAACATATCAAGTAGAGCTATTGGTCTAGCACCTAACGTCAGGATATCCCTTACAATACCTCCTACACCAGTCGCAGCACCGTTGTAAGGGTCTATAGCTGATGGGTGGTTATGACTCTCTATCTTGAACACTACTGCGTAGTTGTTGAATATCTTAACCGCTGGTGCGTCCCTACCAGGACCGATTATTACATCCTCACCATCACTAGGTAGTAGCTTAAGGTAGTACCTACTACTCTTATATGAGCAGTGCTCACTCCACTGAGCTTCAAACATGTTTAACTCTGCTTTAGTAGGCTCTCTACCTAAAATCCCGTGAATCTCAACTAACTCATCATTACTTAAAGGCATTACCAACCAACCCTTAAACTCTCACCTATACTAAGCCATATGTGTAGACCCCCACATGAACGACCTCTAGGAACTAACTCAGGTTCAGCAGCCCTCTCTGGATGAGGCATTAAACCTAAAACAATACCGTCATCTGAAGCTATACCTGCTATATCGTAAGCACTACCGTTAGGATTACCTACGTACTTGATTAACGGCTTCCCAGAGACT
>Ga0207433_10007113_pt1 | contig 18910 bp, 19 predicted proteins | sample YelNatPaOPGAMG01_FD_187559 | JGI IMG/M metagenome (GOLD analysis project Ga0207433, IMG submission 187559) | Hot spring thermophilic microbial communities from Obsidian Pool, Yellowstone National Park, USA - OP-RAMG-01 (SPAdes) (version 3) | ecosystem: Environmental > Aquatic > Thermal springs... | reverse complement strand
TTAGATATTATAGTAAAAGGGAAAAAACTAAATTTATCAATATCATTTAACATACCTCACCCTTTTAAAAAAGGAGAAATCTGCTCAGAGAGACCCTTAAGCTCTCTTTTTATAAACTCTCTCGGAGATGTTTCACCATGTGTTTTCACAGGTATTCCTTCCAAAATTTCAAAAAATCTTAAATTTGGTAATATCAATGAGACAACACTACCTAAAATATGGAGAAACATTGAATATAGGAATTTTAGAAAAAGTTATACTACTTCCTTCTCCTGTATTAACTGCACAAAATTAAGAATATTACAACTATCCTGATTATTTAAGCATTTTTATTATAGTATATCCGAAATTTTCAGCAGCATGGGGACCTGAAGCAGTCACTATATTACCGTCTATTTCAACATCTGCACCTGTATAAATTGCTCCTTTAGACTTTAATGCTTCTGCTTCTGATTTCCATACAGTTGCTTTTTTACCCTTCAGAATACCTGCTTCAGAAAGAATACGAGGTGCAATACATATTGCAGCGACTACTTTGTTTTGTTTCATGGCATCCCGGGCGATTTTTAATGCAACAGGATTATTAAAATACTCCTTAGCTCCAACACCACCAACAAATACAACAGCTTTATAATCTTTTAAATCCAGATTATTAATAAGAATATCCGGCTTAACTTTAGCTCCAAGCATACCTGAAGAAACACTCAAAGAAGAAGAGGCAATCACAACTTTAAAACCATGTTTTTCAAATATCTCTTTAGGTTTTAAAAGTTCCTCATCTCTGAAATTCTGAGATGCGATAATCATGAGTATATTTTTTGTCTGTGCCATGAGGGAAACAGATATGCATATTAAAAACATTGAGACCAGAAAAATCATAAAAATTTTTCTAATCATTTTTATCCTCCAGCTCATTTTTTTAAATATAATCTATCATATCCTGAACGCACGGTCAATTACCAAATTTTTATCCTCATAGCTTGTTCTGATATAATAAAAACTTAATGAAATTTTAAAAGTGGGGGACAGATGATTCGGGATAAATACTGTGCAGAGGTAAAAGAAGAAGAAATAGGCAAGGAACTCAGACTCTGTGGATGGGTTTTTCGTAGAAGAGACCATGGAGGTTTAATTTTTGTTGATTTAAGAGATAGGACTGGCATTATTCAGATAGTTTTCAGTCCAGAAATATCAGCACAAACACATGAGAAAGCTCATAATTTGAGAAGTGAATATGTTATCAGAGTAAAGGGTATTCTCAGAAAAAGACCTGAGGGAACTGAAAATCCTGAGCTAAAAACAGGAAATGTTGAGCTGTGGGCTTATGAGCTTGAAATATTAAACATTTCAAAGCCTTTACCTTTTCAGATAGATGAGGTTGAACAAATTGCCGAGCTTTTAAGACTGAAATACAGATATCTTGACCTTCGCAGAGAGGAGATGCAGAGAAACTTTCTTATAAGACATAAAGTAACAATGGCGATGAGAAAGTTTTTTGACAGCAAGGGATTTATTGAGATAGAAACTCCTATGTTGACAAAATCAACGCCTGAAGGAGCAAGGGATTTTCTTGTTCCAAGCAGGCTAAATCCAGGAACATTCTATGCACTTCCTCAGTCACCTCAGCTTTTTAAACAGATTCTTATGATTTCAGGATTTGACAGATATTTTCAGATAGTTCGCTGTTTTAGAGACGAGGATCTGAGGGCTGACCGTCAGCCAGAGTTTACCCAGATTGACCTTGAGATGTCATTTATACAACCAGAAGATATCATGGAAATTGTTGAAGAGATGCTTTCATACTGTTTTAAAGAGATTCTTTCAGTTGAACTTGAACGTCCGTTTAAAAGACTTACATATGAGGAAGCAATGAACAGATACGGCTCTGATAAACCAGATTTGAGGTTCGGGCTTGAGATTCATGATGTAAGCGAAATTGTTAAAAATACTCAGTTTAGAGTTTTTCTTGATACACTGGAAAAAGGCGGTGTTGTAAAAGCAATCACAGCAAAAGGCTATGCAACACTGACACGTAGTGAGATAGATAAACTTACAGAAAAGGCACAATCATTCGGTGCAAAGGGACTTGCCTGGATAAAGATTAAAAATGGTTTTGAATCTCCAGTTGTGAAGTTCTTTCCAGAACAAATAATCTCAAAGGTTGCTGAAAGAGTGGGTGCAGAGGCTGGAGATATGATTCTTTTTATTGCTGACAAGCAGTCTGTAGCAAATGATGTTCTGGGAAAGTTCAGAATTGAAATAGCTGAAATGGCTAAAATTAAAAAAGAAGGCTTTTGTTTTACATGGATATTGAATTTTCCTCTTTTTGAGTGGAATGAGGAGGAAAAAAGATTTACCAGCATGCATCATCCATTTACCAGTCCTGAAGACGTCTATATTGAGCAACTTTTAAATATATCTGAAGAAAGCTTCAGAGACCCTCATGGACCGCTCAGGGATATCAAGGCAAAAGCTTATGATATTGTTCTTAATGGATATGAGCTTGGTGGCGGAAGTATAAGGATTCATAGAGCAGATGTTCAGAAGAAGATATTCAGTATTCTTGGAATTTCTCAGGAAGAGGCTAAAAAAAGATTTGGTTTTCTTCTTGAAGCTTTAACCTACGGAGCACCTCCTCATGGTGGAATTGCACTCGGGCTTGACAGACTTGTTATGCTTATGACAGGTGCAAACTCTTTAAGAGATGTGATAGCATTTCCAAAGACACAGAAAGCTTTCTGTCCGCTGAGTGAAGCTCCGACAGAGGTTGATTCAAAACAGTTGAAGGAATTACATATAAAACTTGATATTTAGGATATAATTTAACAATGATAAAAATCCCAATTGATAAAGCAAAACCAGGAATGAAAATAGTAAGGGATGTGGTTAACGAGGCAGGAATGATTATTATTCCTGCGGGCAGGGAGCTAAATGAGTCATTAATAGACAAACTTTCAATGATGAATATAAGTGTTATATATGTTGAGGGAGAAAAGGAACTGCCTCCTAAGGAGGAAGTTTTTGAAGGTATTGAGAAAAGATTTAAAAAGGCAGATGACCCTTATACTCTTTTAATTAAAAGAGCATTGAAGACATATATTGAGGAACTTTACAAATGAATGCCAGGGAAGTAATTGCAAGAGTTGAAAAAATAGAAAGTCTGCCAACAATTCCTCCAATTTTGAAAAAAATTTTATCAGTTATAGAAGATCCCAAGGTATCACTTCAAAAAATTACTGATTTTGTCTCCTCTGATCCAACTCTAACTGCCAGAATTCTTAAGATGGTTAATTCTCCTGTTTATGGATTTCCTGGGAGAATATCCTCAGTAAGTCATGCAATGGTGATTCTTGGATTGAATGCTGTAAAGGGGCTTCTCTTAGGTGTTTCTGTATTTGAAATAATGAAAAAAAGCATGATAGGTCTGTGGGAGCATTCACTTTCAACAGCTATATTTGCAAGAATTATCGCAATAAAAAAGGAACTTCAGTCTCCTGAAGAAATATCAATTGGAGGGCTTTTACATGACATTGGAAAGGTTATTCTTATAATAGCACTAAAAGATGAATACTTAAAAATAATAGATTCAGTCCAGGGCGGAGAAAGACTTCTTTATGAGGTTGAGAGAGAAAATTTCGGGATAACTCATGCAGAAGTTGGAGGAATCATAGCAAAAAAATGGAATTTTCCTTTAAAATTAATAGAACCTATGATGTATCATCACAGACCTCAGATGAGTGAAAAATTTAAAATGGAAACTGCTGTTGTTCATCTTGCAAATACTCTTGCTCTATCAAGAGGAGTTGGATACTCAGGAGAGGTTTATGTTCCATCAGTCCACCCTTCTTTATCAGAAATTTTAAATTTTAAAGAGGAAGAAATAATTGAGATATTCAGAGAAGCGGAAGAGCCTATAAATGCTTCAGGAGAAATCTTCTTTTCTGATGAGTAAAAAAGTTATTGTTATTGTAAAAAACGAAGAGATAAAGAAAGTAACAGAGAAAATTTTTTTCAATTCTTCTTATGAAGTTCAATTTTTTGAGGAACAGAAGGAAGCTCTTCAAATAATTTATGATGAAATTCCAAATTTAGTTGTAGTGGAAGCAATAACCAGTCCTGCAACTGAATTATCTATCATAAACACCCTGAAGAGTGATCCTCTGTTTGTATCAATGAATGTAATAGCAATAGTTTCCCCGGATTTTTATACAGAAGAATGGAAAAGTTTTTTTGTTGATGATTATATAAGAATTAATAATTTGGAGATAGATTTCCTCATGAGAATTAATCTTTCTTTTGAAAGAGTTGAAAGGGTTATGGCAACCAGTCCATTAACAAAACTTCCTGGTAATCTTGTTATTCAGAAAGAGATTCAGAAAAGACTTGACAGAAAAGAAGTCTTCGCTCTTGCCTATGCAGATCTGGATAATTTTAAACCATTCAATGATAAATATGGATTTTCAAGGGGTGATGATGTAATAAAAATGCTTGGAAGACTCATACTCAATATTGTCAGGACTGAGCAGCCATCAGGCTGTTTTGTAGGGCACATAGGAGGAGATGATTTTGTTTATATAATGGATCATGAAAAGATTGAATCTGCAACACAGAAAATAATTAATATTTTTGACAATTTGATCATTAATTTTTATGATGAAGAGGAAATAACAAAAGGCTATATAGAATCTGTTGACAGGGAAGGCAAAACTCGCTTTTATCCGATTATGACAGTTTCAGTTGGAATAACTTCCACCCTTTACAGAACTTTCAGACATTTCAGTGAGATGGCAGAAGCTGCCTCCGTAATGAAATCTGTTGCAAAGAAACAGGAAGGCAAAAGATATGCTATTGACAGAAGAAGGGATATTTAGTCAAGAAGTGAAAGCAATTCATTTGTTTTTTCTTCAAGCTCTTTAAGCTTCTTTTTTGTATCTTCACAGCCTTCTTTTACTTCATAAATCTCATCTGCCAAATAAAAACAGGCGAGGATGGCAGCCCTCAGAGGAGGAAGTGCAGGATTTTGCTCATGAACCTTCCTGAGTTTTTCATCAACATAGGCAGCCAGCCTCTGGATGTATTCAGGTGGTTTCTGTCCTTTTATGGTGTATTTCTGCCCGAGTATATAAACTTCTGTTTTATACATCTGCCTCCAGGTCAAGCTCTTTCAGAAGTTCTTCTATCTGATTTCTGATTGCATCCCTCTCAGATAAAAGGTTTTCAATTTCCTGATTTTTGGCTCTTAAAACTTCTTCCAGAGTATTTACCTTTTTTTGTAATTCCTCCTTCTCCTGTTTGAGGATTTTGATTTTTTCAAGGGCCATTACAATTTTTTCTTCAATCATGATCTGCCTCCTTTAACTTTTATTATTTTTGAAATAGTTTCATCAGTCAGAGCCTTATTAATCCTTAGATACTCAAAATAAGATGTAAGAACTTTTTTTACATAAGCTTTTGTTTCACTGTAGGGAATGTCTTCAATGAATTCATCAATATCTCTGTATGTGGTGCTTTTAATCCATGAAGAGACAGCTTTCTCACCTGCATTGTATGCAGCAATGGCAAATACTGTGCTACCAAATTCTTCAATAAGATTTTTTAGATGAAAACTGCCAATAAGGATATTTTTATCTGAATCAAATAGCTCTGTATTTGAGTCAATTGAAATTCCTATCTTTTTCCCCTCCTTTTTAGCTGTATCCAGCATAAGTTGCATTACTCCTATAGCACCTGCAGGAGATTGAGCCTGTCTGTCAAATCTTGATTCTTCTCTCATTATTGCAAAAATTAAACAGGGGTCTATATTAAATTGATTTGAAGCTTTTAAAACAGCGTCTCTGTAAACTTGAGGATACAACAGATCTTGATAACTGAAGCTATCAGGAATTTTTGAGATCAATCTTACTGATGTGGAATAATCTCCGAGCTCATATAAGAGCTTGCTCAGTAAGGGAATATTTTCAATTTCTCTGCTATCATTCAATTTTATCTTAATCTCCTGTATGGCTTCTTCTCTAAAGTCAGCTCTTAAAAGTGTGTTAATTCTTTTTGGAATAATTGATTTTGGTGAGATAGAAACAGACTCTGGAATAAAAGAAACCTTACCTTTCGTATACAGCAGATATGAATAAATATCACCAGGTCTGAATGATACTGAATACTCCTTTGTTTTCATTACACCCTTTAATTCATTAACCTTTTCAAGCCAGTAAAGATATTTGAGCTTTCCATGTGATATATAAAGTTCCTGAAAAATCTGTTTTGCTTTATCAAGCTCTCCTGTTATGTAATATATCCAGCCAAGATACCACAAGCTTTCTTCTTTTGAAGATGGATATTGTAAGTTAACCATTTTAAGAATTTTTACTGCCTCGTCTGTTTCGCCTGCTCTTCTTTTAATGTTTGCGTAATTTATAAGTACATCAGAAATTCTTGAGTCTTTTAGTCTGATATACTCAGGTAGTTCCTTTTCAAAGGTTTCAAAATTCCTTGCCCTCAGAAGTGCTCTTGCTCTCCAGTAATGCTCTGAACACTTTTTGAAAATTTCCGCTGACTCAGAGTATTTTTTTTGCATAAAAAGAGAATAACCAAGTGTTGATAAAGCTTCTGATAGCTGGGAAGGGTTTGCTTTTGAAATAGCATCTCTCAAATATTTTTCTGCTTTTTTAAAAAGATATGCATTGTTTAAAGCTTTAGCCTTTTTTATCAGATCATTTACTGTTATATCATTTTCAGATAATTCTTTTTCTGCCCTGTCAGCAAATAATGTAGCTGTTACAAAAATTTCCTTTAATAATTTTTTTGCTCTTTCTGTTTTGCCCAAATCTTTAAGATAAAGAGCATATTCAAATTTTATTTCTGTTTCATCTGGATAATCATTGATGAAAGACTCATAAATTCGCTCAATATTAGCCAAATCAAGCTTTTTTGTGATTTCAATCTCTTCCTTTCTGCTCTTTTTAAGAAGTGGAGAATGTGGGTAATTTTTCTTTAGAATTTCTATGTCTTTTAAAGCTTCTTCATATTTATTCATCCCTGTACGGGCTTTTGCGCGCCAGAATAAAATATAATCTCCTATCTCCTTAAATTCTGGCAGAACCTTTGTAAGGTACTGTTCTGCATTTAAATAGTCTTTAGATTTTAGAGCATTCCTGCCCTGTATGAGTTCATCAATTAAAGAATGCTGGGATAATGTGGATGTTGGGATAATAATAAATAACAATATAATCACTAAAATACAGATTTTCATCTTCCCATTATCATTTTTTTGTATGAATGAAAACTTGCAGTGACTTCATCAAGGCTGTCTCCTCCAAATTTTTCCAGGAAAGCCTCTGCAATATGCCATGCTAAAACAGCTTCACCAATAACACTGGCAGCGGGAACAGCACATACATCTGATCTCTCATAAGTTGCTAAGGCAGTCTGTTTTGTAAAAACATCCACTGATTTGAGAGGTTTTCTCAGGGTTGGTATGGGTTTCATTGTTGCCCTTACAATTACAGGCATTCCATTTGATATTCCTCCTTCAATTCCACCCATGTGATTTGTTTTTCTGTAAAAGAATCTTTCATAAAAAATTTCATCCATTACCTCTGAGCCTGAATGCTTTCCAAGTTTGATACCATCACCAATTTCAACTGATTTTATTGCCTGGATGCTCATAAATCCTTTAGCAATTCTTGCATCAAGTTTTCTATCCCAGTGAACATGGCTTCCAAGACCAACAGGAACGCCTGTACCAAAAGCTATAAAGAAGCCTCCTACTGTATCTGCATTTTTCATTGCAATGTCAATGACATTTATAATTTCTGTCTCAATTTCCTTCCACGGACATCTAACATCTGAAGAGTTTGCTTTGTCTGAAAGCTCTAAAAGCTCATCCTCAGTTAAATAAGCTGTTTCAATATCCTTCCATGCAGAGCCCACTCCTGTAACAAAGCTTCCGATTTTTATGTTGAACTGTGAAAGAAACTGTTTTGCAACAGCTCCGATAGCAACTCTTATTGCTGTTTCTCTTGCTGAAGACCTTTCAAGAACATTACGAATATCACTGTGATGGTATTTAAGAAATCCTGCAAGATCAGCGTGACCTGGTCTTGGTTTTGTTAAGGAAGGAATTAAGCCTTCAAAGGTTTTATCAGGATTCATTGCTTTTTCCCAGTTTTCCCAGTCACGATTTCTAATAAAAAGAGCAATCGGAGAACCGAGTGTTTTTCCCCATCTTACACCTGATAAAATTTCCACCTCATCAGACTCTATTTTCATTCTCGCTCCCCTGCCATAACCTGTCTGTCTTCTTTTAAGCTCTATGTCAATATCATTCTTTGAGAGAGGTATACCCGCTGGCATGCCTTCTATTATGCCGATAAGTCCTCTTCCGTGTGACTCTCCAGCTGTGAGGAATCTGAGCATAGCCATATTTTAAAAAATCTCAGTTTATTTTTTCATCCTTAAAAATTGAAATAAACAATATTTTTTCCTCCAAGATGCATTGGAATGACTTCAGATTTACTTCCACATATCCATATAGCTTTAAACATGTCTTTTGTTGGAATATTTATGGCAAATTCCCCTGTTTCAAGAATTAACTCAGCAGGTCCTCCTGTTTCTGATTTTTTATATTTTATCCGATTTTTTTACTTTTATACAGATTTTAAGTTAAAATTAATTTATGAATGGACAGGCAAAGGGAAACTTCAAAACTTTAATAGTATGGTTAATTATAGGTATATGCATAATTGCGCTTTTTAACATTCTCAGTGTTCCTACAAAAACTGAAAAGGAGATAATATTTTCTGAATTTATAACAAAAATGCGGACCAATCAGGTGGAGGAAGTTCTAATAAAGGATAATACAATAACAGGAAGGTTTAAAGATGGTGGACAGTTTAAGACTTACTATCTGAATTATCCAGACCTTATTAATGAACTTTCATCACATGGAGTTAAAATCTCTGTAAAACCTCCTCAGGAAACACCATGGTATGTAAACTTTCTCATATCATGGGGACCTGTTATTTTTCTTGTTTTTTTATGGATCATGTTTATGAAGCAGATGCAGGCAGGAAGCAGTCGTGCAATGTCATTCGGTAAGGCAAGAGCCAAGATGATTTCAAATAAAGCAGTTAAAGTAACATTTTCAGATGTGGCGGGAATTGATGAAGTCAAGGAGGAGGTAAAAGAAATTGTTGACTTTCTTACAAATCCTCAGAAATATATAAAACTTGGTGCTAAAATTCCAAAAGGTATTCTGCTTGTCGGTCCTCCGGGCACAGGGAAGACTCTTTTAGCAAAAGCAATTGCAGGTGAGGCTGGTGTTCCTTTCTTTTCAATTTCTGGCTCAGATTTTGTTGAAATGTTCGTTGGAGTTGGTGCAAGCAGAGTCCGTGATCTTTTTGATCAGGCAAAGAAAAACTCACCTTGTATTGTATTTATTGATGAGATAGACGCAGTTGGCAGACAGCGTGGAGCAGGTCTTGGTGGAGGGCATGATGAAAGGGAGCAAACCCTTAATCAGCTTCTTGTTGAGATGGACGGATTTGAAAGCAATGAAGGAATAATTGTTCTTGCAGCAACAAACAGACCTGATGTTCTTGATCCTGCGCTTTTGAGACCGGGAAGGTTTGACCGTCAGATTGTTGTTCCGCTTCCAGATGTGAAGGGAAGACTTGAAATTCTCAAAGTTCATACAAAAAATGTTCCTCTTGGAAGCGATGTTGATCTTGAAAAAATTGCAAGAGGAACTCCAGGATTTTCAGGAGCTGATCTGGCAAATCTTGTAAATGAAGCAGCATTGATAGCAGCAAGAAGAAACAGCGAGACTGTTCACATGAATGACTTTGAATCTGCAAAGGATAAAGTTTTAATGGGAGTAGAGAGAAAAAGCATGGTTCTTTCTGAAGAAGAAAGAAGAATCACAGCTTATCATGAAGCAGGACACGCACTTGTTGCAAAACTTACACCTGCTGCTGATCCTATTCATAAAGTAAGCATTATTCCGAGAGGAAGAGCTCTTGGAGTAACACAGCAGTTACCGCTTGATGACAGGTATACATATTCAAAAGAATATCTTTATGGCACACTCAAGGTTCTTCTTGGAGGCAGGGTTGCAGAGGAAATAGCTTTACAGACAATGACAACAGGAGCTGGAAATGATCTTGAAAGAGCCACAGAGCTTGCTCGTAAGATGGTTACTGAGTGGGGAATGAGTGAAAGAATGGGACCTCTTACATTCGGCAAAAGAGAGGAGCATGTATTCCTTGGAAGAGAGATTGCAAAACACAGGGATTACTCAGATAAAACAGCCGAAGAAATAGATGAGGAAACAAAGAGAATAGTAACTGAAGCTTACTGCCAGACTAAAGAGCTTCTGCAGCAGAACAGAGACCTTCTTGATGCAATTGCAAAGGCTTTACTTGAAAGAGAAACCCTTGAAGCAGCTGAAATAGATGAGATAATCAATGAACTTAAAAAAGCTGCATGAAACTCTGTTTTCGTAACTTTGAGTTTGATTTTCTAAAAAAAACCTATTTAATGGGAATTCTAAATGTCACTCCAGATTCTTTCTTTGATGGTGGGAGATACTTCAGTGTAAAGGATGCTATTGATCATGTAATTCGCATGATTGATGAAGGTGCAGACATAATTGATATTGGAGGAGAGTCAACACGTCCTGGAGCAGAACCTGTTACAGTTGATGAAGAATTAAAAAGGGTTATTCCAGTTATTGAAGCAGTTTCTAAGAAAGTTTCTGTTCCAATTTCAATTGATACTTACAAAGCCAGAGTTGCAGAGGTAGCAATTCAGGCAGGAGCAACAATTGTAAATGATATAAGTGGATTGAGATTTGACCCTCAGATGCCTGAAATTGTGAATAAATACAGGGTTCCTGTCATTGTTATGCATATTAAGGGAACTCCACGTGATATGCAGAAAAACCCTTCATATAATGCTCTCATACCAGAAATTATTGAATATTTGAGAGAATCAATAGTTATTGCTAAGAATGCAGGAATTCAGGAAAACATGATAATTATAGATCCGGGAATTGGTTTTGGAAAGCTTCCTGAGCACAATCTTGAGATAATAAAAAAATTGAAGGATTTTACTCATCTTGGAAAACCAATATTGATTGGAGTATCAAGAAAAAGTTTCATTGGCAAAGTCTTGAATGATGCTCCGCCAGAGGATCGTCTTGAGGGAACTGCAGCAGCTGTTGTAGCATCAATTCTTAATGGAGCAAATATTGTAAGAGTTCATGATGTTGGATTCATGTATAAAGTTGTAAAAATGGCAGATGCCATTAAATTCGGGGTCTGCTGATTACATCTTTTCTGGAGCTTTCACTCCGAGCATTCTTAGACCATGTTTTAATACAATCATAACAGCTTTACACAGGCTGAGTCTTGTATCAGTTAAGGGTTTATCTTCAGAAATAACCCTGTATTTGTGATAATAGCTGTGAAACAATCCAGCAAGTTCCTGTAGATAAAAGGTTATTCTGTGAGGCTCTCTCATCTCAGTAGCCAATTCAAAAATCATCGGATACAATAATACTTTTTTAATTATCCTTAATTCATCATCATTGAAGAGAGTTCCATGAAACTCTTCTGGTTCTATACCAGCTTTTTCAAAAATGCTGTTAATTCTTGCATGAGCATACTGAACATAATAAACTGGATTTTCCTGGGATTGTTTTTTTGCAACTTCAATGTCAAAATCAAGTTGGGCATCATGTCTTCGCGTAAGAAATATAAATCTGGTTGTATCAGAGCCTATTTCATCAATCAGTTCTCTGAGGGTGACAAATGTTCCAGCTCTTTTTGACATCTGTACAGGTTTTCCTTCTCTCAGAAGGTTAACCATCTGAACAAGAAGTATTTTAATCTGTAAAGAGCTCATGCCAAGTGCTTCAGCAGCGGCTTTCACTCTTTTAATGTATCCATGATGATCAGCACCCCAGATATTTATCAATTCATCAAATCCTCTTTCAATCTTGTTTTTATGATAGGCAATATCAGAAGCAAAATAAGTATATGTTCCATCACTTTTCATAACAACCCTGTCTTTATCATCTCCAAAAGCTGATGAGCGAAACCAGAGAGCTCCTTCCTTTTCATATATGAACCCCTGCTCTTTAAGCTTCTGAAGGCAACGCTCAACCTCTCCCTCACTGTAAAGCTGCCTTTCACTTACCCAGCTATCAAATCTAACTCCAAAGTCCTCAAGATCTTTTTTGATTTCATCAAGAATTTTTTTATATGAAAAATCTATCAAAAGGCTGCTTACGCTCTCAAAACTTTTATTTTTTAAGTCATCTCCGTAAACCTTGTAAGCCTCTTCTGCCAGTTCATTTATATATTCTCCCTTGTAACATTCCTGAGGTATCTGTGGCTGGCTTCCGAACAATTTCTGTAAAGCAAAATAAACACTAAGTCCAAGAAGTTCAACCTGTCTTCCAGCGTCATTAATATAGTATTCTGTGCAAACATTATAGCCAGCTTCTCTTAAAATATTAGTGAGCGCACTGCCTATGGCAGCTCCTCTTCCATGACCGAGATGAAGAGGACCTGTTGGATTTGCGCTTACAAACTCAATCTGAATTTTTCTGCCTTTTCCAATATTATGGATGAGGAAAGATTCTCCTTCTGTTAAGAGTTCTAAAAACTGAGAAAATATAAATTCATTTTTAAATCTGAAATTTATAAATCCCTGACCCGCAACACTAACTGATTCAAAGATATCTGTATTAATGTTTGAAATTATTTTTTCTGCAATACTTTGTGGAGTCCTTTTGAGTATTTTTGCCATCTCCATTGCAACAGGACTGCTTAAGTCTCCAAACTCTTCATTTTTCGGCACTTCAATTTCTATCAGTTCCTCTTTTGATTCCGGGACAAACTTTTTAAGAGCCTCATACAGCCTCAGTTTTAGATGTCTGTGCATAAAAGGGTTTCTCAATCCTCCAGTATTCTTTCAGCAACATAGGAATCTGTTATAAGAACATTAAAGTATTTTCCCTTTAAGGCGGTTTTTATTGCTTCCACCTTTTCCATGCCCCCTGACACCGCAACCACGTATTTTCCAGGTGTTTTTGCCATTTCTTTAAGTCTGCTAAGACTCACTCCTACGATTCTGTTTGCTAATTCTTTAAGAACATTCTCAGCTTTTTCTGACTCTGTTAGAGGAGTTCCATCTTTATAAAGAGGGAAGAAGTTTATCTCTGCTAAAACTCCTTTTTTTCTTAGCTTATCTGGAGTGAGTTTTTTGTACATATAAGCAATATGGGCAAATCCAGGGGTTTTAAATTCAACAGCGCCGATTCCAACAAGGAATATATCAACATCATGACTTTCATCATAAATTTTTTTCACATCAGGGTTTACCAAATATTTTTCTTTGTATTCTTTATAGCTTGCCACAGGAATTGAAGGAAGATTAAATGCTGATGAGTCAGGGTATTTCCCTGCCATCTGCCCGACAAGAACATTTGATGAAAACTCAACAGCCTCAAGTGTTGGTGTTACTGACAGGGGATAGATTTTTAAACCTGAGAACATCTTTGGTGTGAGATTTGCTATAAGGTTTCCTATTGTTCTTCCACATCCAACACCTATTTTCATTCCATCCTTTGCTATCTTTTCAAAGTAATTCGCTGCTTCTTTAGCAATAACCTTCAGAACCTGGTGAAAAGTAGCACCTTCTGTGACGACCACCCTTACATCTTTTAAAAATCTATATTTTTTCTTTATTTTTTCTTCAAGCTCTGTCTTTCTCGGAATTTCAAATTTGATTTCCTCAAATATAAGCTTTAAAACCTCTGGCAGTGTTGTATACTCCATATCAGAAAGACTCAATCTGTGAGGTTCAAAAGGACCGTGTTTTCTAATGTAATTGGCAATATCATTTGCTCTTTTTCTTGCCTCATCAAAGCTTGGATCATCAAACATGTCTCTTGGACCAATCAACACTCCATTAGTGATTTGAAATCCTGCAGCTATTACTCTTGGAGGACCATCAAACCGAGTTGGATTTGCTTGATGGAATGCAACAGGCATAAGTGGACCATGATGCGAGCCCCTCATCCATCCTTCAACAAGATATGGAGTGGAGAATGGCTCAAGTATTTCACCGATTGCTGGGAAACCGCTCTGGCTTCTAACAATCAGAACAGGGTCATCTTTACCTACATATTTTCCTGCCATTAGTCCCAGTTTCTGGGTTGATGCAGCTGCCACAACCTCATTGCTTCCCTTTTTATAAACTGTTTTGATTACATATCTTCCAACAGCACCAATTAAAGCTAAAAGATCATATATGTCTTCTGGACAGGAAAGAGTATAAATTCTGTCTTCAAATACATCAAGAACCTGAAATATGAAGCCTTTACGCATTGATGGGTCAATAACCAGTCCTGCAGTATTAAATGGATCTGCAAATATTTTAAATAGAGGGAGATTCCAGGCTCCTGGAGATGTTTTATCTGCCATAAAGATAACAACAGGCTCGCTTTTTCTTTCTTCAAACTCTATCTCTGCAAATCCAGGACCCATACCCCTTACTGTTCCTGCAAAACTGTCTGAAAGAAGATCCTGTCCTGCACCATAAAGTTTAAGATTTTTTGCAACTCTGGTGCATTCAACAAATGTATTCCATGCGAGATTATGAATTTCTGTATTTTCTGTTCCCTTATCGTGTGTCATGATTAATTCCAGATCATCTCCACAGCTTAATACAGAAAAGTCAAAAATTACTCTCTTATCCTTAGCTTTTTGAAGAATCTGTCTGGCTGTTTTTAAAATATCAGGATGTGAACCTGAATGTCCTACATATCCACCAATGTCTGCCTTGATAACAGATAAAGTCACTTTCATTTTTTTACCTCCTGCTAAAGTTTTCAAAAACTGAAAAAATTTACCACACACCAGAAAATAAAAGCAATTAACACATGCATTCCCAGTGATCTTTCAGATTTTTTTTGAGTTTTTTCACCATCTCCATTGTGTCCTGCAGTTTATAATCTTTAAGATATTCGTTAGGTACAGGCTCTGGCTCTTCAATTTTCAGTTCTATATCTGCCAGCCCACATATTAATGAGAGCCATCCTGGTGCAATAGCTCTTTCATTGTATCCTGAAGCAATAGCATCTATTACTTTGCCATCACATATTTTTGACATTTCTCTGACACTCTGTCCTATCTTTCTGAAATCAGATACTTTCAAGCCAAGATATGTTAATGAATCATTCCAATAGGGATCTGTTCCGCCATTTCTTATTATAATTTGTGGTTTAAACTCCTCTGTTAGTGGAAACACAATATTATCAAAAATATACTCATAGGAATCCCATCCAGCACCAGGTGGCAGAGGACAGTTCACAGTAAAACCCTTTCCCACGCCTTCTCCTGTTTGTGATATAAATCCAGTTCCCGGATAAATTGTTGCAGGATCCTGATGGATGTCAATAAAAAGAACTTTTGGGTCATCATAAAAATACTGCATTGTTCCGTTTCCAGCATGGGCATCTGTATCAAGAATCAAAATTCTTTCAAGTAAGTGTTTTTCAATCAGATACTTTGCACCAAAAGCAATATCGTTGTAAATGCAGAATCCTTCACCAAAAGATGGTTTTGCATGATGAAGTCCTCCACCAATTGAAACAACTTTCTTGTAAGTTCCCTCCTGAACAAGGTCACACGCTTTTTTCATCTGCCCTACAATCTGTCTTGCGGATTTTTCTATATTTCCCGGATTTTCTCCTGGAATATTATCAAGACTGAGGAATTTATTAAAGAATACCTCTAATGGATAAGTAATACCGTGATAGGCAACCTCATAAAAATTTTTAACAAAATCTATGTAATCCTCTGTGCAGATAAGCAGTAAGTCTTCATCAGTAACTGGTTGAGATTCAATAATTATATAATTGTCATTTTCCGGCAGTTTATTCCTCAAAAAATCAATGAATATCTTGAAACGACTTGCCCTGAAGGGGTGTCCTATTCCAAAATCATACTGGCTTATTTCATCAGAGTAAAGGATTGTTACCTTCATAACCTTCTCCTTTCTGTTTTTTAAAAAACTCCTCTATTTCCTTTATCAAGTTTTCTATCTCCTGTCTTGAAGGTTTTCTTTCATTTTGCAATTCCTTCAAATTTTCCACAAGTTCTTTAAGATGGGGGTTCTGTGCTATAATTTCTTCAATTTTTTCATCCACTTTTTCCGCGGCTTCTTTCATATCTTCAATATCAATATTCATTTCCGAGACAGCAAGAAGCACTTTTAATACTGAATAATAACTTTTTGGACTTTGTGTTAGATAAACAGGTACACTTCCCCAGAGGGTTACTATTTCTATGTCTTTTCTAAGATGAAAAAAGGAATGCAGTGAAGCAGATCCATGATAGTCAATAAATTCTACAGAAAATTCTTGCATATGAGCTTTCATATTTTTGGTATTTACAACAGCTGAAACAGGAGGTTCTGCTGTATGAAGGATATAGTCCGCAAATCCTCCAACAGTGATTATTCTTTTCACATTATATAATTTTGCTATATGGAAAACATTATCAGCATATTCTGCCCATCTTATATCAGGTTCATGTCCGAGAAGGAAAATAAAATCTTTTAAAGTTTTTTTATCTTTAGCAAAATAGAGATAATTTTTAGGGAAGCTGAATTCTTTTACCAGTCCTTCTGTTATTGAAACCTGTGGTCTATTTAAACTCAAAATGTAAAATAGGTCGGATTTTATTTCAGCGAATTTTTCTGCTTTTAACTTGTTTATAAGATAAATGACAACATTTGTGGAAATCTTTCCCGCATTTGCCCATCCATCAAGTCCTATAATAAATTTTGGCTCATGAAGTTCAACTTTTTTATATATTGTAAGTTCCATTAATTAATTTTATCAAAGGTTGAAGGAGTTTTAAATCTCCTTTTCCTGACAGCCCCAACCTATCATAACACATAATAAATTCTGGTTAATTGAAGAAATAGAAAAATTTCTGTTTGTGGCACAGTCTAACTGACATATTCAGGAAAGCTTGATTTTACTATGGGCGATGCAGGGATTGAACCTGCGACCTCTTCCGTGTGAAGATAACCCAAAAATACAAAATGGCTTGTATGCTTGATTTGCTAAAATGAAAAATAGCAATTTTTGATGCGACTGTGACAGTTTTGTTACAGTTGACTTTTGACAGGTTTTATTTAAGTATTCCAAACAATTTTGCGATAAATTCAATTGAATTTATATTCAAAATTATGATTGTAAACAGCAAGATAAGAAACATTATCGTAAACTTTTTATCCAGGGAAAGCCTTGCAAAATCTATTTTACCTGTCATTTTTTCTTCTAAAACGTTCATCTTTTCGATAAACTCATTCTTTGTTACAAATTCCTTTCTCATTGCATCAAGTAGTTCCTCTTTGGTGGTAGCCCATTTGTAATCTATTGCCTCTGATATTGCTGTCTCAATAGACCTCACTATGGCTGTTGCATCCTCTTTGCCAACTGCCTTCTCAAGTGTTTCATAAACTTCTAAGGGTAAACGAACAGGCATAAAAAAGTATAGCATATTGGAAAAAAGTTTGAAAAGGATTGTATAAAAAACAACAGGATGTGGCTTGCATACTTGATTTTGCATTTGACAAAACATGCCATTTAAAAAACTTTTATCAATTAAGTATTCCAAACAGTTTTGCAATAAATTCCAGAGAGTTTATATTTAAAATTATATTTTTAATTTTTCTATTGCTTCTTTAGCAATAGCAGGTTTCACTTTTGCATATCTCATGGTGGTGTTTAAAGACTTATGCCCGCAGATTTCAGCTATCACTCTTATGTCAACTCCCTGGGTAAGCATCTCTGTTGCACTCACTTCTTCTTCTATATATCTTTACAGGCAGAAACAAGGTTCTGAATGGTTGTTCTGTCAAGGTATGATGGTATCTTTTGGGATACTTTTGGTCTTAAGATTTTTAAATCTTCTTTGGGAATAATATGGAGTTTATAAACTTTCTGTAAGAAGTCAAAAAATCGGTAAACTGAAGAGATTGAAACAGCTACAGAAGAGCTTGTATTTCCTTTTTCATAAAGGGAGTTTTTAAACTTCATTATGTCTTCAAAGGTAAGTTCCTTAACTTCCTTATCTCCAACTACTTTTAAAAGAAGATTTAACTGTTTTAAATAGGTTTTTACAGTGGCATCTGAGTAGATGCCACTGGTGTATCCCTTAAATCGTTCTATGGCTTTTGAGAGGGTCATTCAGGGTTAGTTTTCTAAGGGTCTTTCTACTCCATCGTCACCTGTTACGGTAATTTTTGCATTTTTTAGTATTTTCTCTGCCTGTTCTTCTGTTGCTCCACTCATTAGCAAGGCTCTTTTGATGTCCTGTCTCATCTTGAGAGCTATTCTCTCTACTTCGCTTAACTCTCCTACTCCTTCAAAGCCTTCCATGTTGTTTGTTTTTTCTGCCATTTGCTCCTCCTTGTTTTAGTTTATAATATATATTATAGAACTTTTAGTAACCAAAATTTTTTTATTAAGAAATGTATTTCTGGTTTCGTTGAATCGCTCAGGAACGGTTTTTATGTTGCGGGGGGAATATTTATTAATTATATCCCCTGTATAAAAGAAGAGCTTATAAGCGATTTTAAAAACAACTTCCCACATCACCAATAATCTCAAGTTAAGAAAGAATCAGAGGTGTATCCTTCATTGACCATAACCATAAAAATATAAAAAGGGGATACATCCATAAGAGAAAAACCTCAACTAATTTAAAATTCTAAAATTTTTGGAGAGAATTCAAGTCAAATTCCACAGGTGATGTCTTGAGCAGTCTTTTTATCCTTTTTAGATATATAAATTGACATAATTAACAAAAATGTTAATAATATAATCTTA
>Ga0207433_10007106_pt1 | contig 18925 bp, 16 predicted proteins | sample YelNatPaOPGAMG01_FD_187559 | JGI IMG/M metagenome (GOLD analysis project Ga0207433, IMG submission 187559) | Hot spring thermophilic microbial communities from Obsidian Pool, Yellowstone National Park, USA - OP-RAMG-01 (SPAdes) (version 3) | ecosystem: Environmental > Aquatic > Thermal springs... | reverse complement strand
CCGATTGCTATTCCCACATTTTCTTCATTGACAAGAAAGTAGACAACATTTTCTTCTATTAAACAATCTTTGACAGGGACACCGGTTAAATTCTCAAACAATGTCATCAGTCTTATCATTTCTGTATCAAATTTTATTACCATTTAATCACTTTATCACTAGTACACTTACTGGATACGGTTTACCGCAAAGAATTCCGAGTTCTTTGCTACTTTTATCGAAAAGCTCAAACCTTATTCCGGCAATTTTTGCGTTATGTTCAACTTCTTTTATGATTTTTTCTTGGGCGTTTTTTGCAACCACAACAAGCTTGGCTTTATTTAGCTTTATGAATTTTATACTTTCTCTATATCCAAGAATTAAATTTCCTGTTTTGTTTGCATTTAAAATTTCTTCTTCCAAATTCACTTCTTTTCCTCCTCTTCAAACTTCGCTATTAGCTCTAGCATACCGGTTCCAGCTGGAATGACTTGTCCGATCATCACATTTTCAAAAATACCTTTAAATTCATCTGTTTCATTTCTTATCGATGCCCTAACTAAATGTTTTACTGTTTCTTCAAAAGCTGCTCTGGAAAGAATCGATGTTTGGGCTCCAGCAACACCATATCTTCCTATGGACTGAATTCTACCAGTAGAAGTCATGATATCTCCAACAAGGATTATATGCCTGATATCAACATTCAAGCCTTGTTCTTGCAAAGTTTTCATCGCTTCTTTTATTATCACATTTCTTGCAGCTTCTATTCCCAAAACTTTAAAAGTTTCATGAATATCATTTGTTATAGTTCTAGTTTTGTCAACTTCTTCTATTTTTAAAATTTCTTCAAGATTTGAACCAAGTGTATTTATTAGCCAATCTTCTCCTTCCCTTCTAACAATAGCATTTTTTATTCCTTTTATTCCTTCAAAATGAAGATCCAATATCTTTTCCCTTAAAATTTGAAGTGTTTTCACATCAACTTCTTCTTTTGGAGAAATGACGATGCTTTTTGCTTTTTCCTTTGCTTTGATTTCAGGAAAAGCTTCCTTGATTACTTTAATTATTTTTCCACTTTTTCTCATATCTTCAGGTTCTATCTCAATACTATTTTCACTTAAGTTTATAGATACACCTTTTACTACATCAGAAATTTTCTTTTCAACAATACTTTCGGCCATTTCTTTTGCTTTTTCCATGTTGTTGAATTCCTTTTTAAGATAAATTTCCATTACAGGTGTCTCTAGTTCTTTCTTTGCATCAAAAATTTCAACAAGTCTTGGTAAACCATAAGTAACTCTAATCCCAGCCGAACCAGCGAAATGATAAGTACGCATGGTCATTTGAGTTGCTGGTTCAGAAATGCTTTGGGCAGCAATAATTCCAATAGCTTCACCTGGTTCAAATAAAGATTTGAGGTAAAATTTCTTGACCAGTTCTAAGAGCTTGTTTTTCTTTTCTTCACTTAACTTCATTTCTTTTGCTACTCTCTCCACTTCATCGATTAAAATTTTTGGAAGTTCAATTTCAGATGAGGCTTTCTGCGATTTTTCTGACATTTATCCCACCACTTTCAACTTTTGATGGGTCAAGACCATCTTCTCCAGGTGCGAATTGTATAATTCTATTTGAACTATCTCTTACAGTTCCGTCATATTCCACCTTTAAATCTTGAAGTGCACCGACAAGCCTTCTTTCCATGTAGCCCGAATGTCTAGTTTTAAGTGATTTGTCCATCAAAGATTCTCTACTATTCATTGCATCAAAGAAAAATTGAAATGGGGTAAGGCCATCCTTGAAACCTCTATCAACAAAACCTTTTGCTTGCAAGCTCATATCTCCTCTTTTGAAATGTGGGAAAACTCTTTCATAATAACCTTTTTCCATCCTTTCACCCATTATTGTTTCTTGCCCTATTAGTGCAGCTGTCTGAACAAAATTGACTATGCTACCTCTAGCGCCACTTTTTGCCATGTAAATTATAGAAGTTTCCTTTACGTATTTAACCAAAACTTCTTCAACTTCATTTAGAGCTTTATTCAACCTTCTTTTAATTAAGGTTTCCAAACTTTCTTTTGGAGTCCTTCCTATCAAGACTTTTAATTCTCCTTTCTCAAACTTTTTTATCATTTCATCTACATCTTTTTTGACATTTTTAAGCACAAGGGCAATTTCATCTCTAGCTTCTTTTGGTAAATCTAATTCTGCAATGCTTACGGAAAAACCATATCTTGTTATGTATTCAAGGGAAAGTTTTATCATCTTAAACAAAAACTCGCTAGTGAATTCTGGTCCATATTCTTTTTCCATCTTATCAATAATTTTTCCATCTTCATCACCCAAGCCAGCTTTATCGATAACACCAGACATAAGCTTACCATTTTCTATTATCACCATTTCACCAGATTTTGCTTTATATCTAATTGAAAAGTCTTTTGGCAGGAAAAGACTGAAGATTTCTTTTCCTGTCATCGTTTGTTTGTCTGGTATTTCTATATTTTGGTCAACTTTTCTTATCAAGTCTACAAATTCATCTCTCTCAAACTTTTTCTCATCTTTAGTCAAAAGATAAATTCCAGAGATACAGTCTTTTGTGGCGCCAATGATGGGACCAGAAAATCTAGGACTTCTTATGTGTTTATGAACATCCATCAAACACAGAGCTTCTGCTTGTGCTTCTTCAGTTTGTGGTATATGTAAATTCATCTCATCTCCATCAAAATCAGCATTATAAGGTGGACAAATAGCGGTATTAAGCCTGAATGTCTTGAAAGGCATGACTTTGACTTTATGGGCCATCATGCTCATTCTATGCAAGCTCGGTTGTCTGTTGAAAAGCGAAATATCACCATCTTTTATATGCCTTTCAACTATGTAGCCTGGAGCAAGTTCTTTGGCTATCTCTTCTTTGTTCAATTCAGTGATTTTCTTCCTTCTTCCGTCAGGTCTTATCACATAGTTTGCGCCAGGCCAAATTTCACTACCATTCATCACAAGCTTTCTCATTTCTTCCAAATTCTTTTCATTTACCCTTACAGGAACTGTCAACTCTTTGGCAATCATTTCAGGAACACCAACTTCATCAAGATTAATCAAAGGATCAGGACTTATTACAGTTCTTGCAGAAAAATTCACCCTTTTTCCAGCAAGGTTACCCCTGAATCTACCTTCTTTTGTTTTCAATCTTTGTGAAAGTGTTTTTAAAACTCTTCCAGACCTGTGTCTTGCCGGAGGTACACCAGAAAGCTCGTTATCAAAATAAGTGCTCACATGATATTGTAAGAGTTCCCAAAGATCTTCGATTATGAAGTCTGGAGCTCCAAGATCTATGTTTTCTTTCAATCTTTCGTTTATCCTGACAATATCCACAAGCTTATGAGTTAAATCATCTTCAGACCTTTCTCCAGTTTCTAGTGTGATCGAAGGTCTTACTGTTACAGGTGGAATTGGTAAAACAGTTAAGACAAGCCATTCTGGTCTCATATTCTTAAAACCGATTATATTGAGGTCTTCTGTCGGAATTTTTTCCAACCTTTCTCTTATTTTTATTGGGTTTAGCATTTCATTGTCTTCCACAAAAGTGTACGGTTTAATGAACCTTAATTTTCCTTGTGTAGCCCCACAATAAGGACACTTTTTCTTCACCATTTTGGCAAGTTCTTTGAACGGAATCTTTTCACTCTTGATTTTTTCTATATCTTTTTGATCAATTAGAATCCTGCTGCACTTCTTACAAAACATTTTTAACAATGTGAATATGAACTTGGCATAATGAACATGAATTATTGGTTTTGTTAATTCAAGCAGGCCAAAATGCCCTTGGCACTCGCCAACACTACCACCACAGGTCCTACATCTTACTCCAGGGTCAACAACTCCAAGTCTTGGATCCATCAAACCACCTTCAATAGGATAACCTTCTTGATCGTAAAGCTCAGTCTTTGTGATTTTTGCTACTGCCATTTTCTTTATCAGTTCTGGGTTAAGTATGCCAAACTCTATTTTACTTACAAGCATTTTCATTCCTCCTTCAAAACAATTTTTGGATAAATTAACATGCTCTTTAGCTCGTCTAACATCAACTTGAAAGCATAGCTCATTTCAACATCAACTATTTTACTTTCACCACAAACAGGACAATACTTTTTGTTCTTTCTTCTGTCAAATACAGCGACCATACCACATTCTGAGCAAATAGGTATGACTGTTTTGTCAGAATCAAACCTTTCTTTAAGCACAAGAGCAGCACCGTGTGCTATCAAAACATCTTTTTCCATTTCCCCCAATCTAAGACCACCTTCTTTACTTCTTCCTTCAGTCGGTTGTCTTGTAAGTAAAGTTACAGGGCCTCTTGATCTTGCATGAATTTTGTTTGAGACAAGATGGTCTAGTTTTTGATAAAAACAAGGACCAATGAAAATTTCGGCTTCAAATTTTTTCCCAGTTCTACCATCAATCATTACTTCCTTACCATCATCCCTGAAGCCGTATGCTTTCAAAATTGCTCTGATGTCTTCTTCAGATATTGGGTTAAATGCTGAAGAATAAAATATTTTTCCAGAGAGGGCAGCAGCTTTTGCTGCAAGTGGTTCAAGCAATTGACCGACGGTCATCCTTGATGGAATTCCATGTGGGTCAAAAATGATATCCGGAACAATCCCACTTTCTGTGAAAGGCATATCTTCTTGTGGTAGCACAATACCAATAACACCCTTTTGTCCATGTCTTGTGGCGAACTTATCTCCTATTTCTGGGATTTTAAGGCTCCTCACCCTTACTTTTACAAGCTTTGTTCCATCTGCAGTTTCTGTGATGAAGACTTTATCGACAATACCAGAATCACCATGCCTCATCCTTATAGAAGTTTCTCTTATATTTTCAATTCCTGTGATGAATTGGTCCATGGTTCCTAAAAATCTTAAAGGTGAAATCCTTCCAACCAAAATTTCATCAGATTTCACTTCAGTTTCTGGATTAACAATTCCATCTTCTGGTAAGTGTTTGTAAGCATCTTCACCAGCATAACCTCTAACACCAGGCTCAGGAATTCCTATGACATCTTCTTGCCCACCCATGTACCTCTTTTGCTCAGCTTCATAAGTTCTGAACATGTAAGACCAGAAAAGCCCTCTTTGTATTGAGCTTGAGTTTATGATTATAGCATCATCCATGTTAAAACCTTGGAAGCAAGCAACAGCAACAATAACATTTGCTCCATTAGGATGTTTTTCATAACCAGCAACTTTATGTGCATGTGTTTGGACAAGTGGGACTTGAGGATAAATCAAAACATTTGATTTTGTGTCAACTCTGTTAAGGTAATTTGTGGCGAAAAGACCTATTGATTGACCAACCATTTTTGCCCCATAATTAACCCTATCTCCTCTGTTAAATTCTGCATAAGGAATAAAAGATGCAGAAAATCCAAGAATTACAGCAGGATTGATTTCAAGATGTGTGTGTTCAGGAGTAAGGTCTTCTTCCCTTAAGGCTATGTAGCAATTTTCTTCTTCTTCTGCATCAAGATATTCAATTATTCCGTTGGATATTAAATCTTCCCAACTCATAGCACCGACTTTTAGCTTTTGTATATGTTCTTCTGTCAACTTTGGTTTACCATTCTCGACGATTATAACAGGTCTTCTCACCCTTCCACTGTCTGTCAAAATTTTAACTTCATCCAAATGTTTGTGATAAACGACATTGATTTGAGGAGAAATTAAACCTTTCCTTCTTCTCTCTCTTATTTCATTTACCAATTTTTCAGGTTCTTTCGTTGTTCCTATGAATTTTCCATCTAAAAAAACATCAGCCATTCAAACCACCATTTTTTGGATTGAAGAATAAAAGTTTTTTCTCTCATTTTCACTCAAGCCTTTAGTGATTTCAGCCATTATTGCAAGATATTTTCTCAAACCTATCGTTGCTCCTTCTGGTGTTTCACTTGTACAAAGCTTACCAAAATGTGTAGGATGAAGCTCTCTTGCTCCAAAATGCTCTTGTGTAGAAGTAAGTGGAGAAAGGACATTTCTCATATGTGAGATTGTTTTGGTGAAGCTCCCTCTTTCTAGTCTTTGGCTTACACCTGTTCTTCCACCAACCCAGCTTCCTATGGCAAGAGCAGAGACAATTTGATTTGTCAACACGTTAGACTCAACTATTGCCTGAAGGGGTGGAATTCTTCCCCTTTTTGCAAGCTTTTGATAATTGTAAGTTATTCTTGTTATAAGTCCCCATTTTCCCAACAATATAGATCTGAGTAAGATTTCTAAAAGGTCACCAGCAAGCCTAATCCTTTTGTTTGAATAATGGTCTAAATCGTCTTCTTCAATTTTTCCAAGATGTAACTTTATTAATTTTCCAACAGCCTTACATAAAAATAAAGCTTTATCTATCCTTGTTTCTGGAGTTTGTCCCAAATGTGGAAGGAAATATTTATCTATAAGTTTGGTTGCCCTTTCAACTCTACTTTCTTTTTGGGCTATTTTTACATGTTTTCCAATTTCATCCAAAGCTTCCTGTTTTGATGTTATTTCAACTTCATAAAGGTTTGTGTAAAATTCTTCTTGTACTTCTTCATCAGAGGAAATCACATTCACTATTTCCTTATCAGATTCAAGACCCAAAGCCTTTATCAATATAGCAACAGGAAGTTTTTCTACATTTGCAAAGCTTATTGTGATTATTCCATTTGCCTTTCTTTCGAGCAAATGTCTCTGGATGTAACCATCTTTTTCAGAATGTATTCTAGCAACTTCTGTCACGTTTCCAGAATCTACTTTCTCCACAATAATTCTGTTTTGTGCTATCTCTTCCACCAAGACAAGTATCCTTTCAGTACCATTGACGATGAAATATCCACCAGGATCGTCGGGATCTTCACCTATTGCTATTAGTTCGTCCCTGCTCATTGTGGAAAGTGGGCAGATTTGTGATTTAACCATGACAGGCATATCACCAAAGTTCACAGTAACAGTGTTGCTTTCTATATTGTTAAGTACAGGTGTAATTTCAACATACATCGGGGCAGCATAAGTCAAGTTTCTTATTCTTGCTTCTTGTGGTGTTATAGGCCTTACAGAACCATCAGCTTCTTTCACACAAGGGTCTCCAATCTTAAAATTCCCGAGTTTTATCTTAAATTCTCCAAGTTCAGGGACTTCTGGTTTAATCACTCCTATTTCTTTCAACACTTTTGGTATCCTTCTTGTTATGAAATCGTTGTAAGAATCTATTTGGAATCTCACAAGTCCCCTTTCTTTGATAAAAGCTTCAAGGAGTGTTAAAAATTTTATGTCCATGAAATCAACCTTTAACAACAACCCTATAATAAATGGTTTCTCCTGCTGTAGGACTTTTCCTTATTATTTTCACCAAATCACCAACTTTTGGATTCTTATCGGCTATGGCAGGGTCAGTTATCAATATTCTTGGGAATTGTTTCAAGCTAGCTTTATATTTTTTTAAAACTTCAGCCTTTTCTTCTTCACTCAAAATTATATGTTTGGGTACAAGTTGATGCTTATCTACATCTACCTTTTTCAATTCACCACCTTATCGGATAGAAAAATATGAGGAACATGTTTTATATAAACTTTTCTACTCAAGTCGACACCGGATTTTTTAAATGTTGGCGACGTCCTAGAATTCCCCTGCTTTCGCAGAGTACACCCTAGATCGCTGGAGGGCTTAATTACCGTGTTCGGACGGGAACGGATGTTTCCCCTCCGCTTTGGTCGCCAACAAATATATTTTTATAATTACCTATATTTAACTTTTTAAATCTAACGGTAGTAACACTTTAAAGATCTTCTTCTGTCATGACTTTAATTCCATGTCTTTTGAACAGAGCAGCTGTAACACCATTTCCCTCAACTTTTCTATTTTTCAATTTTTTATCCAGCTGGTAAGTCCTTCCAAAACCACAAGAAGGACTACCTTGTTTTAATATCGCTTCTTTTATTCCAAAAATTTTTGCAATTTTAAGACTTTCTTTAGCACCTTTGATAAAATTTTTTGTAAAATTTTCACCGTCTCTAGCACTCAAAACCTTCGCTTTACCATCTAAAACATCTTCGCCCTTACCACCAAAAATACCACATGGCTTCCTAGGCGTAGGCAGACCACCTAGTTGTTCTGGACAGATTGGTATTAAAGTTTCTCCCTTTGTAAGTTTAGCCACTTTTTTATCTAATTTAATTTTTCCGTTCCATTTACACCCTAATCCAAGCAAACAAGCTGAAACTAATTTCATGTTAGTCAAGCGCCTCGGACGGGATTCGAACCCGTGTCTCAAGCGTGACAGGCTTGCATCCTAAACCATTATCCCCATTAACTGGTCTAGACGACCGAGGCATTTTTAATAATTCTTTAAAAAAATAAAAATAAAAGAATTTAGAATTCAGCAGGGCTTTTTCGGTTTTTTCTTGGCCAAGTTTTTCACCTACATATAGAAATTTCTTTCAACTTAATAAATTTTTTTTTTAGAAAATCAGTCCCCGGAGCCGGATTTGAACCAGCAACCCACCGGTCTCTGTTGAGCAACTGCTTCCAGCAAGTGCCAGGGCACTCGCCTACAGCCGGTTGCTCTACCATTGAGCTATCCGGGGATAAATAAATAAACTTTTTTAGAATTTTTATTTATTTACCCTGCTTTAATATAAGCGCTCTTCGACAAGATTTTTTTAATTTCTTTCTTCTTGTCCATGAACCTTAAATAAGCCTTCGGAAGTTTTAGCATGCCAACAATATCAACTATTGGTTTAATTCTGTAAGTCAAAATTCTTTCATCTCCAGGAGCAAGTGAATTTATTTTCCACACAATTTCTGTACCATTAGCAATTTTTCTCAAAGTTGGCCTTAAAGTATCAAACTTCTCAACAACAGTTGCTATTCCTGGAACAAAATCCCTTACAATAACATCCTTTATTTCGTGTCTTGTTCTATTCCTAACTTCAAGCATGATTGTGATTTCTCTATCCTTTGTTATCGGTCCAATTGCTCTGTGTTTTTTCTCAATACTTATGCTGAAAATACTAGCGAAAGAGTACACTACAATTACAATTAAAACAATAGCTATCAAAACAGCGTTCCATGTGCTTATCTCATAGGTTATTGTGTAAACACTTCCAGGGTTTAGTGGAGGTACTAGCCAGCTATAAACAATTCTGTTATCCTTTACTTCTTCTAAATCAGGCTCTTTTTTCGGGAAAAAGAAAACTTTCATGAAAGTCGGTATTGCTTCAGATATATACAAACTTGTAGTTGGAACATTGCCTTCATTTTTAACACTAATCTCTACAGTTTGAACGAGTAAACCAGTTTTTACAGTTTTAACTATTGGTAAATAATTTGGTTCACTAGTGGCATTTATAGTTGCCACATTAAATTGTAGCTCTTTTCTGTTTACTGTTGACCCAAATTTATCTTTAAGTAAGATTTCAACAGTGTAAAAACCAGGAGTTTGATATTTGCTGATTTCAAAGTTGTGAGTCACGATTTTTGTTGTCTTTCCTTCAATTGTTTCAATGTAATCATCAAACCTTTTAATCATTTCTTTGTTAAGTAGCACATTAGTTTGTAAGTTTAAAGGTTGAGAAAGACTTTCTGAAGGATTTTTAAGAACTACTTCTATGATTAAAGTTTCACCAGGATTAAGCTTTTGTTTGTTCAACTTTGCCTCATAAATGCAAACTCCAAATTTCCTTATGGTCTCGAGAATCAAACTTTTTGAATCACTTACATTCTCATTTTTTCTTGACGTTACTGTTATGGTGAAAGAGTTTGAAGCTTCTTCTGCACATTCTGGTATTTCGAAGTAAATTTTTAAAGTCTGGCTTTCATAGGGCCCAAGAGTTAGGCTGTATTTTTCTAAGGATGGTATAATACCTTGATAATAAGGAGGAAAGATTGATAGAGAGAATGTGTCTGTAAAGGCTTGATTATTCTTTACAGTTATTTCCGCGCTTACCAATTCTCCTGTATAGGCTGTTAGAATTTTGGTACTCAGATGTAGGCCTACTTCCTCTGCTGCCGAACACTCATTTAAAAATAGAAAGATTATAAAAGGTAAAATCATAAGGGCTTTGATTTTCATTCAATCACTATTATTAATTGAATTTTTAAATTATTAAATTCATTTTTTCGTTTTTTTCAAAAATTCTTCTTTCAATTTTTTTAAAGCATCTTCTATTATATTTCCAATTGGTTTAATTTCAATTTCTTTTCTTGCCCCTGGTTGAAAAAGGTAAGAAATATCATATTTTTTGCCATACATGTTTAACCAAGTTAAGTTATCGAAAGCAATTCTTTCTCTTCTTTCTTCATCTTTTTCAACAAAACCAACGGGCACGATTGCCACCGGCCTTAAATTATCTGGAAGGTATAAAACATCTTTGACCATTTCTTCATCAAATGAGCCTATCCAAGCTGCTCCAAGACCCAAAGCATTTGCTGTGACTAACATAAGCATGGTGGCAGCAGCTGTATCTTGAATAGAGTAAAAAACTTCTCCCCTTTTTTGGAACCTCATCCCAGCTTTATTCAAGTCAGCACAGACAACTATACAAACAGGGGCTTCTTTTAACAAAGGATGCTCCAAAGCGGCTTTATATAATTTCTTTTTTCTTTCTTCATCTTTTACAACAATAAAGTTCCACTCTTGCATTTCACCAGCAGAATGAGCGTGAGTTGCCATGTAAAGCATCACACCAATCAACTTATCATCAACAGGCTCTTTCTTAAACTTTACTACAGCTTTTCTACTTACTATTGCATCAAAAATGTTCATCTTTCTCTATTAGAAATTTCAATTTAAACAATTAAAGTCTTTTGGTTGCTCCACAAACAGGACAACACCACATTTCCTCTTTTTTACCAAAATCAGAAATTAGTTCTATTTTAACCATCTTAACCTCTTCATGTGAATTCTTAAGACAACTTTCACACAAACCAAAAGTCCAACTCCTCCTAACCATAAAAATAATATAACAAGAGTACTATTAAATGTTGGTGAGTATGGATTATTCAACGTTAACAGATTATTATGAAAAGCTGGAAAAAGTTTCAGCAAAATTGAAAAAGACAGAAATATTGGTAGACCTTTTCAGGAAAGCAGAGACAGATGAATTGCCAAAAATAGTTTTGTTGATTCAAGGTATTGTGTACCCAAAATTCACTCAACTTGAGCTCGGAATAGCAACTCAGATGATGATAAAGGCAATTTCAAAAACTTCAGGTTTTAAATCAGATGAAATAGAGACAAAATTTGCAAAACTTGGCGATTTAGGTCTTGTTGCAGAAGAATGTTTAAAATCGAGAAAACAATTCACACTTTTGACGAAAAAACTCACAGTTAACTTTGTATTTGAAAATTTGAGGAAGCTGGCAATTATAACAGGAGAAGGCTCTCAAGAAAGAAAACTCAATTTGATAGTTGAATTGTTAGTGTCAGCAAAACCTAAAGAAGCTAGGTATATAGTGAGGACAATTTTGGGCGAGCTTAGAGTTGGTGTTGCTGAAGGTTTGATAAGGGATGCGATAGTTCATGCCTTCCTTTTAAAAGAAGGGATGAGTAAGGAAGAAGTAGAAAAAGCAACAGAAGCTGTCGATTATGCTTGGAATATCCTTTCAGATTTTGGAGAAGTTGCAAGAATTGCTAAGGAAAAAGGGATTGAAGGTTTAAAAAAAGCAAAAGTTCAGCTTGGTAGGCCAATCCAAGTGATGCTTGGTGAAAAGGCCGAGAGTATAGAAGAGGTGATAAAAGAGTTTGGTAGGATTGCTTGTGAATATAAATACGATGGTATGCGTGCTGAGATTCAAAAAAGAGGAAATGAAGTTTGGATATATACAAGAAGACTTGAAGATGTGACAAAACAATTTCCGGATTTAGTTGAATTGTGTAGGAAAGGAATTTTGGCTAAAGAGTGTATAGTTGAGGGAGAAGCTTTAGCAATAAATCCAAAAACAGGATTGCCTTTACCATTTCAAGTTCTTTCTCAAAGGATTCATAGGAAGTATGAAATAGAAAAAATGATAAAAGAGATCCCTGTACAGCTTAATCTTTTTGATGTAGTTTATTTGGATGGGAAAGAACTTTTCAATAAACCTTTCATAGAAAGAAGAAAAATTCTCGAAAAAATTGTAAAAACAATTCCAGGCAAGTTGCAGCTTGCAAAGCAGATAATAACAGATAATGTGAAAGTAGCTGAAAAATTTTATAAAGAAGCTCTAGAAGCTAAACAAGAAGGTTTGATGTTGAAAGTTCTATCTTCACCTTATGTTTTTGGTAGGCATGTTGGAACGATGTACAAGATAAAACCGATAATGGAAACTTTGGACTTGGTGATTGTTGGAGCGACTTGGGGTGAAGGTGCAAGGGCGAAATGGCTCACAAGCTTTGAGCTTGCGTGTAGAGATCCTGATACAGGAAAACTTTTAAGATGTGGAATGATGAGCACAGGCTTGACAGAAGAAGAATACGAACAAATGACAGAAACACTTAAACCTTTAATAATTGAAGAAAAGGGAAAAAATGTTAAAGTAAGACCAAAAATCGTGATTGAAGTAGGATATCAAGAAATACAAAAATCACCGAATTACGAATCAGGATTTGCTCTAAGATTTCCAAGATTCATAAGAGAAAGAAATGACAAATCACCTGAAGAAGCTGATACTTTAGAAAGAATTAAAGCCCTTTTTGAGAGTCAAGGAAGAGCAGGTTGATTTTCTACAGCAAGATAAAATTTTGAATATATATTGTGAAATTGAAGAAACTTTAAATTCTTTTTTACTCTACAGTAATATATAAAACCTTAAATATTAAATCACTTAATAGTTAAAGCAGAGGGTATTTTGATGCTGGCCTCTACTAAAACAATGGAAGCTTTAAGAAGCATAGGCTTGAATTTGTATGAAAGGAAGCTTTGGGTAGCACTTTTGGCAAGAGGCACGAGCACGGCAGGTGAGCTTTCGACCATAGCTAATGTGCCAAGGTCAAGAAGCTACGATGTTTTACAAAGCCTAGCTGAAAAAGGTTTTGTTGTTATTCAGTCAGGAAAGCCTTTGAAATATGTGGCAATTCCTCCGGAAGAAGCTTTAGAAAAAGCAAAGGCAAAGATAGAAGAAGAGCTTAAAGAAAGGATAGTGAGAATAGAGGAACTTAAATCTAGTCCTGTGATGAAAGAGCTTAATGAAATTTATTCTCATGGCTTAAAGATTGTTTCTCCAGAAGAGATGACAGGAGCTTTGAAGGGAAGATACATCTTGCAACAACAACTTGCTTCAATGTTTAGAGATGCGAGCAAACAAATAGCAATTGTCACAACACCAGAAGGTTTAATAGAGCTTACCACAAACCATTTAGATGTTTTAAAGAAAGCTAAAGAGAATGGTGTAAGTATAAAGATAGCAACAAGTAAGAAAGAAAAGGCTAGTGATGCCATAAAAGCTTTAAGTGGTATAGCAGAAATAAGAGTTTTGGATGAAAAAGATGTTGAGCTTGCAGGAAGATTTTGTATTGTTGACGACAAACAATTTGTTCTTTCATTAACAGATCCAAAAGTCCATTCAACACAAGATTTAGCTCTATGGAGCAAGAGTGAGCATGCCGCGGCAAATGTTCTTTCACCTTTATTCAAACTAGTTTGGCAACACTCTAAACCTGTGAGTTAAATCGATTTGCCACCCCAAGGCACGAATGTAACTCTCCTTGAAAGCTCCCTTGGTAGATATAGCGGTCTAAAAGGCATATCTCGAGCTTTTTCTTTTATTTCTTCTATCAGTTCTTTTAAAGTATAATCTTTTCTAAATTCTTTCTTGATAGAAGATTTTTCTCTAACTACTACCGGAAACTTTTCAGATTTCATTTCTTTTTCTCCAATAACAATTATGTAAGGAATCCAGCTTCTCTTGGCTTCGAAAACTTTTTTTGATACAGTTAAATTTCTATCATCAATTCCAATCCGAATATTTTCTCTTTCTAATTTTTCTGCAATTTCTTCACATTTCTTCACATGTTTTTCACAGCTGACTGGAATTAACCTTACTTGCTCAGGAGAAAGCCAAAGAGGAAGCATAGGAGCTTTACCATCTTTTTCCATCCATGCTCCAGTCTCGAGAATTGCTGCTACTGCTCTTTCTATACTTCCAAAAGACGAAGCATGAATTATATACGGTACAGGGATTTTTCTTCCTTCTTTATCAATAAACCTTATGTTGAACCTTTCCCCATTTTTGATGTCCCACTGAACTGTAGAAACTTGTAAGTTGTTGCCATCTGGGAATATCGCTTGATATTCGTTCTTGAAAGCATAATAATGCGACATTTCTTTCATGAGCTTGAAGAATGTAGGAACTTTGATTTTTTTAATTATGCCCTTAAAGAATTCTTTATATCTTTCGTAAAACTCTTCAACTATCTCAAATCCTAAGACCCAATGTTCTTTTGCTATAGTTTCATTCATCAATTTTGCAAACAAGATTGAAAGTTCTTCATAAACTTTCTTTGCTTGCTCTTCATCCGAACAAAAGGCATGCTGGTCTGTCATCCAAAAGTTTCTTACTCTCATCAATCCTGCAAGTTCACCTTTCTGTTCTTTCCTGAAACAAATTGCTTCTTCATAAACTTTTACTGGCATGTTCTTGTAAGTGAAACTTAGCTTTTGAACAAAAGGAAAGGCTCCAGGGTCACTTGCAAACCTTAAAACAAGTGGGATTTCTTCTTCAACTTTATAATCTCTTTCATGGAACTCTCCCTGCAGCTTCTGTATTTCTGGTACATCAGTTCTGTAGAGCAAGGGATTTTGCATCTTCATAGCTCCCCAAGGTATAGCAATTTTGTTTAAAGCATAATCTAAAATCAAATCTTTTATCAACACACCGTTCGGGTACCATTTCATGTTTCCAACATCACTTTCAGGGCAATAATCAACAAGTTCTAACTTTCTCATCAATTCTATGTGTTTGGGTTGCTTTCCCTTTGGTGGTTTTCCTTCCAATTCATTTCTTACGAAAATTTTCAAGTATTCATATCTTTTTTCTTTTTTAGAAAACACTTTACATTTTTTCCAGTCTTCTTTATTGATTTCATATTCTTTTCCATCAACATCTATTATCATAAATCGATGAAACTTATCTTTTTTTTCTTCAGGTTCTTTCTTTTCTTTCACTTCCTCTCCAGGAACAAAGACTTTTGATTGTTCTGCCAAAGGATGTCCTTTAACTGCATTCGTTATTCTTTTGTTCCAACCAAAAGGAGCTCTGTAAGTCTCTAAGTTCAATTCTTTGGCATAAGTTTCCATCTTCTTCAAAATTTTTAAAGCTTCATCTGGCTTCGCAGGTTTGTTACTGAGATGAACAAAAGGATAAATTAAAATTCTGTCGATTTTTAATTTTGTCATGAATTCTTTTATTTCATCAATGGCTCTCTTGGCAACTTCTTCATTATCTCCTTCTTCAATAGCAGTGAAAACTACCAAAACATCATTAAACTTGTAAATTTTCTTTTCAACATCTTCAGCTTGAGGAATTTCTTTCTTAATTGGTTCATATTCAATCCAATCTGAATGTGTTTGCAAGATTTTCATAAGGTCACCATAATCTTTTTTCTTTCTTTAAACTATTAATTACACTGAAGGAAGAAGAAGATTTAAGCTCTTGTTTGCCACTCACCTTTCATTCCTATCCTAAATAAATTAAAGGAAAATAAATTTAAATATTTGAACATAGCTCTGTTGAATGATATAAAAAATTTAAGAAACTATAGGGTTTAATAATCCTAAGCATAAAATAAGATTAAAGCAGATAGCCCCGTGGTGTAGCGAGGATTAATCCCTATAAGCCAAGCATACAAACATGAGGTAGAAGCCTCTGGTCTTTGGAGAGAAAGCTTGGGACGCCAGTTCGAATCTGGCCGGGGCTATAAAATTTCTTCTATTCCAAAAACTTTTTCACAATACCAACATCTTAATTTAAGGGGATCTTTCTTTTCAACAATGAGCTTACTTTTTGTTGTTTCTTCAAAATTGGTTATACAATTTTTATTCGGGCAACTTACAACATTTTCAATGATTTCTGGGAGTTCAACTTTTCTCTTTTTAACAACTTCCCAATTTCTTATTATAGAAATGGTAGCATTTGGAGCGAACAAAGCTATTTTATTTATTTCTTTTTCTTCAATTTCTCTATCCTCCACTTTTATAACATCTTTTCTTCCTAACTTCTTGCTGAAAGTGTTTATTAGCAAAACAGCTCTCCCACTATGTTCACTCAGCTTCAGAATTTCGAAAATCTTTTTTCCTTTTCCTGCTGGTATATGGTCAATAACAGTACCATTTTCTATGTTTGTTACTATTCTTTGCTCACTCATTCACACACCAATGACAAAATAGCCATCCTTACAGGAAGGCCGTAATTTGCTTGTTCATGATATTTTGCAAATTTTGTTTCATCAATTTTAGCATCGATTTCAATTCCTTTTGGTAAAGGATGTAATATGATTAAATCTTCTTTTGCATTCTCCAACAAATCTAAAGTTATTCTGAAACTTTTCTGAATTTTTTCTGCTTCAAAAACATCTCCAAATTTTTCTTTATCAATTCCACCTACATACAAAACATCTGCATCTTCAATTGCAGAGAATATGTTGTTTGTTTGGAATATTTTAACACCAAATTTATCTCTCACTTCTTCTATATTTTCCCACGCCATTTGTAATTCGTGGGGCGAGGCAAGGGTGATGTTTGCTTTGAAAACACCCAAACCATAAAATAAAGATTTCATCATAGCATTGTACTTTAAATCTCCAACTAAACTAACATTCAAATTTTCTATTTTACCTTTCAATTTTTTTATCGTGAACAAATCTATCAAGGCTTGAGTTGGATGCTGATTTGAACCATCACCAGCATTTATTACAGGTTTGCTAGAAACTTCACTAGCTAGCCTAGCTGAACCTTCTTTTGGATGTCTTAATACTATAACATCACAATAATTTTCAATCATCCTTATTTTGTCTATCAAGTTTTTTGTGTTAGTTGGATATTCAATTTCTATTGTGTTCCCGCCAAGTTTTCGCATAGCAGTGCTGAAAGAAATTCTTAATTCTATGTTTGGTTCAAAAAACAAGTTCACCAAAGTCTTGTTTTTCATCAAATACAATGGCTCTTTCTTCTTCAATTTATTTTCTATTTCTTCGGCTTTATTCAAGATGATTTCTATTTCTTCTTTTCTCAAGTCTCTTATAGAAATTATACTTTTATTCTGTAAACTCAACATAATTTTCAATCCCATTTTTATGATAAAAATCTAAAGCGTCTGTTATCGCCCTGGCTGCTTGAATGTTGCTAACAACATGGACTTTAAATTCAACAGCTTTTCTCCTTATTTGGTAATCATCATCCAAGGCTTGCGTGTTAATTATTCCATTTGAAAAAGGAATGTTTATAACCATTTTTATGCTGTTATCCATAAGATAATCTAATATGTTTGGTTTTGACTCACTAACTTTCCTTACAAAGATGTTTTCAATCCCATACTTTTTCAATTCTTCCGAAGTTTTTTCTGTGGCATAAATTTTCAAGTTTCTCCATACAAGCTTGTTTGCTATATCAATTATCTTACTTTTTTCATCACCTATTGAAATCAACACGCCATCCCCTGGCTCTGGAAGATTTACACCGCTTGATATCAAAGCTTTCACAAAAGCTTCTGTAAAAGTTTTTCCAAAACCGGCAACTTCACCAGTTGACACCATTTCTACTCCTGTCAAAGGATCAGCACCTTCTAACCTCATGAAAGAAAATTGTGGAACTTTCACTCCAAACATGTTTGGCACATATTCACCATCTTTAATTCTTTTGCCTAGGATAGCATCAGCAGCGACTTGCATCAAGTTTACTCCTATTGTTTTAGAGACAAAAGGCATACTTCTCGAAGCTCTCAAGTTACACTCGATAACATAAACCTCTCCGTCTTTCACCAAATACTGGATGTTGAAAGGACCTTTTATCTTAAGAGATCTTGCTATTTTTTTACTGTATTCCCTTATCTTGTCTTTAATAGTCTCGCTTATTGTAAGGGTTGGTATGCTCATGATGGCATCACCTGAATGAACCCCAGCATTTTCTAAATGTTCTACGATTGCTCCTATAAAGACATTTTCACCATCAGAAACACAATCAACTTCAACTTCTCTTGCATTTGTCATGAACTTTGAAATAACAACAGGATATTCTTTTGAAACTTTTGCAGCTTTTGTCAAATACTCTTTCAATTGAAATTCATTTGTTGCAATGTTCATCGCAGAACCTGAAAGAACGTAAGATGGTCTTATCAGCACAGGATATCCAATTTTTTCAGCAAGCTCTTTTGCTTTTTCTAAATTTTCTACTTTTCCCCATTTTGGTTGTTTGATTCCAAGCTCGTCTAAAAGTCTGCTGAATTTAGACCTGTCTTCTGCCTTGTCTATATCTTCAGCAGAAGTTCCAATTATTTTTACCCCATTTTTTGCAAGCTTCATTGCCAAATTGTTGGGTATTTGCCCTCCAACATTTACGACAATCCCTTCTGGATTTTCTTTTTCATAAATATCTAAAACCCTTTCTAGAGTCAACTCTTCAAAGTAAAGTTTATCCATAACATCAAAATCTGTTGAAACAGTTTCTGGGTTGCAATTTACCATTATGGTTTCATCAAATCTCCTTTCTTTCAAAGCCCAGGCCATGTTGACGCAACACCAATCAAACTCTACGCTTGAGCCAATTCTGTAGCAGCCAGAGCCAAGCACGATAACTTTTCTCTTCTTTTGAAAATCTATGTCGTCAAAATCACCGTTGTATGTTAAGTAAAGGTAATTTGTGGCAGCAGGCCATTCTGCAGCTAGGGTATCTATTTGCTTAACCACTGGCAATATTCCAAAAGATTTTCTCAACTTCCTTATTTCATTTTC
>Ga0207433_10007088_pt1 | contig 18955 bp, 15 predicted proteins | sample YelNatPaOPGAMG01_FD_187559 | JGI IMG/M metagenome (GOLD analysis project Ga0207433, IMG submission 187559) | Hot spring thermophilic microbial communities from Obsidian Pool, Yellowstone National Park, USA - OP-RAMG-01 (SPAdes) (version 3) | ecosystem: Environmental > Aquatic > Thermal springs... | reverse complement strand
CCCGGCGACAACGTCAGCATCACCGTCAAGCTCATCGCCCCGATCGCGATGGAAGAAGGTCTGCGCTTCGCCATCCGTGAAGGCGGCCGTACCGTCGGCGCAGGCGTCGTGGCAAAGATCATCGCGTGACGGTTTTTATTTGAAGCAAGGTTTTATGGGGCGCGCCCAGCGTGGCGCGCTTTCATCTGTTTGAATTGTGGCCGTTGCCTGTATCGCAGACAACGGCCTTGGTGCTAGAAGATACAGGGGCATAGCTCAATTGGCAGAGCGTCGGTCTCCAAAACCGAAGGTTGGGGGTTCGATTCCCTCTGCCCCTGCCACTCCGAACCGATTCGGGGTTGAACGCGCGTAAATCCATATGGCGAATCCGTCTGTCGAAACCGTCTCCACTGGGGCGGACAAAGCAAAGCTGGGTGCGGCGGCGGTGCTGCTGCTCGCTGCGCTGGGCTTGTTTTATGGTCTGGGCGGGCAGCCGATGTGGGTACGCGTGCTGACATTGCTGGCGTTGCTCGCTGGCTCGGTGGTCATCTTTTTTCTGTCGGAGCCGGGTCGGGCCTTGATTGCCTATGGTCAGGATGCGATCCGCGAAACCAGGAAGGTCGTCTGGCCAACCCGAAAGGAAGCGATCCAGATGACGGGTATCGTGTTCGGATTCGTCATTCTGATGGCCCTGTTTCTCTGGCTCACGGATAAATCGCTTGAATATGTGCTCTACGACCTGATCCTTGGTTGGAAGCGCTAGGAGCATGAGCATGGCTGAGGCACAAAAAATGGCGGCACAGGTCGGCAAGCAGTGGTATGTCGTCCATGCCTATTCCGGCATGGAAAAGGCGGTCCAGCGCAACCTGACGGAGCGGATCGAACGCGCAGGGATGCAGGCCAAATTCGGTCGCATTCTGGTGCCCACGGAAGAAGTGGTTGAAATCAAGAACGGCCACAAGAGCATTACCGAGCGCCGTTTTTTCCCCGGCTATGTGCTGGTGGAAATGGAGATGGACGACGCGACTTGGCATCTGGTCAAGCACACCAGTAAGGTCACCGGTTTCGTGGGCGGTGCCAAGAATCGCCCTGTTCCGATCAGCGAGGCTGATGTCAACAAGATCATGAGCCAGATGCAGGAGGGCGCTGAAAAACCGCGTCCCAAGGTGCAGTTCGAGGTGGGTGAAATGGTGCGCATCAAGGAAGGTCCGTTCACCGACTTCAACGGCAATGTCGAAGAAGTGAATTACGAAAAATCCCGCTTGCGCGTGTCGGTCACCATCTTTGGCCGCGCGACTCCGGTGGAACTGGAATTTCAGCAAATCGAACGTCTGTAAGTGTGCATCTGACGTCGCGATGGGTGCAATGCGTGCGATTCGCGCGCTTTGCGATTTGAGGCTCGGGGCTGAGTCCCGACGCATTGGTTTTGTTCTGCAGCCTATTCCGCCCGGGTCGCAGATGCGCATGAAAGGGCGGGTTTCGGGGAGCCTCTGTCACTGAGGCGCTCGCACCCATTCGGAGTCATTATGGCAAAGAAAATTGTCGGCTTTATCAAGCTGCAAGTCCCGGCCGGTAAGGCCAATCCCTCGCCGCCGATCGGCCCGGCGCTCGGCCAGCGCGGCCTCAACATCATGGAATTCTGCAAGGCGTTCAATGCCCAAACCCAGGGCGTGGAGCCTGGCTTGGCGCTGCCGGTGGTCATCACCGCGTTCGCAGACAAGTCGTTCACCTTCATCATCAAGACGCCGCCGGCCGGTGTGCTGATCAAGAAGTCGATCAAGCTGGACAAGGGCTCGGCCCGTCCGCATGTCGATAAGGTGGGCAAGATCACGCGCGCCCAGCTCGAAGAGATCGCCAACACCAAGATGAAAGACCTGACCGCCGCCGATCTCGACGCGGCTGTTCGTACCATCGCGGGCACGGCCCGGTCGATGGGCGTGACTGTGGAGGGCGTGTAAATGTCCAAGATGCCAAAACGCTACGCCGCCTTGCGCGCCAAGGTCGATTCCAACAAGCTCTATGCCCTTGATGACGCGCTGGCGCTGATCAAGGAATGCGCTGTCGCCAAGTTCGACGAGTCCATCGACGTGGCCGTCAGCCTGGGCGTGGACACCCGCAAGTCCGACCAGGTTGTGCGCGGCTCCGTCGTGCTGCCCGCAGGCACCGGCAAGGTCAAGCGCGTGGCCGTGTTCGCCCAAGGCGCGAAGGCGGAAGAAGCCAAGGCCGCTGGTGCCGACATCGTGGGTTTTGACGACCTGGCCGAGCAGATCAAGGCCGGCAATCTCAATTTCGATGTGGTCATTGCCTCGCCCGACGCCATGCGCGTGGTCGGCGCGCTGGGCCAGATTCTCGGTCCGCGCGGCATGATGCCCAACCCCAAGGTGGGCACGGTGACCCCCGATGTGGCCACCGCGGTCAAAAACGCCAAGGCTGGCCAGGTGCAGTTTCGTGCCGACAAGGCCGGCATCGTGCATGGCACCATTGGCCGCGCCTCGTTTGGCGCCGATGCCCTGCGCAACAACCTCAAGGCCTTGATCGAGGCGCTGCAAAAGGCGCGTCCCCAGGCCGCCAAAGGCATTTATTTGAAGAAGGTTGCGGTCTCGTCCACCATGGGCATTGGCGTGCGCGTCGATACGGCCACGGTGAATGCGGCGGTTGCCGGGCAGTAATTGTTTGAAAACAGCCTCGGCGCAAACCGGGGCTGACAGGAATTGGTGGGCTGGGTTGGTGCGACTGCGCTGACCCGGGCGATCCAAGACCGCAGGCGCGAGGCGGCATGCCTTGCTTAATTCGACTTCAAAAAGTGCAGAAGTCGGGTCAGCGCAGATGGCGAACCCGCTGGACGATCGAACAGGCATGGCGCAATCCATGCCCGGAGCCACTCCAGAGGACGCTTGTACAGGCGCCATGAACCAACCGGTGCATGGCTATTTCTTCAGGAGTCAATCTTGAGTCTCAACCGCTCTGAAAAGCAAGCTTCAGTCGAGGAAATCTCGGCGCTGGCAACCAAGGCACAATCCCTGGTTCTGGCCGAGTACCGCGGCATTGCCGTCGAGCAGATGACCAAGCTGCGCAAGCAGGCTCGCGAAAACGGTGTGCATCTCCAGGTGTTCAAGAACACCCTGGCAAAGCGTGCCGTCACGGGAACACCGTGCGAGTCGCTTGCAGCAGACATGACGGGGCCGCTGATCTACGGATTTTCCGAAGACGCAGTGGCTGCCGCACGGATCATCAACGACTTTGCAAAAACCAACGACAAGCTGGTCATCCGTTCGGGTGTTGTCAACGGCAAGGCGCTCGACGCCGCTGGTGTCAAGACCCTCGCAAGCATCCCGTCGCGCGAAGTGCTGCTGGCGCGTTTGCTTGGCGTCATGCAGGCGCCTGTGTCCGGCTTTGCCGTGGCGCTGGGTCAACTGGCGAAGAAACGCGAAACCGAAGCAGCCTAAACCGGCTGAAGCGTTCTACATCCTTTTTTCAAACATTCATCTCGGAGTCATCAAATGGCTATGAATCAACAAGATATTCTCGACGCAGTGGGCGGCATGACCGTCATGGAGCTCAACGACCTGGTCAAGGCGTTTGAAGAGAAGTTCGGCGTGTCGGCTGCGGCGATGGCCGTTGCCGCTCCTGGCGCTGGCGGCGGTGCCGCTGCGGCCGTGGAAGAGCAGACCGAATTCAACGTGATTTTGACGGACGTCGGCGCCAACAAGGTTAGCGTGATCAAGGCCGTGCGTGAGCTGACCGGCCTGGGCCTGAAGGAAGCCAAGGATCTGGTGGACGGCGCGCCCAAGGCGGTCAAGGAAGGTGTCGCAAAGGCCGATGCCGAAGCCGCCAAAAAGAAGCTGGAAGAAGCTGGCGCCAAGGCCGACATCAAGTAAGACCTCGGTTTTGCGTGGGCCCGGAAGGTCATTTGGCCTTCCGGGCTTTCGCGCCTTCTGCCGGTTCAGGCCGGTAGCTTGGTTACCACATGGTCTGGGGTGTTCCCGGGTCATGCGATAACTGATTTTGTCCCTGTGGAGCGGAGCGTATCCATGTCCTACTCGTTCACTGAGAAAAAGCGCATTCGGAAAAGTTTTGGCAGCCGCCAGAGCGTCCTGGATGTCCCCTATCTGCTGGCTACGCAGATCAACTCCTACGAGGCCTTTCTGCAAAAAGACCTTCCCTTGCCGCAGCGCAAGGACGAAGGACTGGAAGCGGCGTTCCGCGCCATTTTCCCCATCGTGTCGCACAACCAGAATGTGCGCATGGAATACAACGGCTACACCCTGACCAAGCCAGTGTTCGACGTGCGCGAATGCCAGCAGCGTGGCCTGACCTACGCCAGCGCGCTGCGCGCCAAGGTGCGCCTGATCGTGATGGACCGCGAAGCGGCCAAGCCCACGGTCAAGGAAGTGAAGGAGCAGGAGGTCTACATGGGCGAGATTCCGCTCATGACCGACAAGGGCTCGTTCATCATCAACGGCACCGAGCGGGTGATTGTCAGCCAGCTGCACCGCTCGCCCGGTGTGTTCTTCGAGCACGACAAGGGCAAGACCCACAGCTCTGGCAAGCTGCTGTTCTCCGCGCGCATCATTCCCTACCGCGGCTCGTGGCTCGACTTCGAGTTTGACGCCAAGGACATTCTGTACTTCCGCGTCGACCGTCGCCGCAAAATGCCGGTGACCATTCTGCTCAAGGCGCTCGGCCTGAACCCCGAGCAGATTCTGGCGCACTTCTTCGCCTTCGACCACATGCAGCTCATGGACGACGGCGCGTTGCTCGAATTCGTGCCGGATCACTTCAAGGGCGAGGTCGCGCGCTTTGACATCGTCGACAAGAACGGCAAGGTGGTGGTTGCCAAGGACAAGCGCATCAACAGCCGCCACCTGCGCGAACTCGAGCAAAGCGGCACGCAGCGCCTGTCGGTTCCCGAGGACTTCCTCATCGGCAAGGTGCTGGCGAAGAACCTGGTGTCGCCGGACACCGGCGAGATCATCGCGCGCGCCAACGACGAGCTGACCGAGCCGCTGCTGAAAAAAATCCGCGAGGCCGGAATCCAGCAGCTCCAGACCCTCTACATCAACGACCTCGACCAGGGGGCGTTCATCTCGCAAACGCTGCGCATCGACGAAGTGGCCGACCAGCTCGCGGCGAAGGTCGCGATCTACCGCATGATGCGCCCCGGCGAGCCGCCGACTGAAGACGCGGTCGAGGCCCTTTTCAACCGCCTGTTCTTCGACGCCGACGCCTACGACCTGTCGCGTGTGGGCCGCATGAAGTTCAATCGCCGCCTCGGTCGCGAGGAGATCGAAGGCGAGATGGTGCTGTCGCACGAAGACATCATGGCCGTCATCAAGCTGTTGGTCGAGCTGCGCAACGGCCGCGGTGAGGTGGACGACATCGACCACCTCGGAAACCGCCGCGTGCGTTGCGTCGGCGAGCTGGCCGAGAACCAGTTCCGCGCCGGGCTGTCGCGCATCGAGCGCGCGGTCAAGGAGCGTCTGGGCCAGGCCGAAACCGAAAACCTGATGCCGCACGACTTCATCAACTCCAAGCCCATTTCTGCGGCGATCAAGGAGTTCTTCGGGTCGAGCCAGTTGTCGCAGTTCATGGACCAGACCAACCCGCTGTCGGAAATCACCCACAAGCGGCGCGTCTCGGCCCTCGGCCCAGGCGGTCTGACGCGCGAGCGCGCCGGCTTCGAGGTGCGCGACGTGCACCCCACCCACTACGGCCGCGTCTGCCCGATCGAAACGCCCGAAGGCCCGAACATTGGCCTGATCAACTCGCTGGCCTTGTTTGCGCGCCTGAACGAGTATGGCTTCATCGAAACCCCCTACCGCCGCGTGATCGACCGCAAGGTGACCGATCAGATCGATTACCTCTCGGCCATCGAGGAAGGCAAGTACGTCATCGCCCAGGCCAACGCCGGCATGGACGAGCGCGGCCTGCTGAACGACGAACTGGTCTCGGCGCGCGAGGCGGGCGAGTCCATCATGGTGTCGCCCGAACGTGTGCAGTACATGGACGTGTCGCCCAGCCAGATCGTGTCGGCGGCGGCCTCGCTCGTGCCCTTCCTGGAGCATGACGACGCCAACCGCGCGCTGATGGGCGCCAACATGCAGCGCCAGGCCGTGCCCGTGCTGCGTCCTGAAAAGCCGCTGGTGGGCACAGGGGTCGAGCGCGTGACCGCGGTCGACTCGGGCACCGTGGTCACCGCCTTGCGCGGCGGCGTGGTGGACTATGTGGACAGCGCCCGCATCGTGGTGCGCGTCAATGACGAGGAAACCCAGGCGGGTGAAGTCGGCGTGGACATCTACAACCTGATCAAGTACCAGCGTTCCAACCAGAACACCAACATCCACCAGCGCCCGCTGGTCAAGCGCGGCGACAAGCTCGCCAAGGGCGATGTGGTGGCCGACGGCGCCTCGACCGATCTGGGCGAGCTGGCGCTGGGCCAGAACATGCTGGTGGCCTTCATGCCCTGGAACGGCTACAACTACGAAGACTCGATCCTGCTGTCTGAGCGCGTAGTGGCCGAAGACCGCTTCACCTCGATTCACATCGAAGAGCTGAACGTGCCGGCCCGCGATACCAAGCTGGGCTCTGAAGAAATCACCCGTGATATTCCCAACCTGTCCGAGCATCAGCTCGCGCGGCTGGACGAGTCGGGCATCATCTACGTGGGGGCCGAAGTCGAGGCGGGCGACGTACTGGTCGGCAAGGTCACGCCCAAGGGCGAAACCCAGCTCACCCCGGAAGAAAAGCTGCTTCGCGCCATCTTCGGCGAGAAGGCGTCGGACGTGAAAGACACCTCGCTGCGCGTGCCCTCGGGCATGTACGGCACCGTGATCGACGTCCAGGTGTTCACCCGCGAAGGCATTCCGCGCGACAAGCGCGCCCAGCAGATCATCGACGACGAACTCAAGCGCTACCGCCTTGACCTGAACGACCAGATGCGTATTGTCGAGGCCGACACTTTCGATCGTCTGGGCAAGCTGCTTACCGGCAAGACCGCGAATGGCGGCCCGAACAAGCTGGCCAAGGGTGCAACCATCACCGCCGACTATTTGAACGAGACCGAGCGCTACCACTGGTTCGACATTCGCCCGGCCGACGAAGCCCTGGCGCAGCAGATGGAGCAGCTCAAGGACTCGCTGGAAAAGCGCCGCCACGCCTTCGACCTGATGTTCGAGGAAAAGCGTCGCAAGCTAACCCAGGGCGATGAACTGCCCACGGGCGTGCTCAAGATGGTCAAGGTCTATCTGGCCGTCAAGCGCCGTCTGCAACCTGGCGACAAGATGGCCGGCCGACATGGCAACAAGGGTGTGGTGTCCAAGATCGTTCCGGTCGAAGACATGCCGCACATGCCCGATGGCACCACGGTGGACATCGTGCTCAACCCGCTGGGCGTGCCCTCGCGCATGAATATTGGTCAGATTCTCGAAACCCACCTGGGTTGGGCCTCCATCGGCATCGGCAAGCGTGTCAACGACATGCTGCAGTCGCACGCCAAAGCCAGCGAGCTGCGCAAGTTCCTGGGCACGCTGTACAACTTCAGTGGCAAGCAGGAAGCCCTGGACAAGCTCAGCGACGCGGAAATCCTGGAACTGGCCGGCAATCTCAAGGCCGGTCTGCCGATCGCCAGCCCCGTGTTCGACGGCGCCAGCGAGGCTGAAATCGCGCAGATGCTCGACCTCGCCTATCCTGACGACATCGCCCAGAAGCTGCAGCTCACCGCGGCAAAGAAGCAGGTCATGCTGACCGACGGCCGCACCGGTGAAGTGTTCGAGCGCCCGGTGACCGTGGGCATCATGCATGTGCTCAAGCTGCATCACCTGGTCGACGACAAGATGCATGCCCGCTCCACCGGCCCTTACTCGCTCGTCACCCAGCAGCCGCTGGGCGGCAAGGCGCAGTTCGGCGGTCAGCGCTTCGGCGAGATGGAAGTCTGGGCGCTTGAGGCCTACGGCGCGTCGTATGTGCTGCAGGAAATGCTCACCGTCAAGTCCGACGATACGCAAGGTCGCACCAAGATGTACGAGAGCATCGTCAAGGGCGACCACATCATCGAAGCCGGGATGCCCGAGTCGTTCAACGTGCTGATCAAGGAAATTCGTTCCCTGGGTCTGGACATCGAACTCGAACGCAATTGATTGATGCCGTGCCCGGCGCCGCTTGGATGTGCCGGGCAAGCCACTGAAGGAGTGAAAGCATGAAAGCGCTACTCGACCTGTTCAAGCAGTTTCATCAGGATGAGCATTTCGACGCCATTCGCATCGGCCTGGCGTCGCCGGAGAAAATCCGTTCCTGGTCGTTCGGTGAGGTGAAGAAGCCCGAGACCATCAACTACCGCACGTTCAAGCCCGAGCGCGACGGCCTGTTTTGCGCCAAGATCTTCGGCCCGATCAAAGACTACGAATGCCTGTGCGGCAAGTACAAGCGCCTCAAGCACCGCGGCGTGATCTGCGAGAAGTGCGGCGTCGAAGTCACCCAGAGCAAGGTGCGCCGCGAGCGCATGGGCCACATCGACATGGCCAGCCCGGTGGCGCACATCTGGTTCCTCAAAAGCCTGCCGTCGCGCCTGGGCATCGTGCTCGACATGGCGCTGCGCGACATCGAGCGCGTGCTGTATTTCGAAGCCTATGTGGTCACCGACCCCGGCATGACGCCGCTGAAGGCCGGCCAGGTGCTCTCTGAAGACGAGTACGCCGCCAAGCGCACCGAATTCGGCGATGAGTTCGCGGCCTTCATGGGCGCTGAAGGCATTCATGCCCTGCTGCACAACATGGATCTCGACCTGGAGATCGAGAAGCTGCGCGGCGACATGACCGGCTCCGACACCAAGGTCAAGAAGAACGTCAAGCGCTTGAAGGTGATGCAGGCGTTCAAAGACTCGGGCACCAAGCCCGAGTGGATGGTCATGACGGTGCTGCCCGTGTTGCCGCCCGATCTGCGTCCGCTGGTGCCGCTGGACGGTGGCCGCTTCGCGACTTCCGATCTGAACGATCTGTATCGCCGCGTCATCAACCGCAACAATCGCCTGCGCCGCCTGCTGGAACTGTCCGCGCCCGAAATCATCGTGCGCAACGAAAAGCGCATGCTGCAGGAGGCGGTGGACTCGCTGATGGACAACGGCCGTCGCGGTAAGGCGATGGTGGGCCAGAACAAGCGCCCGCTCAAGTCGCTGGCCGACATGATCAAGGGCAAGAGCGGCCGCTTCCGTCAGAACCTGCTGGGCAAGCGTGTCGACTACTCGGGCCGTTCGGTCATCACCGTGGGTCCGACGCTCAAGCTGCACCAGTGCGGTCTGCCCAAGCTGATGGCGCTGGAGCTGTTCAAGCCCTTCATCTTCCACAAGCTCGAAACCATGGGCGTGGCCACCACCATCAAGGCGGCCAAGAAGGAAGTCGAATCGCAGACCCCCATCGTCTGGGACATCCTCGAAGATGTGATTCGCGAGCATCCGGTGATGCTCAACCGCGCGCCCACGTTGCACCGCCTGGGCATTCAGGCCTTCGAGCCACTGCTGATCGAAGGCAAGGCCATCCAGCTGCACCCGCTGGTCTGCGCCGCGTTCAACGCCGACTTCGACGGCGACCAGATGGCTGTGCACGTGCCGCTTTCGCTCGAAGCGCAGGTGGAAGCCCGTGCCCTCATGCTGGCTTCGAACAACATCCTGTTCCCGGCCAACGGTGAGCCCTCCATCGTGCCGTCGCAGGATATGGTGCTGGGCCTGTACTACGCCACACGCGAGCGCATCAATGGCAAGGGCGAGGGCATCGTGTTCGCCGACGTGTCCGAAGTGCACCGCGCACTCGACGCCAAACAGGTCGAAATCACCAGCCGCGTCAGTGTGCGTTTGACCGAGTATGAGAAAGATAAGGCCACCGGCGCGCTCACGCCCAAGACCGCCGTGGTAGAAACCACCGTCGGCCGCGCGCTGCTGTCCGAGATTCTGCCCAAGGGCCTGCCGTTCAGCATCATGAACAAGGCGCTGAAGAAGAAGGAAATCTCGCGCCTGATCAACTCGTCGTTCCGCCGCTGCGGGCTGCGCGAAACCGCGATCTTCGCCGACAAGCTGCTCCAGTCGGGCTTCTCGCTGGCCACCAAGGCCGGTATCTCCATCAGCATCGACGACATGCTGATCCCGGAAGAGAAGTACAAGGTCATCTCCCGCGCCGAAAAAGAGGTGAAGGAGATTGAACAGCAATACTCTTCTGGTCTGGTCACGCAGGGCGAGCGCTACAACAAGGTCGTGGACATCTGGGGCCGCGCGGGGGACGAAGTCGGCAAGGCGCTGATGAACCACCTCTCCAACCAGACGGTCAAGGACCGCCACGGCAAGGACGTCCGTCAGGAATCGTTCAACTCCATCTACATGATGGCCGACTCGGGAGCGCGCGGTTCCGCAGCCCAGATCCGCCAGCTGGCGGGCATGCGCGGGCTGATGGCCAAGCCCGATGGCTCCATCATCGAGACGCCCATTACCGCGAATTTCCGCGAGGGGCTGAACGTGCTGCAGTACTTCATCTCCACCCACGGCGCGCGCAAGGGTCTGGCCGACACGGCGCTGAAGACCGCGAACTCCGGCTACCTGACCCGCCGTCTGGTGGATGTGACGCAGGATCTGGTGGTGACCGAGCAGGATTGCGGCACGGCTAACGGCACCAATATGCGTGCCCTGGTCGAAGGCGGCGAAGTCATCGAGTCGCTGCGTGACCGCGTGCTCGGCCGCGTCGCGGCGGTGGACGTCGTCAATCCCGAAACGCAGGACGTCATCGTGCCCGCAGGCGAGATGCTCGACGAGGACATGCTCGACCTGGTCGAGGCCGCCGGCATCGACGAGATCAAGGTGCGTACCGCGCTGACCTGCGAAACCCGCTACGGCATTTGCGCCAAGTGCTACGGTCGCGACCTTGGCCGCGGCACGCTGGTGACCAATGGCGAAGCGGTTGGTGTGATCGCCGCGCAGTCCATTGGCGAGCCCGGCACCCAGTTGACCATGCGCACCTTCCACATCGGTGGCGCAGCGTCGCGCGCGGCGGTCGTGTCCAGCGTGGAGGCCAAGAGCGCCGGTACCGTGCGCTTTACCGCCACCATGCGCTACGTCACCAACACCAAGGGCGAGCAGGTGGTCATCACCCGCTCGGGCGAAGTGCTGGTCACCGACGACCACGGCCGCGAGCGCGAGCGCCACAAAGTGCCCTACGGCGCCACCCTGTTCGTCAAGGACGGCATGGTCATCAAGGCCGGCACCCTGGTGGCCAACTGGGACCCGCTGACCCGCCCCATCATCACCGAGTATGCCGGCCAGATCAAGTTCGAGAACGTCGAAGAAGGCGTGACGGTGGCCAAGCAGGTCGACGAAGTCACCGGCCTGTCCACGCTGGTGGTCATCGACCCGAAACGCCGCGGCTCTGCCAAGGTGGTGCGTCCGCAGGTCAAGCTGCTGAACGAGCAGGGCCACGAGGTCAAAATTCCCGGCACCGATCACGCCGTGACCATCGGCTTTACCGTGGGCGCGCTGATCCAGGTGCGCGACGGACAGGACGTGGGCCCGGGCGAGGTGCTCGCACGCATCCCGATGGAAGGCCAGAAAACCCGCGACATCACTGGTGGTCTGCCGCGCGTGGCCGAGCTGTTCGAGGCGCGTTCGCCCAAGGATGCTGGCATGCTGGCCGAAACCACCGGCACTGTCTCCTTCGGCAAGGAAACCAAGGGCAAGGTGCGTCTGGTCATCACCGACCTTGATGGCAACTCCAATGAGTTCCTGATTCCGAAGGAAAAGAACGTGCTGGTGCACGAAGGCCAGGTGGTCAACAAGGGCGAACTCATCGTGGACGGTCCCGCCGAGCCGCAGGACATCCTGCGCCTGCTGGGCGTCGAGGCGCTGGCCCGCTACATCGTCGACGAAGTGCAGGACGTCTACCGTCTGCAGGGCGTGAAGATCAACGACAAGCACATCGAAGTGATCGTTCGCCAGATGCTGCGCCGCGTTGAGATCAAGGACCCGGGCGATACCGACTACATCGCGGGCGAACAGGCCGAGCGCTCACAGGTTCTGGCGCGCAACGACCAGCTCCTGCGCGACGGCAAAATGCCCGCAACCTTCAACAACCTGCTGCTGGGCATCACCAAGGCCAGCCTGTCCACCGACAGCTTCATCTCTGCCGCGTCCTTCCAGGAAACCACGCGTGTGCTGACCGAAGCCGCCATCATGGGCAAGCGCGATGCGCTGCGCGGCCTGAAGGAAAACGTCATCGTCGGCCGTCTGATCCCCGCAGGCACCGGCTTAGCGTTCCACCAGGCCCGCAAGGCCAAGGACGCGATGGACCAAGCCGACCGCGCAGCCCAGGCTGCCGCTGAACTGCAGGCGCTCGAGGACAGCACCCTGCACTCGGCAGAATCCGACAACGCTTCGGACGCTTCTTGATCCGCAAGTGCCAGGCATTTTCCGGCCTGGCACTTGCGAGAACCCAGAGAGCAGAGTATGATTTATAGCTTCCGGCGCGGGGTGGAGCAGCTCGGTAGCTCGTCGGGCTCATAACCCGAAGGTCGTTGGTTCAAATCCAGCCCCCGCAACCAACATTTTGTCAATGAAGCCAAGCACTTAGCGGTGCTTGGCTTTTTTGTTTTCTACGCCCGGATGGGCCATGGCCCATTCATGGCCCACGCATAGCCCTGGGAGTTTTACCGATCCGGCATTTAGGGCATCAATCCGACCTTCGGTCCACCTTCTGCTTTTGGATATGGGCCAAAGGGTCTTTCTCTGGGCCGAGTAGGTACGACTCCAACGCAAGTCGAACGACATCCGAGCGCGAAGGGATCTTGCCCATAGTGGAATGGAGATCCATCCGGCGTTTATCTAGATGTTCCATCAGATCCGGCGGCACGCGGACGTTGATCTGCAAGCGGTCCATGTTGGAGTCTCTCCTCTAGCTGTTGCGAAATCATAACAATGTCTACAAAGCAGACATTGACCTTATGCGCTATTTGTCTACACTGTAGTTAAGCGCACAGGGCGCTTGCTAGACAGGAGTCTATTTATGAGCACGACCTATCTCACTACGGAAGAGTTGTCCCAGCGGATCAAGTACGACAGCCGGACGATCCGCGAACGGCTCAAGGACGCCGTCCTCATCGAAGGCATCCATTACATCCGTTCATTCGGGGGGCGGAAGATCCTCTACATCTGGGATCGCATCGAGCGGGACATGCAATCCTCCTCAACGATCGAAATCCCGATGGCTAACGGGGGAGTTTGTCATGGGTAGCATTCGGAAACAAAAAGCGAATGGAAAACTCTTCATCGATTTCCGCTACCGGGGCCAGCGTTGCCGCGAGTACACCCTGCTAGACGACACAGCTGAAAACAGGGCGAAGCTCGAGCGCTTATTGCGACGAATCGAGAGGGACATTCAGCGCGGTCAGTTTGATTACGCTTCCTACTTTCCAAACAGCAAGAAGAGCGGCGTTTCTGAGGTAGGGAAGGCGACCGTATTGGCCGAAGCCCATCCACACACAGTCACTGTTATCAGCCACGCAGTACGGGAGGCGGCGCACGCCTCCACCCCTCTTTTCACCGATTTCGCCGCCCAGTGGCAGGCAGAGAACGCTGTGCAGTGGAGGCGGTCATACCAGCGCACTGTGGCGGACATCGTTTTGGTGCACCTCGTGCCGTGCTTCGGGCAGCAGGAGGTCGGACGCATCGCACGGGAACAGATCCTGCTCTTTCGGTCCTCACTCGCCAAAGCACCGGGCCGCAAGAAAGACACCCTGTCACCCCGCCGGATCAACGCAGTGATGAACATCCTGCGCGGCATCCTCTTCGAAGCATCCGACCGCTACAAGTTTACCTGCCCGTTCTACAACATCAAACCGCTCAAGGTGCCCAAGAGCGATGTGCAGCCCTTTACCCTGGAGGAGGTCAAGGCGCTGCTGGTAGCCGTCCGGGCAGACTTTCGCGACTATTACACCGTGCGCTTTTTCACCGGGCTGCGCACCGGCGAGATCGACGGCTTGAAGTGGAAGTATGTCGACTTTGCAAGGCGACTCATCTTCATCCGCGAGACCTTGGTCGCGGGCGAGGAGGACGAGACCAAGACCATCGAGTCCCACCGCGACGTGCAGATGAGTCAGGTGGTTTTCGAGGCCTTGCAGCGGCAGCATGCCCGCACGGCGCATCTCGGCCCCTGGGTGTTCTGCAACAGCCAGGGCCAGCCGCTCGATCACAACAATGTCACCAAGCGGGTGTGGTACCCCCTGCTGCGGTATCTCGGTCTTGCGCAGCGTCGACCGTACCAGACGCGGCATACCGCCGCCACCCTGTGGCTGGCCGCAAGGGAGAACCCCGAGTGGATCGCCCGGCAGATGGGGCATACCTCCACCGAGATGCTGTTCAAGGTCTACAGCCGCTACGTGCCCAACCTGACCCGGCAGGACGGCTCGGCGTTCGAGCGTCTGCTCGCAGCCAACCTCAGTGGCGGCACTCTCCCGCCACAATCCGCCGCCATCCCGGAGCAAACCCACCATGCCTGACTCTACCCAACCGTCCCCGAGCGGTCTGCCGATGCTGCCGAGAATCTACCGCTTGGCCAGTCTCCAGACCCGCACCGATGCCGTGGGCTGCGCGCGTCACACCGCGCATCTGTTTCACTCCCAGGCCGCTTTCACCGCCCGCTGGACGGCGCGCAGGTTGGATGCAAGATTGATCAGCGGCGCGTTGGTCAGTCCGCGCTGGAGCGGCCCCGGCCGCTGCGATGACAGCGGTACCCTTTCCATCGTCCGCTTGGCGGTGCTGGAACGTCCAGAGGCCGATCTGAGCCTGTTCCAGACCGTGCCGCCCGGCTGGAAGGTCGTGCGCGCATTGCTGCAGCGGGCCCACACACTCTGGTGCGAACTGCCCACACCGCATCGGCTGTTGTTCAACGCCATTTTCTGGGAGGGGGAGCGGTTCCGGCGCCTGTGCACCGGGCCGTCGTCGATCGAGGGGCACCACTGCGATCACGCGGGCAATCTGCGGCATACCGTCGAGGTTGCCGAACACATGCGCGCCTTGGCTACTGATCGGCCTCATGTCGATCGCAGTCTGGCGGTGCTCGTGGCCCTGCTGCACGACGCTGGCAAGGCCGACGAATACCGCCTGCGGTGGGACGGCAACTGGGGGCTGAGTGACCAGGGGCGCTTGATCGGCCACCGCACCACCATTGTGGTGTGGATCGCCGCGGCCCTGGCGCGCTGGTCGATCCGTTTGCCAAAGGAGCAAGCGCTCGGCTTGCTGCACATCCTGTCGGCAGTGGCGTATGCGCCAGCGTGGATGGGGCTACGCGCGCCCCAGCTGGCCGAGGCCGAACTGCTCAGCATGGCCGACCGGCTCTCGGGCAGTGATGACCTGTTGCGCCGCCTGCTGCCCGATGGCGCCGGGTGGGGCGCCTATCACAAGCACCTGGGGCGGCGGCCTTACCGGGTGGCAGCTCGTCGGGACCCGCAGATTGCCGCTCCCAATGTCTAGTCCCGCTCTGCTCCTTTTCCTTTCCGGCAACTGTCGCCTTGCACCGTCGACGTCAATTGATCTGTGCGATGCGAGATTGCGCGTGTGGTGAAGTTCTGAAAGGCGTCTGAGCGGCGCTGTAACCGGCGCTGGCATGGGGATGACAGACTGTCCCAGTGGATATGCCATTTTTTGCACGCATTGAATCCGCGTTCGTTTCCGACTCGTTGCGGAGCGCTTCGATCCCGAGGTGCGTCCGCGCCAAACGTCGAAAGGAACCCTCATGCATTCCACCAAACTGTTCAGAGCGACCGTGCAGCTCCTGTAGGCGGGTTCGGTTATCGATGAAGTGACCGAAGCGCCCTCCACCTACCGCATCCGCTACGCGGGCACAGTGCCCCGTCGTCGGGTTTCATCTTTGCGCAACTGCGCACGCCTGGCAAAGTCCGACTGGCCTGCAAGATTTCAGGGCGGCCTCGGTACATGGGCACGTCGTGACACCCAGGGCCCCAGGATATGGACTGGACCGCCATTGCCATGCTTAGCGCGGAAGACGCCGGTATCGGCTCCTGAGTCGTGCGACCATGATTTCTCGCCTACCGATGAAGGCGCAGAAGCCCGAGTCCAAAGGCGCAAAACACGCCTCCTGAAGCGCGCTGTGGCCAACCGGATGAAAACCAGGCGCGCAAGCGCTTGCGTGTGAGCACGGCAAATCCGGCATAGATGCTCAAGGCGGCTAGGGAGATGACCATGAATGTGCCCGTGAGTGTGGCATATTGCGCGGTCATCGGACGGGACGGGCTCAGGAACTGAGGGAACAGGGCTGCAATGAAGGCGATTGCCTTCGGGTTGGTGAGCGCCACGGCCAGTCCCTTCACGTAGAGAGCGCGCGGGTGGCGCTCAGGTGCCACCGTGCCCGAAGACGTTGCCGGCATTGGCCTTGCGCCGCGGCTGGCGCCACGCCACTGCTGCACGCCAAGCCAAATGAGATAGATCGCACCGGTGATCTTGAGCACGTTGAAAGCGAGCGCGGACGCATGAAGAATGGCGTTGACGCCGAGTGCACTGAGTAATGTCAGCACCAGGAGGCCCGATATGTTGCCGAGCGACGACCACAGCGCGCGGCGCCACCCGTAATGCATGGCATTGTGAATCGACAGCATGACTGCGGGGCCCGGTGTGAACGAGGCAGCCAGAGCAAAGCCAACGAAGAGCCAATAGGAGGTGGTGGGCATGACGGGGCAAGGTGATTGGCGCGTTGTCGGCGGTTTGCTCGCGCTGGAGACAAGCCACGCCCTGCGGTGTGACACAACACCGCAGAATCGGGTCGTGCAGGTCCTGATCCCTGAGAGGGCCAACGCCCGGATGTCAAATTCTAGAGCCAGCCGGCACTGTCGTGCTTGTCTTGAGCTCGTTTTGGGGCCTGTTCAGCCGCGCAGCGATGCACTGAATCCTTGCGCGAGAACGCGACGCACAAGAAGGGGCCCATGCTGGCGCGGCTTCTCTTCAAGCTTGCGGTGTCCCAGAACCCGTTCGGGTTCCAGGCATGGCGTGGCCCTTATTTCGGCTGAGGGACCACCCGAAGGTACGGCTTGAGCGTTTTCCAGCCGCCTGGGAATTTCTTCTTGGCAGCCTCATCGGTCATCGATGTGGGGATGACAACATCGTCTCCAGGGTGCCAATTTGCGGGTGTCGCCACACCATGCTTGGCCGTCAGCTGCAGCGCGTCCAGAAGGCGCAGGACCTCCGTGAAATCGCGTCCATTGCTCATCGGGTAGACAAGCATGGCTTTGATTTTTTTATCCGGTCCGATGAAGAACACGGATCGCACGGTGGCGTTGTCGGCTGCGGTGCGCCCGTCGGAGGCGCCGGTCTGGTCGGCCGGAAGCATGTCATAGAGCTTCGCCACCTCGAGTTTCGTATCGCCGATGATCGGGTAATTGGGTGCCGTTCCCTGTGTTTCGGCGATGTCTTTGGCCCAAACGTGGTGCTCGGCGACGGGATCGACGGACAAGCCAATGAGCTTGCAGTTGCGTTTATCGAACTCCGGCTTGAGCCTTGCCACGGTTCCCAGTTCCGTGGTGCAGATGGGTGTGAAGTCCTTCGGGTGCGAAAACAGCAAGGCCCAACTGCTTCCAATCCAGTCGTGAAATCGGATAGTCCCCTCGGTCGTTTCGGCCGTGAAATCCGGGGCTACATCTCCAAGTCGCAGACTCATCGTGAACTCCTTTGTTTTTGCCGACCGCATGTCGGGTCAAACACAAGCCTAGGGCCTGTGCGGCTGCATGCCAACGAAGCGTTCGTTATACCGTCATGCCAGAATGGACTTTTATCACCCGAACATCCCGTCACTGGCCTGTCGACCATCAAGGCAACCCTACCGCGAAAGGGGCCGGGCGATGCAAGCAAACCGTGAGGCTGCTGCAAGATCGACCAGGATTTCTCGGCTCGCCCGCGGGCGAGCCCCGAACGCGTTCAGCGTCGAAAGTCCGGATCGTTGTCACTGGGGAATGATTGTGAGGTTGACGGTCACCAAAGTGCCGTTGTCATTGACCGTTTGCTCCCCGCTTTCCGACACAAATGTGTAATTCCCCGCCGTATCAATGACATAGTTGTCCTGGGCTCTGGACACCTGCACGTTCGAGAGGTCGACAAACGTGTCGATGAGCGAAACCGTTGCCGTCGAAAGCGACGGGCCGGGCGCGACGGCAAAACTCAAGGACTCGCTGCCAGTCGGCGTCGTTTTGGTGCTGTCCGTGTAGCAGTTGTACGAGACAATGGGCCCCGTTTGGCCAATGGTCACGGTCGATGGATAGGAGCCCGCTACAGCCGCCACGCAGTACTGTCCATTGCCTGCGTAGCCCAAGGGACCGTAAGTCGGCGACAAGTAACCTAGGGTACTTGAATCCATTGAAACTGTCTGGCTACCCACGGTGATGCTGCCGGCAACCGAGGTTGTCGCAACCAATGCATCCTGCCCCTCAAAAATTGTCGGATTGGCGGCAGGTGTGAGGTGAGCGTCACGGTGCCGGACACCGGGATTGAAAGTCCTGATACAAGCGCTGTGCCACTGACCACCGCGGTTTTCTGGTAACCCGTGCTGTACAGGTTTACAACCGCGGTCTCAAGCGGGAACGACAACGTTGTTCCCGCTCCTCCACCACCGCCGCATGCGCTGAGGCTTGCGCTCAAAGCCATGATCAGCAGCGCCTTCTTGTATGTTCCCATCACGTTTCTCCTTGGCAAATCATTGCCGTTTGCGCTTCATGCAGGAGCTCGTGCCCCGTCTCGTCGGTGTCGGCTCGATGGCGGCTCGGCGGTCAACGATCAACACCCGTTGTGACCAGACCCTATATCGAGGATATTTTTAAACGAAACGTTCCGCGAACCACACCCTTGCGCCGTCGATGACGGCGTGTTGAAGTCGGTCCTACGCGGCGAGGGCGTTGAGCGTCGCGCTGGGGGCGGCGGCGTCGGTGGCAGGCCGCCAGTGGTGTGGCAGCA
>Ga0207433_10007079_pt1 | contig 18979 bp, 18 predicted proteins | sample YelNatPaOPGAMG01_FD_187559 | JGI IMG/M metagenome (GOLD analysis project Ga0207433, IMG submission 187559) | Hot spring thermophilic microbial communities from Obsidian Pool, Yellowstone National Park, USA - OP-RAMG-01 (SPAdes) (version 3) | ecosystem: Environmental > Aquatic > Thermal springs... | reverse complement strand
GGGGATGCCCCGCCGCTTGCACCAGGAGCCCAGGCGGAACCAGGCCATAGCGCGCAGGGGCAGATGGCGGTACAGCAGAGCGATCGTCTGCCCCAGGGTGACCGCTGCCGGGTCGGCCACCTGGCCCGGAATGAGCCAGCGCTGCACATCCTGTTTGAAGAGGTCAAACATCAGATCTTCTCCTGAGCCGCCTGCGGCGCCGCCTGAGCGACCAGGGCGAAAAAGCGATCCCGGCCGCCGAGCCCCTCAGCCAGGCCCTGATAGTAGCGCAGGTTAAAGATGCCGCTATAGGCCAGGCGCGCCGGCCGCGTCAGGCCAAAGGAATCCGTCAGCGCGGCCACCCCCCTCAGGCCCGCAATGGCCAGCCTGCTCAGCCGCGCCCGGCCCAGGCACAGCCGCGTGAGGGCCCGCACCAGGGCGTGACGGCCCTGGAACTCGTATAGAATAGTCGGCAGGAGCCAGCGATGCCCCTTGTCGCGGGCAAAGATCAGGTCATTGCGTCCATATAAATAGGGAATCTCCAGCCACGATTCCAGGCTGCGCTGGGCATAGTGATAGCCAATGGCCTGAGGGACAAAGACAAAGCGCAGGCCGCGCTCGGCCAGCCGATAGGCCAGCTCCACATCCTCCGCCCGGCGGAAGTGAGGGTCAAAGCCGCCCGCCGCCAGCAGATGCGCACGCGCCAGCGAGGTGTTACCGGTGTAGAATTGGCGTGCGGTGGGCGCCCAGTGTCCCTGCAGCATGTGATCGTATTGTTTGCCGAGCATCTCCTGCTCCCACCGCACCCAGGGCTCCAGCCGGTAATCGCGAGGCATGAGCATCGGGCCCAATACGATCAGGTCACCCGGGCTCCCTTCATGCACCCGCATGTGCTCCGCCACCAGCTCGGGGCAGGGAACCACATCATCGTCCAGGAACAGCACGATCTCACCCCGGGCGCAGGTCACCCCCAGATTACGGGCCGCAGCGGGGCCCTGATTTCGCTGCTGCAGAAAGTGCAGGGTAAACGGGGGCTGCAGCGCCTGCAGGTAAGCATCAGTACCATCGGTGCAGCCATCGGAGACGATGATGACCTCGAACGCAGAGGACGGGTAGGTCTGCCGGCCCAGGGCGCCCAACACCGCCTTCAAGCGCTCCAGACGGTTGTAGGTCGGCATGACGATGCTGACGCACGGCGTCATTTCCGCTGCCACCGGTCCCTGAGCTGCATGCCCGCTGAATACAGCTTATCCTTGAGCAACATGCCCTGCTCGAGGGCCGCCAGCTTGCGGGGGCTGGAGCGATGGCTGACCACAAAGTGTTGCGCCGCCTCGGCGCCCAGGTAATCCTTGAAGGTGTTCAGGGTGACCTCAGGCGAGCCCCCCAGGTCAACCTGCTCGAACTCCTGCGCCAGGTCGCAGGCTGCCTGCCAATAGAGGGCGGGCACCAGGCCCGTCTCAGCCGAAACGCGCGCAGAGCCCAGGCGCCAGAGGTAGGCCGTGTGGTCCTCACGGCTGAGGAGGGCAACGACCCCGGCATGCAGGGCGCCTTCGGGGGTGCGGGCAGTATAGAGGCGGCAGCCATCGCAGGCGCGCATCCATTGAAAGCGACAGCGGAAGCGCGCCTCCCACTCGGGTGAAGGCCACCAGTAGAATTTGCGCATTGTCTCTCGATAGAGGGCCAGGAAATCATCGAGCGCCTGCTCGCCCTCAACCGTGAAAGTATAGTTGCGGCTGGCTGCCTTGATCTGCCGGCGCTTCTCGCGGGTCATGCTCATCCACGTCTGTTCGGTATCCGTCATGCGCCAGATGTGAGTATAGACGGTCTCTACCTGCCAGCCGGCATAGAGGAACATGCGCACATCACGAAAGGCCGGGTGCAGCTCGCTCCTGGCATAGTGGAGGCGCCGGGCCAGCTCCCCGGCCAGGTCGGCCACGACATGGCTCTGCTCACGCACAATGGCGGCCGTGCTCCGCCGCTGCGGGGGCGCCAGCAGCACGCTGTTGTGGTAAAAGAACTCGACCGGCGCTGCCAGCTTGAGGCCGCATTGCACGGTGTAGGGCATAGCCAGCCCGCCTATCAGGCTGCCCGCATCGGAAAAACAGCCCAGATGCAGCAACTGGAGGCCCGGCTCGGTCTCACAGAGCATTTGCAGCCAGTCACTGCGCATAAAGACATTGCCCTGTGGCGAGGCGGCCACCAGCTGATCCCATGCGGCCCAGTCCTCCTTGCCCAACTCACGTACAGATGGCATGATACAGACTCCCTTTAGCGATCAGAGGCGCCTGATGACTCGCGCCGGGGCGCCGACGGCCAGCGTGCGGGGTGGAATGTCGTGCGTGACGACGCTGCCGGCGCCGATCACCGAGCCCGCACCGATGGTCACACCGCGCAGCACAATCACCCGCGCTCCCAACCAGACGTTTTCCTCCAGGATGATGGGTAGCGACTCGGGCCGTTCCTGTCGCCGCTCAGGCTCGAGGCAGTGGAAATCGTTATCCATCATGAGCACATGGGTGCCGATCTGGCAGTGCGCACCGATGCGCACCAGCCTGCTCGCAGCCACCGAGGTGCCATAGTTGATGAACGCGCCATAGCCGATCTCCAGCCTGCCCCCCGCTTCCACCGCCAGCTCCAGCCGGGCAATGGTGGCGCACAGGCGCACGTGGTCGCCCACGATCAGCACGCCATCGTTTCTGACCGCCGGGCGTCCCCATACACGCACGCGGCTCCCGATATACGTGGCCCGGCGCAAATACCAGCGGGCGCGCAGCACCGCCCAGCCATTGCCCCACAGGTCAGCAAGCCTCACCCGGCAGGCCCTCCCCGAGGCCGGGGTCCAGCGCGCGGATCACCCTTGCAGGCACCCCAGCCACCAATGTGTGTGGCGGCACATCGCAGGTCACGACTGCCCCCGCCGCCACGATGGCCCCCTCGCCTACCGTCACACCCGGCAAGAGCGTGCAGCGAGCGCCCAGCCAGGCGCCGACCCCGATCCGCACCGGGCGGGCGACAAAGGGCCCCGCGCGCCGTTCGGCCCCCCCTACCTGATGCGTGCCGGTGAGGATCATCACCTGCTGGCCGATCGCTACCCGGTCACCGATGGTCACCATAGCGCCCAAATCCCAAAAACCGCCCACGTTGATCCACACGTGGCTGCCAACACAGAGGCGCGGCCGCAGGTCACCCTCGCCACAGATCGCCGGCAATCCCCAAAAGAGCGTGCCCTGCCCAATGGAAAACCCCGCCAGGCGCAGGGCCAGCGCGCGCATGCGCCCGCCGGTGTAGGGCGGGAAGGGCGCCACCAAGAGCTGAACCAGCAGCAGGCGGGGCTGCAGGGGGCCCAACTCATCGCCCCAGAGGCGCTTGAGCGCGCTCACAGCCATGGCGCTTCCACCGGCCCCGGCGCCCCGGCCCCGACCGCCGGCTTGCTTTTCACCATCGCCTCCAGGCCGCCCAAAATGCCCATCATCGCGCCCAGGTAGACCATGCTCTGGGTATCCCACGACATGTCGACATAGGCGTAGGTAAAGTGCATGATCACGTACAGCGTGGCCGTGAGCGCCACGGCCCTCAGGTCCCCACCGGGCATGCGCCACAGAGCGCGCGTCCCTACCAGGATCGCCCATCCCACCAGGAAGAGCAGAGAGAGGAAACCGCCCACCCCCGCCTGCATCCAGATCCAGATCACCGAGTTGTGGGTGATGTATTCCCACCAGACGAAAAAGCTGATGTCGGGCTGGGGCACGATCATGTAGAACTTGTGGCCAAACCCCACACCCGTCAGAGGGGCGGCATGGACGGTGAAACTGTTGTTGATGTTCTCGATCACCCGGTAGGCATTGGAAGACTCATAGCGGGCTGTGGTATCGGAGCCGATGACGGAGCGGATGGCCTGGGCCGGCAATCCCAGTGCGCCCGTGGAATGCCAAAAGGCCACCAGATAGATCACGCCGAGCACCGCCAGGGGCGGCACGATCAGGGCAAAGGAGCGCCTGTTCGCCCGAAACAGCACAATGGCGATCAGCGCCAGCGCAATGGCCAGCGTCAGGAAAGCCGCCCGCCGCTGCGTCACCAAATAGGTCAGGAGCACACTGGGCGCCATGAAAAGCAACAGCACACGCTTGCGCCGGGAAGCCCTGAGCAACCACGAGGCAATCAGCAGCACAAACAGGGTATTCATGTGGATGGCCGCCGAATGCTCGGTAATCGCTTCCACCCGGTATAGATCACCCCGCAGGGTAAAGGCAAAGTAGGCGTTGCCCACTACCCCCTCGAGCCAAAGGGCCGTCATGGCCGCCCAGAGCAGGGTATTCACCTGCGCCGGCGTTTCCAGCAGGTTGCCCGCCAGCACCAGCATGAGGGGCAGGTAGAAGATGGGGCGCGCCTCCCAGAGGGCGATATTGACGTTGCCATGTCGCCCGATACCGTAAGCCAGCCCCAGGGCAATAAAGCCAATAAACACGGCCGCCGGCCAGAAAAGCGGCCCCCGGTACAGGCGCAGGCGGCGCGTCAGAGCGCCGCGCACCAGCCAGGAGGCCAGTGTGAGCACGAGATAGATCTCCAGGGGGCTGACGATGAGCGCATCCTGAAGGAAAAAGAGCGACTCGGCGCTGGACAGGTTCTTGTTAAAGGGGTACCAGGGCATCAGGACCCCGTCGCCCAGCAGCGAGAAAAAGACGATCAGATAAACCCCATAGCGCGGCCGATAGAGTATGGCCAGCGCCCCCACGGCGTAGATCAGCCAACCAATCAGAGCCGGGCTGGGGCCATTCTGCAGCGTGGCCAGGCCCAGGAGCGCAGCGATAGCCGCAGCGCCCAAAGGCCAGGCCCTTTCGCGCCAGGTCGAACGGCGCGCCTGGCCACTGACGGCGGGGGCAGCCCACGATGCGGCAAGGGAATTCAGCATACCGATACCCTAGATCTGGTGCAGAAAGAAATAGCCGATACAAACGCCCACACAGATGCTCCCCAAGAGCGCCACGCGCCGATGCTGCTGCCACGAATCCAGCGCCGTACCCAGCAGAAAGCAGAACACGACAAAGCCGGCGAACAGTTTCACCCGACCCCTCCTAGCCCTGCTGCACAAGGCGCAGCAGGCCAAGGGGCATGGCCATGCGCACCCGGTTCATAATCACGCCGAGGACCTTGAGATGGCTCACGTCAGCCAAAGTGCGGCGCAGACTGCCAGCCGGCGTTGCCCCCTGGCGCACGACCAGGCAGCAGGCGTCACCCAATGAAGCCAGGGGGATGGCATCGCTGGTGGCCAACACGGCCGGCACATCGAAAAACACGTGCTCAAAGCGCTCCGACAGTTGCGCCGCCAGCGCCCGCAGGCGGTCGCTGCGGGCGGCGGCTGCTTGCTCTACGGCGGGCAGCGCTCCGGCCGGAAGAAGCCAGAGCCCCGAGGGGCTCGCGGGCACCAACACGTCATCGAGCTCGGCGCGGCCTGCCAGCCAGGCCGCCAGGCCAGGGCCTGCGGCCTGGCCCAACAGGCCGGGCAACACGGGCCACCGCCAGTTCAGCTCCACGACACAGGTGCGACGCGACAGATCGGCAGCCGCCAACGCGCCCAGGGCGAGTGTTGCATAGCTCCCCCCCTCTGCGCGGGCCGCCGCCACCAGGGAAAGGCGCGGCGGCAGCATGCCCCGGCACACAAGGCCCGTCAGCATGTGGCGCAACGAACGCACAGCCGGCCCCGCAAAGCCGCAGAGATCATCCGCGCCCACGCTCAGCCATAGAGGCGCCTCCTCCGGAACCGATTGCGCCTTTTGCTTCCAGAACATCCCGACCCCCTTTGCCCTACGGCTCGCCCGCAATGACGGCCTCGCCGCCTGCACCCAGGTGCAAGGCACGGCGCATCAGCCGTGCGAGGAGCGCCCGATCCTCCGTTGAGAACAGTCCCAGCGCCAGCGCCAGCATGGAATAGATGGCCGCCCCGACTGCGACAGGAATGACGATAAACAAGCGCCGGCAGTACCAGGCTGCTACCGCCATCAGCAGCCCTGCGGCCATAACGCGCAATGCCAGCCATAGATCAGCGCGGCCTAACGTGCCGCGGGGCAGCAGCAGGAGCCCCGCAACCATCATACCCGATTCTGTAACCAGAAAGCTCAGCGCACCGGCCACGGCCCCGTTGCCCAGCAGGGTCCGGCACCACGGCACCAACAACAGATCCAACGGCACCGTCGCCGCCACTGCGGCCGCCATCACCAGCGTCCAGGTATTCTGCCGGTCAATGGAGATCATGTACTGCCCCACCAGCATATTCTGATAGGTGACGATAAGCGTCACACCCAGCAGAGCCAGCACCGGGCCACTCGGGGCGAAATCAGGGCCGAAAAGAAGGCTGACCAGGGGGTCCGCCACCACCACCAGGCCCAGGCCGATCGGCACACTGAGGACCAGCAAAAGGTCAAAAACGCGCCGCAACAGCCCAGGCAGCCGTGCAGGGTCCTGGGTGTGCAGGCGCGAGAGGACAGGGAAGATGGCCGTTACCAACACCGAGGGAATGAAGAGCAGCGTGGAAAAGAGCTGGCTGGCCGCGCCGTACCAGCCCACGGTGCGATCATCAACCAGCAGAGAGATGATCATGACGTCGACCTGCCCATAGGCCACCAGGAACAGGCCCGACAATAGATAGGGCAGGCCAGCACGCAACATTCTGCGCGCTGCCAGCAGATTCCACCGCAGCCGCAACACGTGCAGCCGCACCAGCGCCGCCACATGGATAGACAGGCTCACCAGCGCTGCCACGACGGCCACTGCCGCAATGGCATAGACGCCCCGGCCCAACAGGAGCAGCGCCAGGCAGGCTGCCGTATTCACCGCTTTGCCCGCAATGTTGCCAACAGCCATGTACTCCATGCGCTCGAGCCCCTGCAAAGTGGCCTGGCAGGCGCCAATGAACTGTTGGACGAGGCTGGCCAGGCCCACGATCAGCGCCACAACAATCGTGCTTTGTGGGTAGCGGCAGAGGCGCAGGTAGGAAAAGACGGCGCCCAGGCCTAACAGATAGAGCAAGGCGCGCAACACCACGCTCGTGCCAAAGAGGTCGCCGGCCTGTTCTGGGGCGCGGGCAATCTCCTTGGTCAAGAGCACATCCATGCCAAAGGTGACCAACACTGCAACCACGGCCCAAATCGAGTTGGCCAACTGGAATTTGCCCACGGGTGCAGCGCCCAGGTAGCGGGGCAGAAAAATCGTCAGCAAGAGGGTGAGCCCCCACGTAGTCAGCTGAGAGAACAGGAGCGCCCCCACATTCCGGCCTACGCGCTGGCCCATGCCCCTCATAGCTCCATCTCCACCCCCGATTTTTTGCCCTGCCGCCCCGCTACAGGCGCGGCGTCGGGCACCAGGGCGAGCACCGGCAGGTCCAACGCCTGCTGCACGTCGAAGGGGAAACGGAGAGTGGAATCCGTCAGGGCGCCACCGATGAGGCTCAGAGCGCTGAGAAGAAGGCCAGCCAGGGCAAAGAGGCCGCCCTTGACAAGAAGGCTCCTTCTGGAGCCCCCCCGGCGCAGCGGCACCTGCGGGGCATCAATCACCTGGTAGCTCTGGCGCACCTGGCTCTCTGCCTGCACGCTCGCCAAGCGGGCATTCTCATCCTTTTCCTGGGCCGCATTCAGGCGCTGCACAGCCTGGTCCACCGCCGACTGGAGCCCGTCGATCTGGACCTGTTGCGAATCCGGGCGGTCGCCACGCACAGGGGCAGGGTGTGCATCCAGAAAAGCCACCAGATCCTGGCGCGCCTTGTCGACTTGAGCTTGATAAGACTTGAGCAGATCCGCGAAGAAAGACTCCGCCGCGTCCGACTCCTGGTTCTTGGCATTGATCTTCCATTGCAGGAAGCACTCGGTCGCGGCCGAGGCCAGCTGCTGTGCGGTCGCGGGATCCTCGTTGGCGGCTGCCACTACGACCATGTTTGTGCCCAGCTTGTCTACCCAGACCTGCTTGCGCACCGTGTCAATTGTCTCCGCAACCACCTGTGGGCCCTGGGCCATCTTGGGCTCCAGGTTAGTCAGATGGATTATCGCGCGGATGAAGGTATCGGTCTTGAGCAGCTCGTTATACTCACCGATGGTCACATCGGCCGGCGTGACCCAGGAGGCGCTCCCATTGCTCAAGTCGGTCAGCGAAGCGAGGAGCGTCTCCTGGGGCACATAGAGCGCACTCTCGGCGACATAGAGGGGCTTGACCAACACGATTGAGGCAATGCCCAGGAGCAGCATCACGGCCAGGGGCAGAGCATAGAGCCAGCGGTGGCGGTAATAGGTTTCGAGCAAGCGCAGGATCACCAGGCGTGTCATGCCCATCCTCACAAAGAATTGAGAAACACACCAACGATTACGAGTCGGAGAAAGGGGATGATTCCTGGCGCCCAGGGAGAGGTGATTTTACCCTGCTTTTACCTTGCATACCGGCGCTGTTTTCAGATACCAAGAGAGCGCCGAGAGTTCTGTACACTCTCGGCGCTCTCTTGGTATCTGAAAACGACAGCGGCTCAGCCGGCCCTGGTGCCGCACTCGGGGCAAAACTTGGCGCCATTGAGCTCGGCGCCGCACTTGCTACAGGTTGCAGGCACGGCTGCCTGCTCGATCTTGGCGCCGCACTCCGGGCAGAACTTGGCCGCCCCCACCGTTGCCCCACACTTGGGGCAGGTCGCTACTGGGGGCTGCACCATGGCGCCGCCGCACTCGGGGCAGAATTTGGCGCCCGGCGCCCCAACCGCGCCGCACTTGGAGCAATGGGGCTGCTGGGCAGAGGCCCTTTTGGCCGCCTCGGCGGCGTTCTTGAAGGCCGTATCCAGGCCAAAGGCGCTGGCCAGGCCCTTGAGCGCTCGCCCGGCCTGCTCACCCTCGGCCTCAGCAATGTCAGCGCGGCGCGGGCTGTCATCGCTGCAATAGCCGGTCTGCGGGTCCCAACAGGAGGGGCAGACAACCAACTGACAGGTAGGGCACTCGTTGAAGCGATCCTGCACCTGATTCCAGGCTGCCTCGACCTGCTGGGGCGTCATGCTCGTAATGTAACGCGGGTCCTGATCCACCTGGTTGGCCACGGCGTTGCCCACCAGAGGGATATTGCGCAGTAACCCGCCCACAGCCCGACGGCCGATATCTTTGGTGACCGTCCCAGCGATATCGGGCTGGCTGCGGAACTCGCGAGAGCACTTGTCGCAATAAAAGACGGCGTAGGGGCCGATCCCATCATTCCGGACATCGTAACGTGGCATTCGCTTCTGTGCAGGCATCTCACCCCTCCGATGTGTGATTGGATGCAGATCAAACGGGGCAGGTGCGCGTGACCTGCTCGATGACGGCCATGGCCCGGCGAGCGCTCTCGGGGGTCACGGCGAGCGGAGCGCCGTTGCGCAGAGTGTTGTAGAGATCCAGATAGTAGCCCTTCCAACCCAATTCGATGCCGCCCTCGGCCGCCCACGACTCCTCATACCAATGGATCTCCTCATGGTTATAGCTGCGGTCGGGGGTCGATTCGACCGTGGCCTGTCGCGGCGGCAACTCTTCAGGTCTGAAGTACTTCCAGTGCAGCTCGCGCGCATTGCCCGTCAGGCCGCCCTGGGTGCCGTACACGTGCCAGTAATCCCGCGGGTAGGCGCAGCAGCTGGTGACCTCGATATCCACAGTGGGGGCGCCGGGCGCCTTGAGGATGATCTTCACATGGTCGTCGGCATCGCCCAGGGTGAGCGTGCGGTCCAGAACAGCAAAGACTTCGGGCTCAACCGGGCCCATCAGCTGCAGGGCCTGATCGATGGCATGGATGCCGTTATTGCGCAAAGAGCCACCGCCACGGCTCTTGAGCGTCTGCCAGTCCCAGCGGCGACCAAAGCCCTGGTTGAGCAGCTTGATCTGGACAATGCGCCCGAGCTTGCCCGACTCGATCACCTTGCGCACCTGGACGGTGTCGGGGTCATAGCGGCGGTTCTGGAAGACGGTCAGGAGCGAGCCGGTGCGGCGAGCGGTCGTGATCATAAGGTCGGCATCGTACAGGTTGGTGGCCATCGGCTTTTCGCAAACCACGGCCTTGCCCGCTTCGAGCGCCTGGATAGCGTTGGGGGCATGCAGATAGGTCGGGGGAGCGACCACGACCAGTTCCACCGCCGGGTCCGCGAGCAGGTCATTGAGGTTGAGATAGGGAGTGCAGCCAAAAGTGGCCACCGCTTGCTGCCGCCGCGCCTCAATAGGATCACAGACGGCGACAACCCGGTAGTGCTCGGGCAGCATCTGGAAGAGATTGGCGTGGATGCCCCAGCCGCTGCGGCCCTGGCCCACGATACCGACGCGCACCGGAACGAGATCGCCTGTTGACATACCAGTCCTCCTTGTAGGCAGCATGGCGCCTGAGAGAAAGGGGTTTTGCGGCGGAGCTTCGGAGATTCCACCAGCAGGGCACGGCCTCTCCCAGCGCCATGAGTCCCCGTTGAGCAACCTGGGGTGCAGAAACTGTACAGTAGCAGTCTACACCCAAATTCCCCAATCCCATAATCTCCGCCGGAAAGTCCTGAACTTGCATTTCCTGGCCATACCAGCAGAAGGAGCGCACGGCGGGCCAGAGGCGGCCGCTGCGGCAACGGAGCGTGGCGCGGCCGTACGCCGGCAATTGCACGCGCGAGTGCCGGCCGTGAGCCAGGGGCGTGGCCGCCGCCCAGCCGAAATCGCGCGCCATGCCCCGGGCATCGCGCTCGGGGAAGATGGTCAGCGAGTAGCGGAAGAGGGCCTCCTCCAGCCAGACGCCTATCCCCGATGGAATAGTGAAAGTAGCAAGTATTACAACAACCGGCGCAATGCCTCGTCCATGGCCAGGTGCGGGCCATAGCCGGCCTGCGAAAGCACGCGCGGGCAGGGGGTAAACGGGAAACGCGCATCGGCGACCGCAACGCCGCGGATATCGATCTGGTCCAACGTCCCCGGGCCCAGACCCAGGCTCGCCGCCAGGGCAATGTGGTTCACACCGCAGCTAAAGGGGGGCGTATCGTCGGCGGCCGCTGGGTCAAAGCCCATAAGCGCCGCGCCCACCGCATCGACCGCCACCGGGTTGCGCCCGGCCAGCAGGAGTTGCGGACGCACCGTGCGCAGCACGATGCCGGCCGCGCCGTCGTTCCAGGGGCCCTCCCCCTGATCCAGCGTCGAAATGGCGTCGACCACCGCGAAATCCACCGGCCGCGCGCGCAGGACGTCCACCAGAATGCGCGGCAACCGCACGCCCCAATGGCCGGTGTGCATCGTCGTGCGCGACTGATCCCACGAGCGCTCACGGTAGCGAGGCAGCGGCGTGCAACCAAAGACATTCTTGATGGAGAGCGTAATGCCGCAGGAGGCGTGGCATTTCATCTTGGGCACCGAGATGAACACGTCGGCCTTGGCGATGGCCTCGTGGAGGAGCACCTCCGGCAGCTCGAGGGCGCCCGGAACGGGCATGGCGGTAAAATCGGCCGCGGGGGCGGGGTCATCGAGGTTGAGCGTCTCCAGGCCCAGCTCTTTGATCAGCCCGTCGTGCTTGTTCAGCACCCAGACGTCGTCGCCCCAGCCCTCGGTCAGGATGATGCGCCCGGCGCCCGCCTCCTTGGCCAGCAGGGCAATGGCGCGCGTCACAGCGGGGTGGGTGGTGTAGGTATAGATATTGGGCCAGCGATCCGTTGTGGGCGGGCGACCGCCCGAGGTAAAGTTGGGCTTGATCACCACCGTCGCGCCGGGCTTGATGATGTCCTTGAGCCCGCCGCACTGGGCCACCAGGCTGCGCACGGCCGCCTCGACCTTGCTCGCCCCATAGTCATCACAGCGGGCCACGGCGACGATGGGTTTGGCGGGGGTGGGCGTCGGCGCCGGGGTCGGCGCCAGGGTAGGCTGTGGCGTCGCCGGCGGTGAGGTGGGCGTGGGCGGCAGCGCCGTGGCGGCCACGGTCGGCGACGCCGCTGTCGTGGGCGAGGGGAACGGCGTGGCCGTCTGCCCGGCTGTCGGAGAAGGATAAGCGACCGCCTCAGCCCCGGCCGGGCCGGAGGTCGCTTCTGCCGTGGGCGTAGCCACCGGTGACGGCCGGGCGCAGCCAGAGAGGACGCCCAGGGCCGCGCCGGCGAGGGTTCCGAGGAAACGGCGGCGGGTGAGAACGGCAGCGCCTGAAAGGATTTTCATACCACAATCTCCATTACCGTGCCGTCGGGCGCAAGATCGATATCCTCCATATCCACAGAAAGACAGGCCTCGACTGTTTCGAGGAGGTTCTTGAGCAGTTCTTCGAAGGAATCGCCCTGGGTAGCACAGCCCGGAATGGCCGGCACCTCAGACCAGTATCCGCCTTCCTCAGCCTGGTGAACGACCCCTTGGATCCTCATCCATCTCTCCTCTATCCAATCACCGCCATTTGCCGGTGTGGCGCTGCTACCCTTCACCATATCAGTCCCCATGCCCGGTTGGGCACAACGCACGATCAAAACGCCCTGCGGCTTCCGGGCGCCATGCTCCGCGCGCGGCCGGAACAGGCCTTCTATACGGTGTGGGTCTGGAATCAGGCTGGGCTTGTGCGGAGCGGGCCAGCCAGCAATGGCCCGGAAGGGCCCCGGCGCTATTCTCAGGTGAGGATTGGTGTGGCCCGTCAAACAACAGACGCCCCGGCCCGCCGGCGCTGCACAGCGTTGTACTCATCCACCAGGCGGCCCACGATGCGGACGCGCTCGATCTCACCCTGGGCGCTCATCTCATCGGAGATGCCCAGGATGATACGCGGCGCGAAGAGCTGCAGCAGCTTTTGCGTGCACTCGATGAGGACCTCCTCTGGGTAGGCCGTGTCAAAGTAGACGGCCGGGATGCCGTCGAGCCAGAACAGGGTATCGCCCAGGGCCTCCTTGACCTCCTCCAGCGTGACGTCGCCCTGCGGCTGCGGCGTGATGGCCTCGATGCCGTCCAGGCCCGTCTGGCGGGCGTAGCGGAGCAGCGGGCGCACGTCGCCATCCCAGTGCGCGTGGACGAACTTGCCCGCCTGGTGCAGACGCTCGCAGCGGCGGTTGTAGGCGGGCAGCACATACTCCTCGAACCAGCGCGGCGATAGGGTGCTGGCATGCAGGTTGTCGCCAAAGTTGATAATCTCGAACTCGGGCCGACTGTTGAGGACATCAATCAACTGGTCGTGCAGATCGTCGAGGGCGCGGAAATAGGGGCGGAAAGCCGCATCGCCCCAATCCTGCAGGGCGTAAATGGCGGCCTGCGTACCCATGGTGTTGATATAGAGGTCCTGGATATTGACGCGCGGCATGTACATGGTCGGCAGCCCGAGGTCGCCCAGTTGGGCCAGCAACTCGTCATAGCGGGCCTGGTCGAAACGAAAGTGGGCATGCTCAGCGCGCCAGATGGCCACGCGCAGCTCTTCAGGCGTCGTGACCGGGAATTTCTCCTGGATGGCCATCGGGCAGGTAGGCCGCTGATCGAGGATCTCGGTCTGCTCGCCCACGGGCGTCTTGATGACCCGCAGGGTACGGGTGCCCTGAGTCTCGACCTGCACCCGGACCCTGGGGTCTTCTACCATCGGAAAGCACTCGTTAAACTCGTAGAGCCTCGTTGAGCAATCCAGGTAGCGGAACATATCAGCGTACGAAAGCCGGTCATAGGGCGCGGGCAACGGCTCGCCATAGTAGAGCTTGTCGGCGCGCCAGGCGAGGATGCGCGGCTGCCAAAGGACCTGCCCCTGCGCCTGACCGCGGATGACGCGTCGCTCCAGGTCGGGCCAACCCCGGGCAACCGAACGGGCTTTGAGCTCGGTCGGTGATAGAATGTCCATGACCATTTCCTTTCCCCAATGAGCAACATGCGCTGGCTATGGCATTGGCTGCTGTATCGCATATCTATGATACCTCCGACTGAGCCAGGTAGCAAGAAAGGGGAGAGGCCTGGGTTGGGTTCACTCTGGGGCGATCCTCATCAAGGGTGGTCGTGCATGGCAGACTCGCTCATGAAGCTGGCCGCCCATCGCTCATACGCTATTGGTACTGGCCGTATTTGCGCACCAACTCCAGCACACGCTCGTACTGGGCCAGCGACACATTGTTGGGGATAGAGTGATCCGAATGGTAGATATACCCGCCGCCCTTCATAGCGGCAGGTATTTTGGCCGCAATCTCGCGTTCGATGGCCTGCGGGTCAGGGTCGTTCATGGTGCGCACGTCAATGCCGCCCATAAAGGCCAGGTCCTGCCCATACTCGCGCTTGAGCTTCACCACGTCCATGCCTGCCTTGACCTCCAAGGGCTGCAGGCAATCGAGCCCGGCATCGATCAGGTCGGGAATGAGGGGCTCGACCCTGCCGCAGGAATGGAGGATCACCGGCATATTGTGGCTGTGGAAAAAGTCGAACAGCCGCCGGTCACTGGGTTGGATCAACTCACGGTAGAGCTTGGGCGAGAAAAAGGGTGCATTGCGATAGCCCATATCATTATAAAGAAAAGCGCCATCGAAATGGTAGCCTTCGGCCATGATGATCCTGGCCATCTCAATCGCCAGGTCGGCCTGGGTCTCGACCATGTCGCGGATCCAATCGGGATCGGTCAGCAGGAGGGGCAACAGCTCATCGGGGCGAATGTAGTACTGGCAACCGTCATAGCCGGTCACGGCGTGGAAGGTGACAAACAGGCCGGCATCGCGCGCCCGCTCGTAGCCAGAGTGCACAGAGAGCCAATTGACCCGTGTGGCGCTCGGTTGTAAGCGTTTCTTAGCCGCTTCCCAATCCGCACGGCTTTTGACGCCATAATCGATCAGTTCAGGGGTCGTGGAATAATCACGGTGCTGCCGGCGCACGCCGCCGAATGAAGTGGTAGCCACGATATACTCACTCGTGCGCTCGAGCACCTTCACCGGGTAACGTGGACTGCCGTCGAACCCAATGCCATACAGCTCAAACTGAAAGTGCTCCTCGGGTGTGACGTCGTCGGGCAGGCCTTCACCCCGCCACCGGCTCACCGTCGCCGCCCAGAGCGTATCATGGATCGGTATACGGTCCAGCTCTTTGTGCTGCAGCGCCGCCCGCACGCGTTCATAAGGAGTAATCGACATCATGGGCCTCCTCAAACAGAGGGCGGGGCCAACAGCGGCCCCGCCCCTGGGTACCGATCTGAGAACACGGTCTCACGCAGAAGTGCGGAGAGCGAACAGTAACTGCGGAGAACCGCCCGGCATATGGGCCTGCCCCCGCCTACTTCAGCTGGGCCAAACCGCGCTGCCAGATATCTTCCAGCTTGGTCGCCAGCGCCGGGATGACCTTATCGGGTGTGGAGTCGTTCGTCCACAACGCGCCAAGGTCGGCCGCCTGGGTATTGTTGAGCTCCGACCAGTTGATGCTGAGGAACAGGCGCTGAATCTGAGCATAGCCCCAGCAGTTTTCAACGATGCTCCAGTTCTTGTTGGGCGCTTTGCCTTTCCAGAACTGGTCATAATACCAGGAGCGGAAACTCTTGCGGGCCGGGACCTCCGACATGAGCTGCATGAACTCTTTGTAGTTATCATCCGAGTCGAGCAGCATGAACTTGACCAATGCCCACGACTGATCCACATTATTCTTGGACGAGATCACCAGGCTGTCGGGGTAGTAGGGAGTCGCCCGCCCCTTGTCGACGCCCACTTCTTGAGCGAAAGGCACGGGGCAGAAATCCCATTCGAAATCCTGGATCTCCAGGTAAGTGTTGATGCTCCACGTGCCGTCGTCAAGGTAACCAACCTGGCCGCTCAAGAAGCCATTGGTCAGGGCCTGGCTTTCGGCAGCAGTCGGGGCCACGTGCTGCTTGAAGACCTCATCCTGCACGAAAGTGAAAGCCTTGATGGACTCTGGCGCGCCCACGGTGATGTGCTGGCCATCCTCGCTCACCCAGCTACCGCCGAACATCCAGGGGATATCCCAATCACCAGGGGTGCGCAGCATGCCAAACTGGGTGACATTCGAGCCCGAGCTCTTGGTCGTCTTTTGCGCGTTCGCCAGGAGCGCATCCCAAGTCCAGGTCGCATCCTTCCAATCGGTGGCCGCCTTGAGGCCCGCGGCGTCCCAAATGGTCTTGTTGTAGATGCCGATCTCCGCGTTGATGCCAAAAGGCAGCCCATAGAGAAGGTTGTTCTTGGGCTTGACCGTATAGCACTCCATGGCAATCGGATCCCAGTCGCTCGTATCAATTTTGTTGGCATCCAGGAAAGGCTGTATATCGACAAAGGAGCCTTTGGCGGCAAAATCCCACTGACTCATGCCCATCGTGATCACATCGGGCGGGGTGCCAGCCGCGGCCATGGCCTGGAACTTTTGCGGGGCATCGGCCCAGGCAACCACCAGGGGCTCCACGGTGACGCCCTTGTTGGCCTCGGAAAAGCGAGCGAAGATCTTTTTGACCGCTTCCACCTGGTCAGGATTGCCGCCGGCGCCAAAGCCGATATAGTATTGCAGGTCCGCCGGCTTGAGTGCTGCAGCGGCGGGGGCAGCTGTTGCCGCTTCGGTCGCCTGGGGAGCAGCGGTCGCCGCCTCTGTTGCCTGCGGCGCTGCGGTAGCAGCGCTGGCGGGCGCCTGAGTAGGTGCAGCGGTAGGAGCGGGGGCGCAAGCAGCCAGGGCGGCGCCCAGACCGCTCAACACCGACAAACGGAGCATTTCACGACGAGTGATGCGAGTCATTGTTCCCTTTCCTCCTTGCATGGTTCCAATCTAGCCAAGCAGCAATATCAATCTCAACTCTGCGCGTGGCGCGTAGGCTTCCTTGCCTGACCCGCCCGTCCCAGGGTCATTTGATGCCGGTGACCACAATGCCCTGGATAAAGATCCTCTGCGCAAAGAAGAAGACCACGAGCAATGGAAGCACGGCCACCACCGATGCCGCCATCAGCCAGTGCCAGGGCGTCTGTGAGGGAAAGTAGGTGCTGAACATCGACAGGCCCAGAGGCACGGTGTAGAGCTTCTGCGAGTTGAGGTAGATGAGCGGATCGAAAAAGTTGTTCCAGGACCACATAAAGGCCATGATGGCCACGGTAGCCACCGCGGGCGTCGCAATCGGCATGACGATGCGCGAGTAGAGCCGCCAATGGTTACAGCCATCGATCTTGCCCGCATCGGTGATCTCGGAGGAGATGCCGCGGAAGAACTGGCGGAAGAGGAAGATATTAAAGGCGCTGCCGAAAAAGTGGGGCACCATCAGCGGCAGGAAGGTATTGACCCAGCCCAGTTTCGAGAACATGATGTACACGGGGATCATGGTCACCTGCCCCGGCAGCATCATGGTGCCCAGCACAATCGCGAACAACACGTTCGAGCCCCAACCCCGCACCCGGGCAAAGCCATAGCCTACCATTGACGAGGAAAGGGTAGTCCCCACAACCACCGCTGCCGCCACATAGATCGAGTTCAAAAAGTAGGTGGCAAAGGGCGCCGCCGTCAGGGCATCGATATAGTTGTGCCATAAAAAGACCTTAGGAAGCGGCCGCGGCGGGAAGAGAAAGACCTCAGTCCGCGTCTTGAGTGAGCTCGATATCATCCACAAAAACGGGATCAGGAAGGCGATGCTCCCCACGACCAGGATCGCATACAGGATCACTCTGCCGATGATTTTGCCCCAGGCCACCTGGTGCTTGATCTGATGCGGCTTGGCAACCGCCGGATTTCTCATGGTAGACTGCTCCCCTAACCTGATAGCATACCGTAGACGATCGCTACAGATCCATCTCTGGCAGACATTCGGGCACCCTTGTGAAGCGCAACATCAGGCCTGGTAGTAGACTCGGTCCTGGGCCGTGCGGAAGATCAGTGCCGTCAGCAGGGCAATGATGGCAAACAACACCCAGGCCAGCGCCGAGGCATAGCCCATTTGGAAGTACTGAAAGGCGTTGCGATAGAGATAGAGCACATAGAACAGGCTGGCGTTATTGGGGCCGCCCTGGGTCATGACATAGCCTTGGGTAAAAACTTGCATAGAGCCGATCATGCCCATCACCAGGTTAAAGAGCACGACCGGCGACATCATAGGCAAGGTCACGCTCCAGATCTTGCGCCAAAACCCCGCCCCATCCAGAGAGACAGCCTCATAGAGCTCCGTCGGGATGCTCTGCAGCCCGGCCAGGTAGATAATCATGCTGCCCCCTACTCCCCACAGGCCCATAATCACAAAGGCCGGAATAACCCATTGTTTACTGAAAAGCCACTGCGGCCCAGTGATGCCAACCAGGCCCAGCAGAAAGTTGAGCAGGCCGAACTTGGGGTTCAGGATCCACTGCCACAGCAGCGCTATGGCGACCCCCGAGACAATCGAGGGAAGATAGTAAATAGTGCGGAAGAGGGCGATGCCCTTGACATCCGCATTCATCAATAGGGCCAGGAGAAACGAGATCACGAGCCCCGTGGGCACGCTGAGCAACGTGAAATAGAGGGTCACTTTCAGCGACTGCCAGAACAAGGGGTCGACCACCATATTGGTCCAATTCATCGCGCCAACCCAGTCAGGCGCCTGCAGCAGCTCCCAGCGCGTAAAGGAAATGATCACCGAAGCGATCATAGGGCCGGCAGTAAAGAGCAGAAACCCAACCAGCCAGGGCATGATAAAAAAGAAGAACCACAGGTTCTCGCGGAGCGTGGGCATAGGAATGCCCAGGAACTGTTGGCGCTTTGTCGTTACCGCCACTTACCGCCTCCCAGAATTCAGGAACACTTGATCGGATACAAGGCACTTGCAGATTCTTGCGGCGCAGCGCGAGCTATGGTAGATTAGGCAAATCCAAACTGGAACTCGCATGTTTCCGGAGATCTGGCTGTGATGCAGGCGCTGTATAGGGGGCCTGCATCACGCTCAATACATTATAGCATACGAAGAATGCCCGTTGGGATGATTCTTCCCCCTGGTTGGTCATCGAGAGGACAATGTGAGGACATGGAACGCCACGTGGCCAGCGATTCCTTTGTGCGCGAGATGCAGCTCGCCCTGCACCGTCTGTATGAGCCGGCGGAGCTCTGCAAGAGCCCACTGATGCAACTGCTAAGAGTCA
>Ga0207433_10007076_pt1 | contig 18988 bp, 16 predicted proteins | sample YelNatPaOPGAMG01_FD_187559 | JGI IMG/M metagenome (GOLD analysis project Ga0207433, IMG submission 187559) | Hot spring thermophilic microbial communities from Obsidian Pool, Yellowstone National Park, USA - OP-RAMG-01 (SPAdes) (version 3) | ecosystem: Environmental > Aquatic > Thermal springs... | reverse complement strand
ATATCCAGGTTCTTTACCTCCAGGGCGTGCTCTTCAATAAACTGGCGCCTGGGCTCAACTGCATCACCCATAAGAATATTAAAGATCTTGTCTGCTTCAACCGCATCGTCAATATTCACCTTCAGCATCACCCTTCTTTCAGGATCCATTGTGGTTTCCCACAGCTGTTCCGGGTTCATTTCACCCAGTCCCTTATATCTCTGGACCTCTGCATTCTTCATTCTGGCAAGGAGCTCATCCTTTTCCTTCTCATTATAGGCATAATAATACGCCTTTCCATGGGTCACTCTGTAGAGGGGTGGCTGGGCAATATAAATACAACCTTCTTTAATCAGTTGTGGCATATACCTGAAGAAAAATGTTAAAAGAAGGGTACGGATGTGCGCTCCATCCACATCTGCGTCTGTCATAATTATAATGCGCCGATATCGTGCCTTGCTGATATCAAATTCTTCTTCACCAATCCCTGTTCCTATTGCTGTAATCATCGTGCGGATTTCCTCATTTGTCAGAATCTTATCCATCCTTGCCTTCTCTACATTTAAAATTTTCCCCCTCAGTGGCAGGACTGCCTGGAATTCTCTGTTCCTTCCCTGCTTGGCACTGCCTCCAGCGGAATCACCTTCCACAATGAACAATTCGCATTTGAATGGGTCAGTCTCTGAACAGTCTGCAAGTTTTCCTGGAAGAGAACTGACCTCAAGCAGACCCTTTTTGCGGGTGAGCTCCCTTGCCTTCCTTGCTGCCTCTCTTGCCTCAAGTGCAAGGATGGTTTTCCCCACAATATTTCTGGCAACGCCGGGATTTTCTTCCAGAAAGCTCCCCAATCCATCTCCAACAATTGCCTCCACAATTCCCTTAACCTCACTGTTTCCAAGTTTTGTTTTTGTCTGTCCTTCAAACTGTGGCTCTGGAAGTTTTACACTTATAACTGCTGTAAGCCCTTCCCTGGTATCTTCGCCGGAAAGACTTATCTCTTCTTTAAGCAAACCCGCCCTGTGCACATAGTCGTTCAATACCCTTGTGAGGGCAGAGCGGAAGCCTATCAGGTGAGTCCCTCCTTCAACAGTATTGATGTTGTTTGCATAGGAAAATACTGTCTCTGTGTATCCGTCGTTATATTGAAGCGCAACCTCCACATCCACCCCTTCTTTTTCCTTGTGGAAATATATTGGTGGCTTGTGGAGAACTTCTTTGTTGAGATTCAGGTGTTCAACAAAAGATACAATCCCCCCTTCATATTGAAATGTGTGCTCCTTTTTTGTGCGCTCATCTTTAATTCTTATCTTAATGCCCTTGTTTAGAAATGCAAGCTCCCTCAATCTCTGAGAAAGGGTGTCAAAGGAAAAATCAATTTTTGGAAAAATCTTTTTATCCGGTTTAAAGGTGATCTTTGTGCCAGTTTTATCGGTCCTGCCAAGAACCTTTGGCTTATCCACAGGTATGCCGCGCTCATATTTCTGATAACTAACCTCTCCTTCATATGAGACCTCTGCCTCCAGATATTCGGAAAGGGCATTCACAACAGACACCCCCACACCGTGCAGGCCTCCTGAGACCTTATATAATTTATGGTCAAACTTTCCACCTGCATGGAGCTTTGTCATCACGAGTTCCAGACCGCTCTTTTTATAAAGTGGATGCATATCAATGGGGATGCCCCTTCCATCGTCAATAACTGTGATACTGTTGTCCGGGTGGATTATAACATCTATATTCTTACAGAAGCCAGCAAGTGCCTCGTCTATGGAATTATCCACAACCTCATACACGAGGTGGTGCAGTCCTGAAGGACCCGTATCTCCGATGTACATTGCAGGTCGCCTCCTGACTGCCTCCAGTCCTTCCAGCACCTGTATTTTGTCTACGGTATAATCTCCATTTTTTTTCTCCTTCGGCATAGGCTTAGCCTCCTTAATTAATCCAGTGTTTTTTAAATAGATACTGCCTGTCACCAATCAGGTATTTTTGCGCGATTTTCTTTTTGAGCGGCAACAGCGGGTGCGGCCCTCTATTGCGGGCTGGTCAATTTCCTGCCCAATGTCCCCAACGCGAAAAACAATTTCTTTTATTATTTCTTTGCCTATTCTTTTATTCAGTTTTTTTTGTATCTCCTTCTTAAGAAAAGAATATTCCTGAGCATATATGCTGCTTTCCACAAGTACAACAAGCTTTCCTTTTTTTATATAAAATGGCTGGGCATGCCTGGATATTTCTTTTCCAACCTCTTCGTTCCAGATATGAAAAATCTTAGATTCTTCCATTCCCTCCTGAATTCCCAGCTTCTCCAGCACGCGCTTAAGAATATCTCCAATCCGCTCGGTCTTATATCCTGCCATTTCATTCTCTTATATAAGTAAAGGTATTCGGTCCTTACAGCCGTAATGGCATCACAACACACAGATAGTTTTCTTCTTTTGCATCTTTCACATATGGCTTTATTATGGCGGGGCTGGATGGACTGGTCAATTTTATAACTGTCTCCTCGGTGTCAATTACCCTCAACACATCCAGCATATATTTCACATTAAATCCAACTTCAATCTCTTCTCCTTCAAGCACAATATCTATTTCCTCTTTCCCTTCACCTGAGGAAGGGGTAGAGCCTGTGATGGTTAAAAGGTTCTTCTCTGCCTTCAACTTGATTAAATTTGATTTCTCGTCAGTTAAAAGAGAAACCCGCCTGATGGAGTCTGAAAGATTTTTAGTGCTGGCACGAATCTGCACACCAGCCTCTTTTGGAATCACCTGCTCATAATTGGGAAATGTTCCCTCCACCAGCCTGGATGTAATAGATATGTCTTCCAGGTTAAAGGAAATATGATTTTTGCCTATCAAGAGCTTAACCTTCTCCCCTTCTTCAGGAAATATTCTGACAATCTCATTCAAAACCCTGGTTGGTACAATAACACTAACCGGTTCCTTTGGTGAAGTAGAAACCTGTTCGGTTGCGTAAGCAAGTCGGTGTCCATCAGTTGCAACCATTTTGATTTGATTTTCTTTTAAACCTAAATAAACTCCTGTAAGGGCATGTCTTGTCTCATCAGTTGATACAGCAAACCTTGTTTTTTTTATCATATCTTTTAAAATGTTAGAATTTAAAGTTGTTGAGGTTATTTCATCTATTTTAGGTATTGCTGGAAATTCATTTGAAGGCCGACCGAATATTTTAAACAGAGATTTTTCACATTTGATTATTACATTATTATCTTTGGTTTGAATATAAACCTCTTTTTCCGGTAGCTCATTTATAATACTTAAAAATAGTCTTGTTGGCACAGTTATTCCACCCTCTTCTTCCACCTCAATTGGAATTGTACATTTTGTAATCACCTCTATATTACTTGTGGTCAATCTCAATTTATTAACACCAACATTTTTTTCCCCTGCTTCTATCAAGGTGTTAAGTAATATAGGGAGGGATGGCCTTGCACTAACTGTATTTTCCACTGCCTGGATACCATAAAGAATCTGACTCTTGGAACCTTTCACTTTCATTTTCTACCTCCATTTTACTTTTATTATTTTAAAAAACAAAAAACAAGTAATAGTAGTAGAATGTGGAATTTTGTGGAAATAAATGTGGTTAATACCTATAAAAACTATCCACAAAATTATTAATAATCCTGTTAATAACTACCTTTTTATCCACAAAATTCACAAATACATAAAAATACTGACATTTATATAAAAATATCCACAGAAATATTAACAGTTGTGGATAATATAAACCCTAAATCATTCTTTTTCCAGTTCTTCTTTCATAGCCTTTATCTTATTATATAACTCTAAATCTCCTTTTAATCTTTCCTGAATCTTGTTATAAGCATGAATCACAGTGGTATGGTCTCTTTTTCCAAATTCTCTACCAATTTCTGGCAATGAGTAATCTGTCAATTCCCTTGCCAGATACATTGCAACCTGTCTCGGAAAAGCAATTTCCCTGTCTCTTTTTTTCACTTTCATATTCTCGTATTTAATGCCAAAGGCCTTGGCCACCACCTTCTGAATTGCCTCAATAGAGATTTCTTTTTCACCCCCCAAAGAGAAGATTTCTTTCAAAACCTCTCTTGCCATACTCAGGGTGAGCTCCTTTTTCATTAAAGAGGAATATGCCAGCAATTTCGTTAAAGCTCCCTCCAGTTCCCTTATATTATATTTTATTTTATTGGCAATGTAAAAGGTCACGTCCTCAGGAATTTTTGTCCCTTCCATTTCCATCTTTTTACGCAGTATCGCCACCCTTGTCTCAAGATCCGGGGGCTGGATATCCACAATCAATCCCCACTCAAACCTGGAGCGAACGCGTTCCTCAAGTGGTACCATTTCCTTGGGGGGACGGTCAGAAGAAATTACAATCTGGCGATGGGATTCATAGAGCTCATTAAAGGTATGGAAGAATTCTTCCTGCACCCTTTCCTTTCCGATTAAAAACTGAATATCATCAATGAGCAACACATCCAGGGTGCGATATATACTCCTGAAATTTTCCATCTGGGCATGGGCTATAGCATCAATAAAATCATTGGTAAATTTTTCCGAAGATAGGTACTTAACTTTTAATGAAGAATTGTTTTTCTTGATAAAGTGTCCGATTGCCTGCAGGAGGTGGGTTTTTCCAAGTCCGACCTTTCCATATATAAAGAGCGGATTGTATGCCTCGGCAGGCGCCTCAGCAACAGCAAGACAGGCGGCCTGGGCAAAATGGTTGTTCTCTCCAACAACGAAATTATCAAAGGTATATTTTGGATTCAGGTCGTCTGTAATAGCAGGCATAGCAGGGACCTGGGGGCTAATGGCTGGCTCCTGTGCAACAGGGGTGGATTCTGCTGAACCTTCAACTGTGAGAATGAGCTCAATTTCTCTATTGGTGAGCCCCCTTACTATTTCTAAGATCAGTGGCAGGTAGTGCTCCTTTATCCAGTCCAGACAAAACTTGTTGGGTACAGATACCTCAAGGGAATTTTCAGTCCACCGAATAAGCCTTGTTGGCGCAAACCAGGTGTCAAAACTCTGCTTATTAAGCGTATTCTCAAGTCCTGAAAGGACTGCTCGCCAGATTTCCTCACCTTTTATCTCCATTTAAACCCCCGGCATAGTTGGTCTAAATTTATTCAGGTTTGCTTCCGCAATTATATCTGACAGCAACTGCGCTCAAAATTTTATCCACAAACTTATTCACAGGTGTTAATATCATTTTTCCATCACTTTCTTTATATATAGTATAGCATAAAAATAAAAAAATTCAAGTAAAAATATATTAAACTTGACTTTTTTTTAAAAAAAAGTATAATTTAATATACACATTTGAAATTTCAGGGGGAAAGATGAAACGGACATTTCAACCACACTGGAGGCGCAGGCTCAGGGTGCATGGCTTCAGGGTAAGAATGCGAAGGAAGGGCGGAAGAAATGTTTTAAAGAGGAGGCGTCAGAAGGGAAGGAAAAGGCTTACGGTCCAAAAGAAATAAGGCGGTGAAATTTGAAATGCGCAAGACCTTTAATAGGTGCTGCAGAATTTCTTCAACCAGCGAAATTAAGAAAATTCTTTTCAAGGGCAGGCGATATACAGATTCCCTCGCGAACTTTTATTTTGCACACAATTCTGGAAAGAGAGCAAGGTTGTGCGTAATTATAAGTAAGGAGTGTGGCAACGCCTGTCTGAGAAACAGAATCAAAAGGTGCTTCCGCGAGGCATTTCGCTTAAACAGGGAACACCTGATTGAAGGGACAGATATAATAGTAAAGGTTAAGTCCAATATCAGGGATTTTACATACCAGGATGCAAACCAGGCGTTTCTTTCCTTATGTAAAAAAGCAGGGGTACTGAAGGATGAATAGATATAAAAAAATACTCACTGGTGCTATAAAGGGATATCAAAGATATATTTCACCCCTTAAAGGAAGGACATGCAGGTTTTATCCTACCTGCTCTCAATATGCTCTGATTGCAGTGGAAAAATATGGAATTCTGGAGGCACTTGGTCTGACACTGAAAAGAATTTTTAGGTGCCACCCCTTTTGTGCAGGAGGATATGACCCGGTTCCAGAAAGGAAAAAGGAGAGAAGGTGACTAAAAGGCTGATACTTGCTGTCGGGCTCTCAATAGCAGTGCTTTTTGCCTTCAACCTTTTATTTTACAGGAGGGTAGAAAGGCAGGTAATAGAACAAAAAGAGGAGTCTCCGGTTTTAACCCGGCCGCAGGCACCCCTTTTGCGTCCAGGGATTTATCCAGAGATGCAGACAGGAGAGGCAAGCAAAAAAGAGGTTATTGTTGAGACCAGGTTTTATAAGGTGGTTTTTTCTCCTCATGGGGCAATAAAGCAGTGGCTATTGAAAGAGTATAAGGAAAGCAGGGATTCTGAAGAGATGGTTGACCTTGCATCCGGCACAGATACAGGGCCGTGCGACTTTATCTATGAGGTGAGTTCCCTTTCCGGAGAAAAGGGAGTAAGTCTCAGCGCAAAATCTTTAGATGTAATTGTCCAGAAGGAAATTATATTTGAAGAGGAAAAATATTTTGCAACCCTTAAATTCAAAATTCACAACACATCTCCGGTTGTAAAAAATGTAGTACTTTTTCAGTGGGGTCCTGGCCTTGATAGAACATCTGATGTGAGGCAGATAGTTTTTACCTCCTGCTGTAATGAAAGGCCGGTGCGATACAGGGCACACAAGATCAAGAGTTCGATTCAGCTGAAGGATGTCTCCTGGGCAGGAATCAACAGCAAATATTTTGCGATTGTGTTTTTTCCTCAAACAAAGGGGCAGAGTCTTTTTATAGAAAGGAAAAAAGAAGGGCCCCTGTTAAAGTGTGAGATAGAAGAAGTACCTCCTGGAGCAGTGATACCTGGAGAGTTAAGGATTTATGCGCTTCCAAAGGACTACCAGAAGTTAAAGTCTGAGGGCTACAATCTCCATCAGCTTGTGGATTTCGGCACATTTGGCATTATAGGAAAAGGGATTTTTTATCTCCTGAGGCTATTCTATAAACTTACAAAAAATTATGGAGTAGCAATTATCCTCATATCAATCCTGATAAAGATTGTGCTCTTCCCCCTGAGCCGGAAGGGCATAAAATCAATGCAGGATATGCAGAGGCTCCAGCCCCAGATAGAGATGCTCAGGCAGAGATTCAAGCACGACCAGGAGGCTTTTACCAGGGAAACAATGGAATTATACAAACGGATGAAGATAAACCCGATGGGTGGATGCCTGCCAATACTCTTTCAGATACCTGTATTTTTTGCTCTTTTTGTTGTGCTTCAGAACTCAATTGAATTGCGCCAGGCACCATTTGTTTTATGGATAAAGGATTTATCGGTCGCAGACCCGTATTTTGTGCTGCCAATCCTTATGGGAATTACAACCTTCCTTCAGCAGAAGATGGCCCCTTCCAGTTCCCAGACCCAGGGGATGAATTATTTTATGAGTATATTTCTCACCTTTATTTTCCTTACCTTTCCCGCAGGCCTGGTTCTGTACTGGCTTGTTAACAATATTCTCTCAATCGGAGAACAGTATCTTATAAAGACAATGGCTTAGGCTACAGAGGAGATACAGAAATGATTATTGAACAGCAGGCAGAGACAGTTGAAGAAGCCATAGAAATTGCACTGAAGAAATTGGGTTTGCCAAGAGAAAAAGTAAAGATTGAAATAATTTCAGAAGGAAAGAAAGGAGTTTTTGGCCTTGGTTCCAGGCAGGCTGTTATAAGGGCAAGCCCCTTAGAGGGGCAACAAAACCAGGCATCTGATTCAGCCGCACCCTCCAGGCCTTCACAGGAAAATATTGAACCCATTCTAAGATTCCTTGAGGAGGTATTAAAAGGCATAGGACTGAAAGCCACATTTCGCACTTCAACCCTGGAAGACAGAACCCTGTCCATAGATATCTTCTGCTCTGATACAGCCCTGTTAATTGGCAAGAAGGGCAAGAACATAGACGCTCTTCAGCACCTGGTTAATGTAATTGCGGGTAGCATCTTTCAGGGTGAAGAGCGAAAAATTTTATTGGATGCAGAGGGATATCGCTCAAGACGCAAGCAGGCCCTTATAACACTTGCAAAGAAGGTAGCAGAGGAGGTCAGGCAGACAGGAAAAGCAGTAAGCCTGGAGCCAATGAATTCTTTTGAAAGAAGGATTATACATGTGTGTCTCAAGGATGACCCGGACATAACTACTGAAAGCATAGGCGAGGGTGAGGAAAGGAGAGTTGTGATTAAATTGCGCAGGAATGGGAGGACAAAATGAAGATTGGAGTAATGCTGCCAAATCTCAAGCTTCCAACAAAGGAAGCCCTGAAAAAAGCCGCAGAGATGGAACTGGATGGGGTACAGTTGTGGACAACAGGAGGAGACCTGGATCCGCAGAAATTGAGTGCAACAGCAAGAGATAATCTGGTTCATTTTATAGGTTCCCTGGGCCTGGAGATTTCTGCGCTCTGCGGGGACCTGGGGCGTGGCTTCGGGGATGAGACAGATTTAGAAAAAAGGGTGGAACTGACAAAGAAAATTCTGGATCTGAGCGTGGATTTAAGAACACCTATTATGACCACGCACATTGGAGTGATTCCAGAAGACCCCGATGCAAAGGAATATAAATTAATGCTTCAGGTGCTCAGGGACATCGGCAAATACGCTTCTGAAATAGGCACCTGTATTGCTGCAGAAACAGGACCCGAAACTCCTGAAACCCTGCTGAAATTCCTCAAGGAATTAAATAGCCCTGGCGTAAAGGTGAACTATGACCCTGCAAACCTTGTAATGTGTATGGGCTCAGACCCTGTAAAAGGGGTGCATACCCTGAAAGACTATATTGTGCATACGCATGCAAAGGACGGTATAAAACTTCCTGATGGATATAAGGAAGTTCCGCTTGGTGAGGGCGGAGTGCCCTGGAAGGAATATATTGCTGCATTGCGCAGTATTGGCTTTGACGGGTTCCTGACAATTGAGAGAGAAGTTGGGGACAATCCCGCAGGGGATATTGCAAAAGCAAGGGATTTCCTTCGCTCTATTTTGTAAAATTTCAATGAAAAATCTGGATAAACAGAGCAGATTCATTTAAAGAAAAAAATTGCTGGGTTGCAAACAGGACCGCGCAGACCTTGAAATCTTGCAGAAGGAGGCTGGATGAATCGTATCCAGGTATTGGTAATGGTGGCCATGGCATGTTTTATTCTGGCAAAACCAGCACAGCCGGCAGGCGTACTTGTGAGGGTGGAATCCCTTTCAGGCGGGAGCTTTAACCCCGGCGCCGGGGAGAGGAACACCCTGAACTTTGCTATTACAATGGACACAACCACCAATGTCACAATAAGGGTTTTCAATATGGCAGGCGCAATGCTTATTGAAAAAAAGATTGACGGACTTAAAGAGGGACAATATAAATTCACATGGGATGGAAGGGATGCAAAGGGCAAACTTGTGGAACCTGGCTTCTACAAATACGAGCTTGTAGCATTAACTGCGAACAGACAGCGCACAGACAACGACAATACAATTGTTGAGGTCAGAAAGGGAAAGGCAGAAAAACCAGGCGTTGTCAGGGATGAACTGCCGCCAGCCCTTTATGAAATAGCAGGGGTACCTTCAGGCTATTCGCTTGCTATGGATATAAGGGGGCATGTAAGAAGTTCAACAGGAGCAAACACCGGAGGCATTAACTGGAACAGGGAAGAGCTCTTTCTGAATTTAAAAGGCGGATATGGTCCCAGATGGATCTATGATTTTTCCTTTTTCCCTTCTTATACTAAGGACCAGGCATTTCCCTGGAACAATCTCGTGTACAGTGCACTGATTGGATACAGGTGCCCCTGGGGAGCATTTGACATTGGGTACAGAAATTACATGGAAGGATACAACGACCCCTTGAGACTGCTCTCTGACTATATGATGGGCTCTGACCGCATAAGCCTTACAGCAAAACTGAACCTGCTTGAGCGTCTGTATATCGGGACAGGGATCCACAGGTTGTGTGACCTGAATCAGTCCGGATTTGATATAAGAGCAACATACGAAATATTCAATGGAATCAGGGCAGGATTCTTTCTTGTCAGCAATTATTACTCTCTCTATACTAACTCAGTAGTGGGCGGAGATGCGAGGGTTGACCTGGGAGGATTTACGCCTGCAAGCGGCACAATCTTTACAATACAGTTTGCCCGCAATATGGGCTCAACACAATTGAATACTACAACTGCTTCTACTCCATTCGGTGGAATAGCTGTGCGCTTTGAAGCAGACCACAGAATGTTTTATCTACCCCGGCGTGCCGGAGACCTCACAATAAAATTTGCTGCCCAGAATGTAGGCAGACAGTTTGTTGCAGACTACGGAGACATACCAAACGGTATTGACAGCACAGGAACAGAACTGGGGTTTGATTACTTCATAAACCCGGGCCTTGCTGTTCTGCGCAGTTTCAGGAATGAACTGAGAGCCATCTTCCTGAGTAATGGAAATGCAACCACCGGGACAAACAAGTTCAGAGAATATGTTTCAGCTGGTTTCACTGAAGACCTAAGCTTTATTGCACAGTATGAGCAGTCAGCAATGGATAACAGGATACTTACCAATACTGCACCAATCTGCAGGAATTACACCACATACGGGGAACTGCGCTATTTTAAACCCGGTGGAAAACTTGATATGGCTTTAAGGGTTAGCTACACAGCAGACACATTTGTAGCCCTCACCTCTTCTTCAGAATATGCCTCAACAAGATTCCTTGCAAAGTTCCAGGCTACACAAAATATCAGGCCTTACATTGCCTATGAAAGGGTATACAGATTTTACGGCGCAGGCCTTGCATCAAATCAGAATTACCACCATATTATGCCTGGCATAGAATGGACGATTATACCCGCAACAAGAACCGAGATAGTCCTGCAGGGCGGTTATGTCATAAACAACCTCCTGGCAAATTCAGCAACATACTATTTTAAACTGGGGCATTATTTCCTTGAGAAACTGAGTACAGTGCTTACAATAGGAAGCCAGACAAGCATTGACCCCGCATTCCGGGCCTATCTTGAAATTAAATGGGAGTTTTAACTTAAAATAATTATAGCGATTGGAGAGAATGGGGCTGTTACCAGAGGGGGATAAGATGAAAAAATATACAGCAGTTTTCCTTATATTTTTGTGCGGAGCACTTTATGCATACTGGATTGATGCTCAGCAGGATGCCCGGAAAAAAATAACTGCAGCATCAGTTGAAAACAAAGAGATTGCTCCTGCCCGGCCTATGGGAATTTTTGGAAAGAACTTACTTGCAAGGGCAAACCGGCTGTACGAGCAGGGGAAATATGAAGAGGCTTTCTTGAAATACGAGGAACTGCGCGACAAATATCCGGACAACCCCCTTGCCTATTACGGAATGGGTTCTGTGTGGTATGCAGCAGGGAATTTTGCTATGGCAATAGACAGGTATAATATAGCAATAAAACTTGAGCCGAATTTTGCAGAGGCGTATTACTGGCTGGGCAACGCATATTTCAAGGCGGGGAAGAAGGAAGATGCTGTGAGGGCCTGGAAGGAGTGCCTTAAAATAGACCCCGGCAACGAAAACGCAAAGGAGAAACTTAAGGCGTTAAGCAGATAATAATGTAAACGCAGGGGAATTGCATGAACCAGGAACTGGCAAATGTTATAAAAATATATTCAACAGGAACACATCAAGCATTGAGCAGTTATCTTATAGGTAAGTCAAAAGATACGCTTATTGGAATATTGGTTGATTTGCTTACGATGTATATAAATGACAAGAATTCAGAGAAAGAAAGGCAAGCCCGGCAAAATTAAATGGTGGAGGAAATTTTACAGATTATACTCCTGCCAGATTGAAAAAAGATAAAAAAGAAAAAGACTTGAATGTGTTAGTAAGTGGATTTGTAGATGGCAAACTAATTTATATTATTGAGTTCCCCTTTAATTCTTCTGATTTTGTGAAAAACCCGGAAATAAAAATACAGAAATGGCAAAGAAAATTAAAGGGAAGTAAAAGCACAAGAGGACAATTTCTAAGAAGCGCAGATTTTGATTACAAGGATTATATTGAAAGCCCAAAACTGGAAGTTAAATATCTTTTACCAAAAGAGGAATTGGCAAAATACAGCGATTATATTTCTAAGGGGTTTTACGAATTTTTGGAGAGTAAAGCAAAATGAATCAAAATGGGTTTTTAAATAAAATAATTCAGGGCGATACTTTAACAGTATTGAGAACCTTACCAGATGAAATTGTTGATGTTGGAGTAACATCGCCACCTTATAATAAAGGAGAAAATAAGAAAGGATGGCTTGTAAAAAATGTAAAGTACTCAGGAGCAACAGATAAATTGCCTGAAGAAGAATATCAAAAAAATCAAATAGAAGTTCTAAACGAAATTTTCAGAATTACCAAAACGGGTGGATCATTCTTTTACAACCATAAAATAAGGTGGGAAAGGGGACAAATGTTTCACCCCATGGATTGGTTGAGAAAGACAAAATGGTTAATCAGACAAGAAATAATCTGGGATAGAATGATCGCAGCTAATATCAGGGGATGGAGATTCTGGCAGGTAGAGGAGAGGATATATTGGCTTTTTAAACCAAAAGGAAGAAAATTAATAGGAGAGGAATTAAAGCCAAACCATGCATTATTGACATCAATTTGGCGATTTCCGCCTGAACAAAAGAATCCTCATCCAGCACCTTTTCCATTAGCATTGCCAATTAGAGCAATTTATTCTGTTATGGATGAAAAGAAAGGAGTAGTGATTGACCCCTACTGTGGGAGTGGAACAACTTTGGTTGCTGCAAAAATATTGGGACATGATTTTATTGGTATAGAAATTTCCAGAGAATATGTTGAATTTGCTGAAAGCAGATTAAAGAATTACGAAAGTGAATTAAAATTCGCTAAAGAAGAAAAGGATAAACATATTGTGGTAAAAACTTTTAATGAAAGGAAAAAATTAGGTGAATTTACAGGAAGGTATGGTCCACAGAATAAGAAAGGCAAAATTATGACCGATGAGCAAGAGATGGATTTGTTTTACTATATGAAAAATGAAAAAAGTTAAACTTCGCCTAAGGATAAGTTATTGAATTTCCCTGGCTTTAAGTATGTCAGGCGGAGGTTGAAAACATATCAGAAGAAGAGTGCATTAATTTTATCATCAATCTGGTAATCAATAGAACCTATGAAAGTATGATTTAAACAGTATCTCTGCCCGCTGGCAGATATGATGCTGAAGAAGAGTTCTGCTTATTATTCATACTTTTTGGTCGGGAAGAACCAAATTTAAAGAGGTTTTGTCCCAAGTTTTTGCAGTAAAACGGGACATCACCGAAATGAGGGTTTATGAGTATACTGAGATTAAAAATAAGAATGGGTGTTGTGGCTATCCTTCTTTGCCTGTGCGCTGCGGCAACTGTGCTTGCACAGAATGAGAGGATTGAAAAAACAGAGCTCTATGCCTATGAGATTGAGGATTTCATAAAGGGCAAGGACATAGCAAGTAAGCTCATTACTTCCAGCGGGGTTGATTACAGTGAATCCTACAAGGTCGGCTGGGATAGTCTCAACGAGGTCTTCGGTCTGGAGGGCATAGGCCTGGGCTTCATGGGCGATTTGCTGGAGGTTGAAGCAGCAGGAAAAATCGGGGACAAATGCGGGGACATAGGCCTGGGGCTGGCAATAATCCAGCTGGGGATTGACATTTACTCCGGGAACGCGGGTCCCGGGGTAATGAACTTCTCAAAATCAGCTGGATTCTGGAGCATAGGAAAGTTCGGATGGCAGACACTGAAGATTGCATCAATAGGTGTGCAGTTCATTGATTATGCCCTGAACAAGTTCGGCAGCACCGCTATTGCTGCTAAACTTGAAATATGGAATTCAGCATTCAGAAACTATTATAACAATGGGCCAGGAAAAAGAAGTCTGAAACAGTGGAGAGAAATTTTCTCAAAGGCAAACTCTCAGGAAGATATTGAGAGCGCTATAAGGAGCCATTTAAGCAAATTCTGGGATCTGGGACATGAAGGGCTTACCTATGCCACTCAAAAAACCGCAGCACTTGGATTTGGAGAGAAGTGGCTTGCTGAGCCACTTGAAAGTGAAAAGAAGGCAATTGAAGACAGCTATATGGCAGAGATACTCCTGCCTTATCTGAAGCCACTTTTTTATACAATGGCGCAGGAGGCAAAGGACGCCCAGATAAAAGCGGTTCAGGCAGCATACAGGGAAATAGTCAAAGTCCTTAATACAACCAGGGAAGTTCAGGTGATTGCACTTGGTGCCAAAAACCTCGTTGCAGGGCTTCCTGTAAATCTTGCAGAAGGCTTTATGAATGGCACCACAGATGCAAATGGAAAATGCAGCTTCAAGTTCACAGTTTACGGATTGCTGAAGCGCGGGATTAAATCTCCTGCAAAGGTTACAATTAAAATCAAAACAGAGAAGGGCGAAGAAGAACTCAGCCAGACAGCGGATATTAAGAAGAAAATTTCAACAGTGAAGTTTAATGTAGGAGGAGTTGCTGACATAGTTGGTACGGTCACAGACTCAAGGGAAAAGAAGCCCATTGAAGGAGTAAGGGTTGAGATATCAAAGGAAAAGAAGTCCGCAACCACGAATGCCACAGGAGAATACAGGATAAAGGACATTCCTGACGGAGAATACCAGGTAACAGGGATAAAGAAGGGATATGAAAAGAAATCAGTGCAGGTATCTGTTAAGACAGAAGGTCCTTCAGAAGGGAAAAACCCTGAGGTAAGGGCTGATATAGAACTTGTGCCTGCTGCACCCAGCGTAAAGATATTATTTCCGAAAAATGGGCAGCTTGTGGAAGACCTGAGGCCAACTATAAAAGCGAGTGTTGAGGCAGGTGCAGAGGGGCTGGATAAAAGCGCAATTTCAATGAAGTTTGACGGTCAGGCAGTTGATTTTGATTATAACCCGCAGTCAGGTATAGTTACATACACGCCAGATCTGAAGGAGGACCCTGGTACAAAATGCAGGCATACGGTTGAGCTCAGTGCTGAATTGCCCGGACAAGAGAAGAAGAAGGTCATAGCAAGCTGCGCATTCACAGCTGGAATCCGTCCGCAGATAACCCAGCTTGAACTCAACAAGAAATTTTTTGAGGAACCTGACAAAGAGCCTCTTTTTACTGGGCAGATATATGACGAACACTCCGGTCCTGACCCGGGTACGTTGCTTGTATTGCTTGACGGCTCCCCTGTGAAAGCAGAATATGGAGTTTTAAGCCCGCAGTGGTTGAATATCTTCTATTTCCTGCGCGGCACAGGTATGAGGGGAGGGCAACACACCATCACAGTTTCAATAACTGACAACGCGGGCATACCTTCCACGCCCAGGACCCTTACCTTTGATATACCAGGGCCTAACATTCAGCTGGTAAGGCCCATAGATGCAGGCAGGGTTATCTCCGGAGAGGCATTTGCACTTCCAATAAGAGTAAGGAATGTTGGCAATGGTCCTGCTGTAAATCTGATGGGCATGCTTTTCTGTAATGACAGGCAGTATGCAACAGTAAAAAATGCAACTGCTTCTTTCGGGAATTTAGACCCTGCACAGGAGGCTACAGGCGCACCACTTTTCAATATCCAGACCGCTCAAAACCTCGGAAACCCTGAGAACGGAGAACCTGTAATAGCCAACTTCACTTTAAGGTTATACCAGGCGTCTTTCCCCAACCAGTTCTGGCAGGAGCAATTCTCAATACCCATATATCCCGGCGAGATGCTGGGCGGAACAGTCTATGTAAAACTTATTCACGGGACATATATGAAAGGGGAATGGCCCATACACATTGCATTCCAGACAGTTTGCCTGACTGGAACAGGAGGAAACTTTACTGCAATTTCAGATGCAAATGGCAACGCAGTGTTCAGAAACATCCCACCCGGAGATTACACTACCTATGTTCCAAGATGGTATACCTATGGTGCAAAACTCGGGGAATACATAAAGACAGTTACTGTGGTTGCAGGTCAGGAGGCACGCGCAACACTGAAGGGCTCCTGTCCGTATCTCTATGCCTGGGACGGAAAGGAATTTGTGAAGGAGAACGACATTTATTCTACTGCAAGGATACTTGCCAGGGGGCATAACCCTGTTGTTTACACTCCTTCAAGAGAAGAGATTGAAGATGTGGAATATACTGATTATCTCTTTCTCCAGAAGAAAGTTGTTCCAAAGGATAACCACTATGTATTCCGCCTGGAAGAAATACGCAATGAAATTTCCTGGACAGATTTTGTCAGATTGATGGTTGTTGACCATCCAAAAGGGACAAAGATTTGTGGTGATGGAAAAGGTGGTATTTATGCTTATGGGAAACCTGTCAGTCCTGTATCTGCTTTTGATGACAAAGGAAATAATGTAGTTGACCTGGTGAAATCTTGTGACTCAGAAGGGTTTAAGGCATTCCACGAGTCTTCCCTTACCCTGAAATTCAATACCGGTGAAAAAATTGAGAATGCCCGTCTCTTAATCAGGATGAAGGGCTGGGAAAGGGTTGACCGTCCATATAAACCCATTCCTGCAGTGCCACCAGATGTTCAGATTCAAACAAAGGACGAAAACGGAAGATGGATTACACGCCGTTCAATTTCCCCCAGGAATGAATGGGACCTTACAATTGTTGATATGTCACCTTTCCTGAAAGGAAAGAAGGAAGCAGAGGTGAGGCTTTATATTACACAGTGCCGCACTGACAAGTATCACCTGATGGATTTTGTCGGGCTGGATACAAGTAGCCTGCAGAAAATGAAAGTTACAACGCTTGAACTGAAAAAAGCAGTTCATAGTTTCCTGGGAGAGGTTACAGAAAACCTGTCAAAAGAAGATAGAATTTATGTACAGACATACCCGCAGGAATGGATGGATATTTATTTTGATAAAATAGAAGAGCCTGCTGAAGAAAGAGATTTTGTATTTGTTTCAAGGGGGCATTACCTGTATTTTGACCAGGGCAGTGCATTACGCCTGAAAAGGTAGTCCGAAGATGAAAAAAACTTTTATTACACTTTTACCCCTGATAATGTTATTGTGCACAAGCTCTCCAGGCCCAGCCCAGGACACAGGTGCGCTTTCTCCACCAGAGGCACTTCTTTTAAAGGTTATGAAAGCATATGAAACAGAGAGCATAGATATGCTCAAACAATGCCTCTGGTATAACTCACCCAAAGGTAGTAAAATTATTGAGAGGGCAAATTATGAATTTTCCAGGTACGATACAATCACCCTCAACTTAAAACCACTCTCCACCGTGTTTTATAAAAAGTTCGGGTATGAGAATGTGGAAGTAAAGGTAATGGAAGAATTCCATGGAGTAGATGTCACAGACAATAGTGTTCAGGACAGTGTCTCAATGAGTGTTTTCACTATGTTCGTGGACCTGGATGGTACCTATTACATCCTTAACTGGGAAAGAGTGGGCAGCCTTCCTGTAATAAAGATTCAGAAAAATCCCCATCCGCAGCAAAACCCGGAAAACACCGGACCAATCAGCAAGTAATAAAAAAGTGTTAAACAAAAAGGGTGGCGTTTAAAAAATTTGACCCATCCTCCTCTGCTCGCGGTGGCGAGTAAGAGTGGGAGGTAACGGGTCTGCGTCCCTGAGTCAGAAAGTTGGTTTTTTCTTTGCTTTAAAAATAAGAAGAAACCCTGGCGAAACTTTAAATAAAACCAGCTACAAAGGTTCAGTTTGCCTCCAATAACACCACTATAGGAGGCAGGGGATATTATCTTTTCAAGGAAATACCCAGCAACATTCCTGTAATTCCCTGTGCAGGTATAGAATTCAGCTGGGTTATTTCCCAGTATCTTAAGTATGGTGGATATCTTGCAGGTGGTTTTGATGGAGTAGAAGTAATGGTTACAAAGCACATAGGCATAGGTGCAGACGCAGGGCTATATTATGTCTCCCTTACAAGCACCCTTGGCACATATCCTGACTGGGGCATAATTTTTAATGGTGGCCTGACATATTATTTCTAAAAACTGTGAAGGAGCAGAGACCCTCGGGTTTTCACGGGGGTGGATATAAAAGAATCCTATAAGGATAAAATGAAAAGAATAGTATTTGTGGGTATTCTGGTCCCGGGAATAATAATGTCGGTTTCTTCTTATGCTTTCTTTGTTGGTTTTGGCAGTGCAGGTGGAGTGGAACAGGTTATAAAGAAAGGACAGGATGAGGGGAAAATTCCTAAGGTTCCTGACACGGGCGAGACAACACCAGCAGGTCCAGTGCAATACACCAATGCAGAAACTGTCTGGCAGAAGGCATGGAATAGTGGAAGTGATGATTATGGCCAAGGCATTGCAGTTGATTCCTCTGGAAATGTCTATGTGACAGGGTATTTCTGGAACGGCGCAAACTATGACTACATGACAATAAAATACAATTCAAATGGGGATACTGTCTGGCAGAAGGCATGGAATAGTGGAAGTGATGATTATGGCCAAGGCATTGCAGTTGATTCTTCTGGAAATGTCTATGTCACAGGGTATTTCTGGAGTGGCGCAAACAATGACTTTATGACAATAAAATACAATTCAAATGGGGATACTGTCTGGCAGAAGGCATGGAATGGGGGAAGTTGGAACGAAGGCCATGGCATTGCAGTTGATTCTTCTGGCAATGTCTATGTGACAGGGTATTCCCTTAACGGCGCAAGCTGGGACTACCTCACAATAAAATACAATTCAAACGGTGAAACTCAATGGCAGAAGGCATGGAATGGCGGAAATGATGATTATGGCCGTGGCATTGCAGTTGATTCTTCTGGCAATGTCTATGTGACAGGGTATTCCTATAACGGCGCAAGCTGGGACTACCTCACAATAAAATACAATTCAAGCGGTGAAACTCAATGGCAGAAGGCATGGAATAGTGGAAGTGATGATTATGGCCAAGGCATTGCAGTTGATTCCTCTGGAAATGTCTATGTGACAGGGTATTCCTGG
>Ga0207433_10007072_pt1 | contig 18996 bp, 16 predicted proteins | sample YelNatPaOPGAMG01_FD_187559 | JGI IMG/M metagenome (GOLD analysis project Ga0207433, IMG submission 187559) | Hot spring thermophilic microbial communities from Obsidian Pool, Yellowstone National Park, USA - OP-RAMG-01 (SPAdes) (version 3) | ecosystem: Environmental > Aquatic > Thermal springs... | reverse complement strand
AAAAGTATAGGGAAATACCTGAAAAATAAGGGGTTTGATGTCTGGCTGATTGACCTGAGGGGTTCAGGTGATAGTAGTAAACCATCTCCCTTTAACAGATACCGTTATGATTACAACTTTGATAAATATGTCTTTTATGACCTCAAAAGCGCAATAAATTTTGTCAAAGGGAAAACCTCATCCGAAAAGGTTTTCTGGGTTGGACACAGTATGGGAGGGATGGTCATATACGCATACATGGGAATGGTGGAGAAAGAAAGTTTAAAAGCGGTAGTAACAGTTGGTTCTCCAGTTGATTTCGCCCTCCCTACCCTTCTATATAAAATTGCTCACTATACAAAGGATGTAGTTTATGGAATGAGATTTTTCCCTGTCCGACCTCTTGCTCAAATCCTTTCTCCATTTGGGAAGGTTCCTATTGAAGAAGCAGACATCCTTGTATGGGATAGCGAAAACATAGAGCCATCAGTAAGAAGAAGGGCAATGGCGAACGCAGTGGATAATGTCTCCGGTGAGGTCATGAAGGAATTTGTTATGTGGTTTATAAAGGAAGATTTCACTACCGCAGATGGCATTCATTCTTACAAATATGCCCTGAAGGGAGTTGATGTTCCGGTCCTTTTCATCACAGGAGCAAGGGATGGGCTTGCACCTCCCCAGAGCGTTTATGAGGCATACAAACTTCTTGGAACAGATGATAAAAAATTTGTGATTGTCTCAAAGGCGAATGGATTTCATGCAGATTACGCCCATACCGACCTGATAATGGGAAGACATGTGGAAGAGGAAATTTACCCGCTTATAGAAAACTGGTTCAAAGAGCATCACCAGTGAAAAAAATATTTTTGATTTCCTTTCTGATTTTTTCGTGCTCGGTTGTGAAAACTGAGGTAAAATTAGAAGACCACATAAAGGATGTATTAACCAATTTGAAATTAAAAAGCATAAAAACCTCTTTCAGCGTCCTCATTATAGGTGAGCCTGGATTTTCAAAGGAGTTTTATTCAGAAACCATCGGGGATTACCTTTCTAAAAATGGGGGAGATGTGTGGATTTTTACTCCAGAAGAAAAAAATAGCTTCCCCGTAATTTTCTCCACAGCAGTAAGGGTCATTACAACATATACACCTCATAATGAAATTTTTGTTTTGTGTCACGGATTCTCCTGCCTTTTAGTTCTTGAATCACCTGTTGATGGAAGGATAAAGGGAATACTTATGATAAGCCCCCCGCTCTTTTCCTGGGAATGGTCTGAAACCTTTAAATGGTTTATTTCAAAATATGAAGAGGGGGGAAAGATTGAGGAAATTCTATACGAGATTCCACCGTTTGCAAAAACAGGAAAAAATGCCTTTGAACTTCTGTTCGGAGATAGGTTCTCAAATAAAGAAATGGATTTTATAAAAAGGAACATCAGGGCAATAAACGATGAATGGATTGAATTTATGAAGAGTTATACAACGGAGGAAAAAGCAGATTTCGTTAAAAAGTTTTGCGAACTGGAAAAACCATCAATTGCAATTGCTGGACAGGGTGATGGATTTATTCCCTACTGGTCATCAATTCCTCCTTCTCTCTATAGAAAGAAATGCAGAAATGAATTCTGGTTCTTTGGCAGGGCAAACTTCAACAGAAAAGAATATACTCACCTTGAGATGTTTGTGGGAGATGATGCAATGGAGGAGATATTTCCCTATATATACAGGTGGCTAAAGTATGGCTTCAAAAAGACAAACTGGATGAGGGAGACTTCCGGGTTTCCAGGGGAAAATCATTAAAATACAAGATGGATGTTAAGCATTGGAATGATGATAGGAAAATACCACTTCTCTTTTTTGTAAAACGGGTAAGCCAATCCGAAATCAACTATCCATATACCCTTTCTTAACCTTGGAACCGATAATACCTCCTAATATCCACTCAGCGGTATCTTCGTCCAATTCTATACTTCTCAGCAATGCAATCTCTGCAACGAAAGATGTATCCTCCCCATATCCAATCTGTGTAAGAAGTGTGATACCAAATCCATCATCCATATCATAAACACCAGCATATCCTCCATTGAGCGTAACTTTGATTCTTTTCTTCTGAAAAGAAAAAGAGGCAACTCCAAGAAGTCCTGGTGTCACATTATCGTTGTCAATATCTGGAAGAAAAAATGCTTTGCCTGTAAAAGAGATATTGAACCATTTTCCTATTCTTCTGGTGTGCCACCTGAAACCTGCATTTCCTATAGCAAGCGCAATGGCTCCTATTTCAAGGTCTAAAGAATCCGTGAGTCCGTATGCATAATTAATCATATAAACTATCTCAACAAAATTGAACCTGCTATTCCCCTTACCAAGTGGCTCTGTATCCGGAAATAGAAAGCCCATTCCCGGGTTTGTAAATGCAAAGGAGTTTAAGGAAATGAAAAAAATTAAAAAGCATAGCCCAAGCTTTTCATATTTCTTCCTCATCAGCCTCTTTGACCATTTTGCTTGTGCTTGCCCAGGCTGAACAGCCGTCCCTCAATCCTGGCATCATCTGCAATGTCATCTTTACCCATTTAGGCTTTGGCATGTTCAGAAGTTCAGGAGGAGCCATTTCATCCCATCTTGCAAACCTCCCCTGCACCGCAGACATTCCCATCTCGTATATGAGATTGTTGAGATGGATACATCCCTTTGGACCACCAATTCTCTCCATAAGTTCATAATAAAACCTTTTTCCCACCCTAAGCCCCTTTACTCCTTCAATGTTCTTTAATGCATCAAGACACTCCTCATGGGGATATCTTATAAATGAGCATTCTATATTCACTATCTCCAATCCCGGAAAGGAAAACTCTATATTTGCTGTCATTTCATGGTAGGAATCGGAAATTTTTCCTTCAACAAGGATTGTTTCTTTTTCCGTCCAGAAGGCTTTCATCAAAATCTCCCTTTTAAAAATCTCCCTTCTTTCCATCTTTTACCCCTTTGATGTCAAAATGATTATTCCTGAAACGATGAGGAGGATTCCAAAAACTTTATAAAGGGTGAGCGATTCGCCGAGAAAAATTAAGGAAAGAAAAAAGGCTACGAGAGGATATGTGCTTGCTATTCCAACTGCCACCGATGCCTCACCCATTTTTAAGGCTGAAAAGTAGAAAAACTGACCTATCAACGCCGAGGAAATACCGCTTATAACGAGGAGGAGAATCCCTTTCCCGCTTCCCTCAGAAAAAACCCAGCCCCATCCATCTTTGTAGAATGTTGAAAAAATTACCGCACACAAGAATGCTGAGACAATGCTTCTGACGAAAATTCCTGCAAGCGGTGGAATCCTTGATAAACCCATCTTCTCAAGAACCGGTGCCATCCCCCAGAACAAAGCTGCGAGAATGGAAAATAAATAGGACTTCATCCTTCTATGAAATCAAAAATTTTTTGATGTTTCAAGGAATGAGTTGAATCTTACCGTCACTGGTGTAGAATTTTTGTATGAAATTCGCTGATGAAATTGAAAATGGAATTTTCAGAATTGAAGTTCCGCTTCCCGGTAGTCCTCTAAAATCCATAAATTCCTATATAGTGATTGGAAAAGAGAAAAACCTGATGATTGATACTGGAATGAACATGGATGAGTGTATTGAAGCAATTAAAAAAGGGCTTGAAGAGATAAAGGTTGACCTTTCAAAGACCGACATCTTTATCACCCACATGCATGCAGACCATTCCGGTCTTGCTGTGGTTCTTGCGAGGGAAGAGAGGGTTGTCTATTTTAACAGAAAGGAAATTGAAATGTTTCTGAGCTTCAAAGGCGACTACTGGGAAAATGTCATCGCCTTCATGAGAAGGCATGGATTCCCATCTGATGAGGCAGAAAATGCAGTATACAGACATCCTGGCTATAAATATATTGCGAAGGGATATATTAATCTTCATCCTGTGGAAGACGGAGATGTTATTGACCTCGGCAACTTCATTTTCCACTGCATTCAAACTCCAGGACACACCCCGGGGCATACCTGTTTATACGAACCAGATAAAAAGATATTTTTTTCAGGCGACCATATACTTTATGACATAACCCCAAACATATCTGCCTGGTCCGATGAAGAAGAGTTTTTAGAAAACTACCTGAGAAGTCTTGAAAAGGTTGAAAATATAGATGTCCGCCTTGTCCTGCCCGGACACAGAAGTCCGTTCAAAAATTACAAAGAGAGGATTGATGAACTGAAAACCCATCACAGAAACAGACTCAATGAAATAATAGAAATCCTGAAAGATGGTGAAAAAACTGCTTATGAAATAGCAGCCCTTATGAAATGGGACATAGATATCAAAAGATGGGAAGATTTTCCTCTTCTTCAAAAATGGTTTGCAGTTGGAGAGGCAGTCTCCCATCTTCAATACCTGAAAAAGAAAAATCTAATTGCCTCAGAAATGAAGGATGGCAAACTCATATTCTCGTTAAAAATTCAAACTTAAGGATAAATTGCCAGCTGAGTAAGGGAGGTTTCTTCCGAGAAGCCAAATAATATATTAAAATTCTGAACAGCCTGTCCGGAAGCCCCCTTAACGAGATTATCAATACATGAGACAATCACGAGATTTTTCCCCTCTTTTTTCATCCAGAGAAAGCATTTATTGGTTCCCAATACATATTTAGTTAATGGAGGAGTGCTTGAATCAAAAATCTGCACGAATGGCTCATCCTTATAAAACTCATTATAAATTGAAAAAATCTTATCCTCTTCAATTTCCTCCTTCAGCCTGCAGTATATTGTTTCCTCAATCCCCCTTGTCATAGGGACGAGATGGGGAATAAAAACTGCTTCAGCGGAAGTATCTGCCATTTTAAGGACTTCCTCAATCTCCGGAGCGTGCCTGTGCGTAAAAACTCCGTATGGCTTTAAACCCTCGTTAACCTCACAATAAATATTCCCTTCAGATGGAGCCCTTCCTGCACCTGAAGCTCCTGATTTGGCATCTATGATAACCGGGAATTCAACAATTCTTTCCTTTAATAAAGGATACAGGGCAATTATCGCAGCGGTAGGATAACAGCCCGGATTTCCTATTATTTCCGCATTCCTTATTTCATCTCTGAATATCTCAGGAAGACCGTAAACACTCTTCTCAAGAAGACCAGGACATGAATGGGCTACACCATACCATTTTTCATATTTTTTCGGGTCTTTAAACCTGAAATCCGCACTCAGGTCTATAAGCCTTATCCCCCTTTTTACAATCTTTTCAGCATACTTCATAGGAATTTTGTGTGGAAGGGCTGTGAATACCACATCCACCTCCATTTCCAGAGCACTTTCAAGTGAGATAACTTCTCTCTCTCCTTTCTCCATAAAATGGGGGAATAGATGTTTGATTTTTTTGCCAACATGAGAGGGCTCCGAAGAGACCCATACGATATCTCCATGTGGATGATTTAAAAGGATTGAATACAGAACACTTCCTGTATATCCTCCAATTCCTGCAATTCCTATTTTTACTGCTGATTTTTTCAAACTAACGCTTTGAATACTGATACTTCTTCCTTCTTCCAGGCTGTCCGTATTTCTTCCTCTCCTTCTTCCTCGGATCCCTTGAAAGGAACCCTGCTGCTTTCAATGAAGATTGAAATGAAGAATTATATTGAACGAGAGCCTTTGCTATACCATGAACGAGGGCTTGCATCTGGGCTGATTTCCCTCCACCGGTGATATTTGCCTTTACATCAAACTTTCCTGATGTTTTTGTGATTTCAAATGGAAGACGGACATAAACCTCAGGATATATTTTGCCGAAATAATCCTCGTAGGGAATTCCATTTACAAAAATTTTACCACTTCCTTCCCTCAAAAAAACCCTTGCTACTGCGTTCTTCCTGCCACCTACAGCATGTATATACTCAGCCATTTTTTACACCTCCAGTTGTTTAGGAAGTTGTGCAGAATGTGGGTGTTCTGGACCGGCGTAAATTTTTAATCTCTTTAACCTCTTCTTCTGGAGTTTATTCTTCGGAAGCATTCTCTTCACAGCAAACATTATAACCCTCTCAGGATGTTTCTCAAGAAGTCCGCCGAGCGTGTCACTCTTCAAGTGCCCAAGATAACCCGTATGATGATAATAAATTTTATCTTCCAACTTCTTACCCGTAACCATTATCTTTTCAGCATTTATAACAACGACGAAATCTCCATTGTCTATATACGGCGTATAATCCCTTTTGTGTTTTCCCATCAGAATGTATGCAATTTTTGTAGCAAGTCTGCCAAGAATCTTTCCTGATGCATCAACTACCCACCAGTTTCTCTTTATATCCTGCTTTCTCAACAAAGTTGTCTTCATAGTTTTTAAATACTAAAAGAAAAAATAATTTAGTCAAGTCTTCGCATTTTTTATAACCTCTTCTTACTTCTGGAAGTTAAAAATTGAAGTCAAAAGTATTATAGCATTGTTCATGTCTATACAAGAAGATATTTTCAGAAATAATACAACTTGAAATTATACTACACAGGTGCTAATTTATTGTTATATGAAAAAATTCATCCTCCTTTTTTTTATACTTTCCCTTCTTTTCTTTTCACGAAACCTTCTCTCTGGAAAGGTATATCTCCCCCTTGACATACTTGACAGAGGACACCTTTACCCTCCAAAAGGCAATTCCTTAAGAAATCTTATGATAGGAGACGCTATTGTTATATTCTATCCATCAGATTTTATTTATAACGAATACCTTAAAAAGGGGGAGATTCTGAAATGGAATCCCTATATATTTTCAGGCTATCCCGAGTTTGAAAGCGGACAGAGCGCCACATTTCATCCGGTCCGTCTTATTCTCCATTACTTCTTTGACCCATTTACAGCACATGACATAGGCTTATTCATACATCTTTTCCTCTGTTGCATATTTACCTTTATTTATCTGAGAAATCTCGGTCTGAGTGAATTTTCATCGGCCTTCGGCGGGATTGTCTGGGCTTTTTCATTCTCCCAGATGACATGGTTTGAAATGGAAAGAACAGTTTATACAGGAGCCTACATTCCACTTACTCTCTATCTTTACGACAGGGCAAAAAATGGAAACCCCGTTTTTTACTCAATTTTAGGAGGTATTTCCTTATCCCTTCTCCTCCTGACAAGACACCTTCAATGGGCTCTTTACGGATATTTGATGCTTTTCTTCTATTTTATTTTCCACATTATAGAAATCTATACAAAAGAAAAAAAATTAAGTTCCTTTCTAATACCATTTATCCCGTTCTTTTTGATTTCCATCTTCGGCTTCCTGCTCTCCTCAATCCAGTTAATTCCTACCTTTGAACTCATAAAGCATTCTTCCCTTCAGAGACCAGGTGGAAATATCCTCGCCTCCTATTTCAGTATCTCTACCATAAAAACCCTGCCAGTAAACCTCTTCTACTCCCTTCTCACATTTTTAAATCCCAACCTCCTCGGAAGCCCGATTGATGTCATAAACCTTTATCCATACGCAAACTTTGTTGAATATCAGGGATATATAGGACTTCTCCCCCTTATATGCGTCATCCTTTCTATATCAATGAAAAAAGATAAAAATGTGATTTTCTATCTTTCAGTTTTTTTACTCACATTTCTTATGTCCCTCGGCACATTTTTAAATCTGCCCTTTGATATACTTATCCCTGGATTCTCAAGACTTCCGCATCATAGAATTATATATCTAACATCCTTCTGCGGAGCTGTGCTTTCATCATACGGTTTTGAATTGCTTTATAAAAAAGCCCTCCCATCAAGCCTTCTCAAAAAAGTTCTGTTTCTTTTCTGGATTTTATGGATAGGTTACACTTTTATTATTTTCTTAGAATACCGGAAAAGTCTTCCTTATGACTGGATATCACTAAAAAATCCAGTTATTCATCTCCCAATCCTAATCCTTATAACATCCCACCTTCTCATTTATTTAAGAAATAAGATGGGAAACAACCCATTTGCCGTCTTCTCCCTTTTTCTCATCTCCATAGACCTTTTGCCACTCGGTTTTAATTTCAATACCTGTGCGGACAGAAAGTATGCAGATTTAAGGGATTCATACATCCAGAAAATAATAGGAGAGGAAAAAGAGTTTTTCAGAATTATAGGGGTTGAACCAAACTGGACCGCACTCCTCAAGAAGTTTACCCCTGAGGGGTATCAGAGCCTCTATCCAGATTTTTATTTTAAAGCAATCTCTGAAAACTCTCCTTATGCAAGGCATCAACTCAAGGTTCTGGGAGATATGCTGAGCAAAACCATGATAAGACTCCTCAATGTAAAATACATCTATCTCAATCCCTGGTCGGATGCAAAAGTTGAAGAAGGAGCAACCCTAATTCATTCAAAACTTGCAAGAATATACAGGATAAATGACTACATTCCTCGGGTTTTCTTTATAACAAATGTCCAAAAGGCTGATGAGAGCTGGATTATATCAGCATTGAGGAACAACGAATTCAATCCCAAAGAGATTCTTTACTTATCAGAAGAGTTTCCGGAGGTCCCTCCTTTAAATTCTGAAAGCAAGACAGAAATTAAGCATTATTCGCCGCACAAAATCTCTATAGATGTTTCAAGCGAGGCTGATGGCTTTCTCGTCCTTTCAGATGCATATTATCCAGGATGGAAATGCTATGTAGATGGGAAAGAGGAAAAAATATATAAAGCTTACGCCTTTTTAAGAGCAGTTTACATTAAAAAGGGAAGACACAGAGTTGAATTTATATATGCACCATTCTCATACAAAATTGGAAAGATAATAACTATCACAACCTTGATAATTTCTGCTGTCATCTTGCTCATATTTTACCGAAAACCTGAAAAGAAGTCTGAACATCAGGACAAATATAAGAATGAAAAAACAAATTCAATGCTCATTATTATTCCCACAATACTTCTTCTCATCATTCTTATACTTACATTGCGATGGATAAAGCTTACTTCTGAATTTGCAAAATCAAGGTGGTATGGACAGATAGCCTACATTTTTGAGAAACACGGCGATAGGGATACGGCTCTTGAATATCTGAAAAAGGGGGTTAGTTTTAAAAAGACCGCGTATGAAGCCCATGAGGGGCTCGGGCTTATTTACAATGCAGAGAAAAAATTTGCGGAGGCACTTGAGCAATTTGAAAAGGCAGTCCGAATTATACCAAATCCAAGAGGATACATTAACTCGGCTGTGCTAAAAACCAAATTGAGAAAGTATAATGAGGCACTCTCGGACCTAAAAAAGGCACTTGAACTTGACCCAAAAAATTCTGATGCTTACTTCGGCATGAGCGTTGTTTACGACCTTATTGGAGAAAAATCAAAGGCAGAAAAATATAGAAGAATGGCAGAGGAATTAAAGTAGTTATCTCCTGCCGAAGGACAAAATTAAATTTACCTATCTAATAATTTTTCTGCTTCCTTAAGAAGTTCTGGAGCCATTCTAACTGCTTCAAGAATATTTTTTTCCCCATCCTCGTCACCTTCTTTTAAAAGAATGGCTCCAAATAAGAATCTCGCTAACGGATTTAAAGGATTAATCAAAATGGATTTTTTAAGGTAATTTTTTGCAGATTCAGTATCTCCCATCTCTATTGAAATCACCCCAAGGTTATAAAGGCATCTGTAATTCATCCTGTTCAGTTCAACACATCTTTCAAAAAGGATAAAAGAATTGTAAAGGAAGTTTTCATCTTCTGTTTCTTTATAAATTCTGTAATATAACTCTCCTGCCCTTTCAATTGATGAAGAGTCAAGGAAACGGGAATAAATAAGGTCCATGTCTATCTCCATTTTCTCATTTATTGACTTGTTTAACCTTCTATAATCCATCCAGGCAGAGATAAAGGCGGGAAAAGAGAGGATTAAAAGAATTGTCAAAAAAATCCCTGATTTCCAGAAATTTTTTTTAACAATAATTCTCTCGGCACGAAAAGTTCCTAAAAAAATTGCTGAAAGAAGCAAAATTACTGGAAGGTGAATCGGGAAATCAAAAAAGGAAGAAAGGGCGATAGTAAGAAGGCCGAAAAATGCACTCGTCCTTGTTCCAAGAAGTATCTTTCTGGAGGAAGAAAAAGAGATATAATCTCTGAAAAGAGAAACAATTCCGAACAGGAGAATGAAAAATGGAAATATCCCCATGGTAAAAAAGGCTTCAAGAAATTCATTATGGAGTGCTGGAAATTCTCCTTTCATATTCCCCTTATAACAGGAAGGGAAGAACCATTTAAAACTCCCGATTCCACTTCCAGAGGGAAAATACTTAAACGAGCATTTTATCCCATACCACCACATCTCAAGCCTTGAAGATATGGAGGATATAAGTCCTTTTAGAGAAAAACTGCTTCCAATTCCTCGGTAAACAGAAAAGAGTGAGAGAGACATCAAAAACAGAATGAATAAAATGGAATAAGCCCATCTTTTCTTCATCAACCTGGAGCGATTTATAAAGATGTAAATTATTAAAGATATGAAAAGGCTTGTTATTCCACCCCAGGCACCAGAAAGAAATACTCCGGTCAGAAGGACAAAAGATAAAATCCACGGAAGAATTGATTTTCCTGAATTTCTTGAAAGAAAAAGGAGAGGCACGCAGGAAGAAAGGAAAATTGAAAAATGGGATGGATTTGCAAAATTTCCTTTCATAGGAAGGGGCTTTGAGAGATAGAGAAAAAATAAAACAAGAATCACCGCCGAAATTGCTATTCCCATATTGAGTAATTCCCTTATCTTCCTTTCTGCGGATAGGAATTTTGCTATTATGTATAGAAATAGAAAATCAAGAATCAAAACAATATCAAGCAATCCACTTCTTACATCCGGGGCTTTATATAATGAAAAAAAAGAAAAAAACAGGAATAGAAGGATAAGAAAAACGAATTTGTCTTTAAAAAGATAAGATGGAATAAATGGCAAGGAAACCCCAAAAATCAAAAAGATAACCCCTGAAAAAAGAACCTGGTCTTCCCTCAAAACCCCTCCATATCTTAACGCAATAACGAATAATCCAAGAATTAAAAGAAGGGACAAAAAAACTGCTAAATTACGAGGGATAATAATATCTGTAATAATATCTTCTTTCTTCTGCATAATTAAATACCGCACCTGCTGCCTTTGCCTTAACTTCTCTGAGCATTGAAATAACTCTTTTCAAATCCTGTTTGGTAGAGTGATGGCTCCTGACAATTAGAAGGATAAAATCAATGGAGTTCAAAATCTCAAGGGGATGAGAGTATAATAATATAGGTGGAGTATCAATAACGATGTAATCATAGCTCTCTCTTAACTCCCCATGGAGTTCTTGAAATTTCTTTTTTAAAAGAAGTGACGGACTTATGGGAGGATTTTCTCCTGCCGGAAGAAGGTATAAATTTTTAATATCCGTCCCAGAGATAGCGTCCTTTATTGAAATCTCGCCGAGCAGACAATTGCTCAACCCGTAATTATTTTTTACCTTAAGGAGTTCCTTTAGTCTATGTCCCTTAAAATCCATATCAACAAGCAAAACCTTATTGCCTCCGCTGGCAAGGGAAGCAGAAAAAAGCAAACTTATGAATGTCTTACCTTCACCTATTCCACCGCTTACTATCAAAAATGTTTTTGGATTTGGAGAAATAAATCCTGATAGGGTAAGAATTGAATAGAATTTCTCATAGATTCCACTCTTCCAATTTAAAACCTCGGAAAACTCCTGAAACTTTATATGAGGGATGCTCGCAAGGATTGGCAGATTATAATTTTCTTCTATTTCCGATTCCCTTTTTATAGTTGTATCAAGGTTTTCCATAATAAAAATTGCAATGATTCCAATCATAAATCCAGCAAAGGCTCCGAAAAGACATGACCTCAATGGCTTTGGTTTTACAGGATGAAGAGGAAGATTTGCCTCCTCAATAAGTTTTATATCCATATCCTTTATGTTGCTCATAACATCAATCTTCTTCATTTCCCTTAAAAGTGTATTGTATATCTCCTTCTCAACCTCCGCATCCCTTTGAAGCATTGAAAATTTTATCTCTTTTTCTTTCTCGTTAAGAAGTTTTTTTCTCTCTTCTTCAAATAGTTTTTCCATACCGCTTATCTCCCTCTCCTTTACAATTACAAGTGGGTGTTTCTCCCCATACTTTGACCTTAAAGAGACCAATTCTGCCTTCTTTTCAACAAGAATGCTCTTCATGCTTGAAAGATGAGAACCATTTTCATCTCCATTCTCAACACTGAAATTATTGTTCTTCACAAAATCAATTAGAGTGTCCTCGGACTTCTTCAATCTCTCTTTTGTTTCTATCAACCTGTCAGTAATGGATAGAAGTGTATTGCTCACATCTGTGGCAAATGTGTTTTTCTGAAACTCAAAATATGCTGAGATTACCGCATTTACCATATCCCTTGCCATTTGAGGAGAACTGTGTTCAGCAGATACCTCTATTATATATGTCCCCTCAACAGCAGAGACATTTATATGTTTTGTTAAAGAATCTACTTCGGTATCCCTGTGTTTATAATTTTTATTCAACTTTTCCACAGCGAGATTAAGAACCTGTGAGGATTTCAGCAGTTCAATTTGCGTCTTTATCACCCTTTCTCCGTAATCAGCCATAATTATGTCATTTAAAGATTTTATCTCAATTTTCGGTGGACCCACATATATCTTTCCAGCTGACCTGTAAACAGGTTTTGAGAACTTTGAATAAAGAAATGCAGAGAAACTAAAAATAAAAACCGATAGAATAATGATGGAATAGTTTTTTCTTATTATCTTCCATATTTCCTTTATACTTATTTCCTCTCCCATTAGAATATGCTCCCCGGGATGTATATTATATCCCCTGGCTTTATCTCAATGTTACCCTCAACCTTTCCCTTCTTTATAACACCTTCCAGGTCAACCTCAATAACCTCTTTGTTGCCATTTTCATACCTGTAGACCTTCGTTTTATTTAATGCCGAAAAATCAGTTGGACCACCTGCACTTAAAAGGGCATCAAGAACCCTGAAACCCTCTTTGAACTCATAGGCTCCTGGAGATTTTACCTCTCCAACAACATAAAATGCGTTCTGCTGGGTCCCTTCAATAGAAGAAATTGAGCCTTTCTCCTTTCTGCTGACATATATAATGTCTCCTGCTGACACATCAATTCCCGTATTCCCTGTTTTTATAAGTTCCGATAGAGAAAAACTTCCTATTCTCTTCAAGGCATTTCCCTCCCTCCTCAAAAGCGTTATGGTATCACCTGAAAATGGAGTGGGTCCACCTGCTATGAGAATATAATCAATTATTGTCCTTCCTTTCCTCGGGTCATAGCTTCCTGGATTTTTGACCTCTCCGAGAACAAAGACATTTCTGAGGGGTGATGGAATAATTTCAACTTTTATCCTTGGTTCAACCATATATCCGCCCTTCAGGTAATTGACAAGATAGTTCTCTATCTCATTTGAACTCAAACCAGCAACCTTTATTCTTCCCACCGGAGGGATGTTCAGAGTTCCGTCCTCCTCAACTTCATATCTTCCACTCATGGATTCCTCTCCAAAAACTGTAAGGATAACCGTGTCCCCTGGCATTATCTTAAATCCCTCATCTGCGGAAAAGAGAATAAAAATAAAGAGCGTTAATATCTTCATTTTATATTATAGGTTATTCCAGCTCTCACATCGCTGAAATCATTTCCTTCAAAGGGATGAAAAAATCTGTATGCGGAAAAGAGTTCAAAGGATTTCAGTGTATAACCTGCGTTCAATCCTGTTGAAATATACCCCTTATCTTCCTCGCCTTCATATTTCACCCGGTAAAGGCTCGCATCGCCACCAACCCTTATTTTCCTTCCTAATTTCCATATAATAGAAAAACCACCTCCTTCCGTTATATATCTTTTTCCCATAAAATCTTCTCCTGATGTCCTGTAAAGGCTTCCGGAGATTTCATTCCTTCCTGCAGAATACTGAACAAAAATCCTTCCCATAAAACCCTCTCTTTCTCCCTTTGATAAGAAATTATATCCACCCCTTATCTCTGTTTTCAAGCGAAAAAGAAAAATCCTTATAAAGCAGAATGGAGAGAACCTCATCCAGTCTTCTATCCCGAAATACTTCACCTCAAGACCACCCCCTCCCCTGATTCTCTTTGTCATATAACCTTCAACTTCTCCATTAAAAATCCCGAACGGATAATCTATATCCTCATAAAAGAGGATGTTATATCCACCCCTTATAGAACCGGTAAAAGAGATTCTTCTGCTTAGATTTTTTCTTGTGCTTACTTCTGAATACAACGAGTTTCTCATTACAAGCTCTGAAAAGAGTTCGTCTGGTTTTGTTATGTCCTTAGAAAGGGTGGAAAGAGAATCTCCCACAATAAATGTAATTTCTTTGAAATTGTATTGAACATGAACATCGGAATTTCCAACAAACCTCATGTTTTCCGTTATGAAATACCTGTAAAACATCCCATCTCCTGAAACGGATATGCCGAATTTTTTGATTCTTTCAAATTTTATATATGGCTCAATGAGGATATAAAAATCCCCCCTCTGGTTTTCAAACCTGTAATCCTGATAGCCAGTGGAAAACCTGCCTCCGAAAAGAAAAGGGAGGTTTCTCTCAGGAGAGGATAGTAAAATTCCAATTATGAACAGTAAACTCATTTAGTTATGAATACCTCTACCCTTCTATTTCTTTCGGGAATTTTTGGGTCAAGAGGTTCCGCACTACCCGCTCCCTTTACCTTTACCCTCCCCTGTTCAAGCTGAAAATCTTTGTATAGAATTTTTGCTATGTAAAGAGCCCTTAAAAGGGAAATGGTTGGATTCTTTTCATCCTCAGAGGAATGCCCGACAATCGTTATAGACATTTTCTCATTTTCCTTTAAAAATTTCCCAAGAACCACAACGACTTCAATACCTTCTTCAGGAACAAAGTTATCTTTCTTGAACCTCAAACCCTCAAGAATCACCTTCTCACCTCTTAGCAATTTTTCCACAAGCAATTCTTCAGGACTTTTTTCTAACTTCTTTTCCTCTTTCTTTTCAGGAGGCTTCTTAACCAGTTTTATCTTTCGCCATACACAGGGTGCTTTCTTAAGATTGAGAAGTGGAAGAATTTTTGAAATGGTGTTCTCTGCAGACCTCTCTATGAGTTCAGAATAGGAAAAAACAGGAACTCCGTTGTAGAACTCCACATTAACAGAAGTTTTCCCTTCAAAAAGCCTCTTTCCATTTATATCAAACAGAACCACTGAAAAAGATATTTTTGGTTCCTTTGACCATCCCTTATCATCCACAAGAAACTCTGTTACCTCTCCGTGAAGAATTCCCATAGCTCCTATCAATCTTCCAATGGCAATTGCTGTTCCTGTATCAATCTCTGATGGCATAATCACCCCTTTCCCCTCAAGAAACTTCTTAACCTCTGAGGGTGTCATAACCCCCTTCTGAGTTTTTTTGATGAATTCCGCTACCCCCTCACTTACAAGAAAGCCCGCATCCGGATAAATCGTTTTGTTATTAAATGGAAAAACTGCTATACATGGGAGCTTCTTAATTCTTTCCTCATTATAAATTTTGTTCGTAGATAAAACATAAGGGGAACACCCGAAAAGAAAGAGGCAAAAAACAATCCTCTTCACTCTGCAAATTCTGGAAGAAGTGGACTTACAGGTTTCCTGAATGGAATCGGAATTTCCGGCCATAACACAAGGAGGCTATAAGGAACGGGAGGAATTTCCTTTTTTTCAGCCCTCACTTCAAGCCTCTTTATATTCTCCTCCATATCAGCTTCAGAAACAAACTCCTCCTTTTTCCTTTCTAAGAAGCCCATTCTCATGAGAATTTTCATGTATTCATCTTCCTCAGCCTTTCTCTTTATAAGATATCCCTTAATCCCCATCCTTCCATAGAGCTTAAACTCACCTTCATCCATTTCCTTTGTCCAGACTACTCCCTTTCCATCGGGTCCTGTTAGAAACGAGTAACTACCGCATGTCTCTGTCCATACCCTCTCATATTTCCTCTTTTTCCCTGTTTCTATAACCACAGAGTAAACACCCTTTTCCTTAACAAAAAAATTAAGAACTGTAAAATCTCCTTCTGTCTTTGCCTCTGCCTCTTCGTATTCAGGAAATTGCGGGAGAAGTTCCTCAAGGTTTAAAGCCCTAACAATTGATGATGCCTTATCTCCAAATGTCAGCTCTTTCCCTTTCATCCATCCTCTCAAGGGGGATATAGGGGCAAAGCATCCAGAATCAATCACTATGAAATCAACAGGGTCTTTTTTATATGAAGAAACCTTGATTTCATACTCACCCATCGGAAGAAGAATGTTACCAGCCTTTTCTAAAAATTTTTCTGATTTCTTCAATAAAAAAGATTTATCGCCAATGGTTATTATAGAGGTTGTTCTTGCCTTTCCAGCAATAATGAACCTTCCTGAGGGTAAAGAAATTTTACAGGTATAGATGTAGGGTTTTTCTTCTTTTAAAAGGAGTTCCTCTCCTTTTATAATAATCCTCTTTTTTCCACTGAGAACCTCAAAGTATTCCTCAGGAGATGGCCGTGGGGAGATAGCACTATCAAAAGAAAGGGCATGAACGAGGTTCCTCGCCCAGTCCTCGTGAAGAACCTTTTTATCAGTTATGGTAATAATTGCAAATAAAAGAATGAGATTCATTTACCCTCCTCTCTCTACCCCTCATGGAAAATCCATTTTCATCTCCCTGCAGAGAAACGAAATTCCTGATAGGAAGTGGCAGCTGAGTCATCGGAAACCTCTATTTTTATATATATCTCACCGGATGGAAGGTTTTCAAGAACCAGCAAGCCGTCCTCTGTAATCCTTGCTCCAGATGGACCTTCCTTTAATGTAAAAGTTATTTTATCTCCATCCGGATCAGTTGCTTCAACTTTGTAAACAAATCTCCCCCCTTCCAGAGTTGATGGAGGATTTGATGTAATAACCGGAGGAGAATTTTGGACAACCACCGGATTGGAGAGATATTCCCTCCCCCTTGCTTCACCGTCAAATGGGGTTGCTGAAACGACAACTATATCCCCCTTTTTTGTGTATGATGATGGAAGTGTGTCTCCTTTTACATCAGGAACGACCTTGTTATTTATATACCATTTATACTCTACCTCTACCGGGTCATCATCAGGGTCATAAACCTCAGCACTAGCCTTTATATCATCCTTTGTCCCCGGATTTACAGGAGAAATCCCTATGTCCTTTATTACAGGAGGAGAGTTTATTATCCTGACAGGCTCTGTTTCATAAACCTTTCCGTCTTCCTTTCCATCATTGGGAATCAACCTGCAGGAGAGCAAAGTGCCTTTCCTCAGACCCGGAATTTTTATCCTTTCGGTCGTCCAATCTGTTGGCTCTCCATTTAATAACCATTGTATCTTCACTTCAACAGGATCCTTATCCCTGTCAAAAGTTGAGTAAGAAACAGAAATCTCATCTCCCGCAACCGGAGCCGGTGGAACAATCCTCGCCGATGTAATTTCAGGTGGAGAATTTCCTGGAACGGAACCTACCTCTTTTTTCTTGCATCCTGCAATGACACTCAAAAATAGAATAAAAGCGAAAATTTTCTTCATTGCTTCCATTCTACTAAAAAAATTTCAAATTTCAACAAAATCGTTTTTACAAAGGAATACTTTTCCGTTTCATTTGACTAAAGAATTTTCATACATTAAAAATCTCTCATGCCAAAGCCTTATGAAAAATGGATAGAAGAGATTGAAAGGCTCTGTAAACCAGAGGAAGTTATGTGGTGTGATGGTTCAGAGGAAGAAGCTCATAAACTCATAGAGATTGGGATAAAAGAGGAAAAGATAAATAACTACCCGGTATTTACTGAACTGAATCAGAAAACCTTCCCAAAATCCTATTATCACAGAAGCCATCCGACAGATGTAGCAAGGACGGAACATCTCACATATATATGCTTTTCTGACAGAGAAACCGCGGGTCCAAACAACAACTGGATGAAACCCGAGGAGGCGAAGGAAAAACTTTTACCCCTTTTCAAAAACTCTATGAAGGGAAGAAGGATGTATGTGATTCCATTCATGATGGGTCATCCAGAATCAAAATTCTCCAAACCCTGCATACAGGTTACGGACAGCGTTTATGTGGCAGTTAGTATGAGAATAATGACGAGGGTGAGAAAAGAAGTCCTTGATAAAATTGGAAACTCTGAGGACTTCTTAAGAGGGCTTCATTCCATTGGAGACCTGAATCCGGAAAGAAGGTTCATAATGCATTTTCCGGAAGAAAAACTCGTCTGGAGCATAGGCTCGGGTTACGGCGGGAATGCGTTGTTAGGAAAAAAGTGTTTCTCTTTAAGAATTGCATCCTATCTGGGATTAAAAGAGGGATGGCTTGCTGAACACATGGCTATTATCGGGATTGAAGACCCGGATGGAAAAGTTTATTATATAGCAGCTGCCCTTCCCTCAGCCTCTGGAAAAACAAACTTATGCATGCTTGAATCCGTCCTTCCTGAATATAAAGTATGGACGGTTGGAGATGACATAGCATGGCTAAGGATTGGAGATGATGGGAGGTTATATGCTATAAATCCTGAAACTGGATTTTTTGGAGTTGCTCCGGGCACATCAATGAAGACAAATCCAAAAATGATGATGGCATTAAAGGCGGGAAAATTTTATCCTACCCTTTTCACAAATACAGGAATAAACCCCCAAAGAATGGAACCCTGGTGGGAAGCAATGGAAGAAGTTCCCGAGAATTTGATTGACTGGGAGGGAAATCCCTGGAAACCGGATTCCGGTAAACCCTGCTCCCATCCAAATGCGAGGTTTACTGTTTCTGTGTATAACCTAAAAACCCTTTCGCCCGAGTTTGACAACCCAAATGGAGTTCCTATTTCCGCAATAATTATTGGTGGAAAGAGAAAAAATACCATTCCCCTCGTCACAGAATCCTTTGATTGGAAACACGGTGTATTTCTCGGAGCGAGAATGGGAACAGAAACAACTGCTGCTGCAGAAAAAAAGGTTGGGAT
>Ga0207433_10007066_pt1 | contig 19006 bp, 26 predicted proteins | sample YelNatPaOPGAMG01_FD_187559 | JGI IMG/M metagenome (GOLD analysis project Ga0207433, IMG submission 187559) | Hot spring thermophilic microbial communities from Obsidian Pool, Yellowstone National Park, USA - OP-RAMG-01 (SPAdes) (version 3) | ecosystem: Environmental > Aquatic > Thermal springs... | reverse complement strand
ATACATCATTAGTTAATTATCAAATGGTTGAGGAGGCAGTTTAGGTTCAAAAAAGTAGCAAAAAGCTACGAAGCGTTCGAGACTTCCTAATGAAGTCAAGAACCTGAATCTAAACCTCAAACTCAACTTTTTTTCTATATTTTCTCTAACAGAAAAAGTTAAATACACATGTAAATTATAAATATATGACATTGATCGTATTTTTCTCTTTGAAATGATATGTTTAAACCAAAAGTTAAATAAATATAAAAATTTGAATATTGCAGGAGATAAAAATGAGAAATGAAGAATACCCTGAATTAACACGAATAGAAATTGAAGATAAAATTATAGAAGAAATTTTGGAAACGTATAAACCACATGCTTATGTAGGTGCAACGTTTTATTTTTCTGAGGCATTTAATAATGATTTAAACAAAGGAGATTATGCTGATGCATATCAGCAAATAAAATATCAAAAACAAATTTTCAAAAAAATTTTAGAAATATTTCATGAATTGTGTCTGGCACCGATTCAAGCTCGAAATGAATTGATAAAAATGATAGGTAGAATAGAAAGGTCTCCATATTTCTTAAAGGAGGTAAGGTTAAATAATTTATATAAGTTTCTACAAGTAGGGTATGAGAACTTAGAACATTTTGAAGAAAAAGAAAAGAATGTTGATCTAAACAATCCTGAAGATTTAAAAAATCTTGAAGCTAGTATTGTTATTTTAAATATCAATGGGTATGATATAATTCAAACAGCAATAGAGGGTTTACATAAGTCTTATCAAATCTTGAAATCAAGTCCAAATGACAATGTTCTTGAAAAAGAGATTAAGAACTTTCAGAAGGAAACTTTAAACACATTAATATACTTTACTGCAACTAATGAAGCTTACAAGCATTTTGGTTCTATTAAAGCACCTGATGGTGAAATTTATGGTACACATGGGATATATGATCACAGTGAGTTTGGTAATCGTCAAATAGCGTTGGCCCTTAATCAATTGATTCTTCCAAACGTTTTGACGCTAAGGTTAACGGAGGAAGGTGTTAAAGAATGGCAAGAAGATATGAGGAGAATTGGCTTTGCCGATAAAGAAATAGAAGAGTTTTTTGTCAATGGGTTGAAAAGAACAGGATTGTTAGAGTTGTATACTTTAAATGGTATAGATAGACTTTTGATAACGCCTGAAAAGCTGGAATTGATAGTTAAAGAAAGAGGAAACCTTTTATTTGATGTATTGGAAAAAGCAAGATGTCATCCTGGAATTAAATATATTGTCATTGATGGATTTTTGTTGGGGAAATACAGAATTCCAATTTTAAATTTTTACATTCAGCATGGAAGTAAACAACTCAATTCTCCTACAACTTTTGATGAACAAGTTTCTCGTGCTAAGAAACTGTTATTTAACTCTTACATGCCTGTCTTAAAAGAAACTGGAATTAGTGCTAGTAGTTTGGCTTCAATTCTCCAAAGAGCACAGAGTGGTGAAAAAATTAACTACACCATTCTATCAGAAAGTTATAAGAGTGTTAAGGAAAATATTTTGAAACTTGCATCGACTGAACCAAAAATATTAAAATCATCAGAATTGAGAAAAAATCTTGATATCATATGGGATGAAATAGAGAATTATAGAAAAGAGTCAAAATTTAAAGGAAGACCAAGTAATTATCTTGTTGATCTTTTGGAGTCTCTGAACAATACTGCAATAAAATTATATGAGATGGTGGACTACAAACATATATTGAGTTATGAAAATCAAACAGAAGATAACTTACCTTCTTATTTAAGTTAATTTATCTTACTTTAATCTCAATATAATGGTGGCATTATAACCTGGATCTTTGATAGATTCCCATACTTTTTCTCCCCTATAATTTTCCATTAATCTTATAAATTTTTCAGCTACGTCCTTTTGTCCTCTGACAAGAGTCATGTCATCATCAGGTATTCCCACACCTACATAACCTGTTTCTGGATCAATTAATATTGCACCTGTAGTATCCAATTGAAGCATATAATCTTCAATAAATTTTATTCCTAGATCAGATAAAACATTTTTCATAAATTCTTTTGCATACTCAGATAAAACATTTTTCATAAATTCTTTTGCATATTTTGTTTCTCCTCTAACTAAATAATCAACCATTTATTACCACTTAATATTAACTTAGAAAATAAAATTTAAATAGTTTTCTCGTGACAAGTGCAGTGATACTATAATATTTTTAATTCCATTAATTTATGATATGTTCAAAAGCAAAAAAGGTCAATTCTTTCCCTATTCAGACACAGCCCCAAGAAGAAAATTTCCAATTTTAACCATAACTCTAATAATTTTGAATGTTTTCATTTTTATCTGGAGCCTAAGCGATTTTGAAAATATAATCTCAACCTATGGTTTTATTCCGGCAAGATTTTCTATCCTTACAATCTTTACTTCCATGTTTTTGCATGGCGGACTTGACCATTTGTTCGGAAATATGTGGTATTTATGGATTTTTGGTGATAATGTTGAAGATAGCTTAGGCAAAATCAAATTCCTCTTGCTCTATTTTCTTTCAGGAGTTTCAGCAATTTTCTTCCAATACATCACTGACCCTTCTTCAACTATACCAAGCATAGGAGCTTCAGGAGCAATTTCTGGCATACTTGGTGCTTACTTGCTTCTCTTTCCAAAAGAAAAAGTCTTGACAAGCATTCAATACACTTTCATAAGAATTCCTGCTTACATTGTCATAGGCCTTTGGTTTTTAATTCAATTCATATTTGGTACTGCTAGCCTTCTTGGTGGCACTGGAAGCAACATAGCTTTCTGGGCTCACATAGGAGGCTTTCTTTTTGGTTTGGTTTTCACTAAGCTGATTGCAAAGGGGAGAAGAAAAAGATTAAAGTTTGAATTTTGAGTCTAGCTTCTTGAAGATTTGAAGCATTTTAAGGCTATCTTGCTCAAGAACAGGAGATTCAGAAATTATCGTTATGTTCATTTTTCTCTTCAATATCTCCTCTGCCAAAGGCTCGAAAGGTGGATGAGAATTCATTGGTACGTGAACATCAACAAATTTTTTTGTGTTGACATTGTATTTCATGTTCGAGAAGTGAGAGTAAACATGGTCAAAATCTTTCAGCTTTTCCAAAATGTTTGGGTAATCAATCTTTCCGTTGTTCCTGGCATAAAGATGAGCAAAATCTACGCAAATGCTCAACTGTTTAGATTTCATTTCTTTCATTAGCTTTAGCAATTCATCAAGATCAGCAAATTGACTTTCTTTTGCCATAGTTTCATAAGCAAGAAGTGTTTTGTTAATACCAATTTTTTTCATCTCATCAAAAATTTCTTCAGTCACACTTTTCATCTTTTCAAAAGCTTCTTCTTTGCTCAAGTTGCCATAATAAGCGGCATGCACCACAACAGCCTTGGCTCCCATCCTCTCAGCTCTGTCCAAAGACTCTAAAATCCTTTTCTTTGAAGCTTCAATTGTTGATTTTTTGTCCGAGAGCAAGTTAATGAAATAAGGAGCATGGACTGTTAGCTGAATGTTCAACTCTTTAGCAAGTTTGCCAACTTCTTCTGCTTTTTTCTGGTTTAGATAAACATTCCTCACAAATTCTATTTCTATACAATTCAACCCAAGCTCAGAAACTTTTTTTATTCCACCTTCTGTTGTTCTATCTTCTGCTACAGTCGGTATTCCAGCAGGTCCTAGGAAAATCTTCATAATTTAAAAATGAGCTTTAAAAAGAAAAGCTTTAGCCCACAAACTTGAGCAAGAATTCTAAAGCTATGACAGCTATAACAATCGCAACAACGTGTTCAGGTTTAATGGTAAGCATTTCTTCTTCTTCTTGATACCTCAGCAAGCCTCCAGTTCCCATCGGCATGTAAATTTTGTCTCGCCTTGCCATATTTTTCACTTATTTAAATAATTGATGTTATTTCTATAAAAATATGAATCTTAACGGACTAATGAAACAAATTATAGAACAAAATCCAGAATTTAAACATCTTGAAGACAAGCGAGTGCATTTCTTTCCTTTACCTTGCAGAAGAATTTTTGGAGGGTATGTGTTGCCTTTCGACAGGATTGTGCTCTTTGGAGAACCCGATGAATCCATGCTAATTTTCTCCATTTCTCGTGAATTGGAGCACATGAATTACAGGCATGAGTATGGGTTATTGAAGGCAATGTACGAATTTACCTTCAACAGGCGGGAGATGGAAAGAAGAGCCACGAGAAGGGGAATTTCTACACTCAAAAAAATTAGGCCCGGTTATTTATGGTGGATGGAAAGGATGATAAACAACTATAGATGCTCAGTCAACCCTATAGAAAGGTTAATTTACAAGCTAAATTACAGGTAAAAATAAAAAGGCGTGCAGGTTATAGCCCGTCTTTTGTTCAAGGTAGCATTTGTCTAAGCGTTTCAAACTTGCACCTCACAGGGGCACCGATCCGTTTCATCTTTCTCAGCCTCAACTCCGTTTAACTTCATTGTTACCGAGGCTGGAAAGTCTCGTTTCTGATATCGGCGCTGCCTTCTCAGGCAGTCTTGCGACACCCTCTCAAGGTGGACGGAACTTCCTCAGCTTTGCTTTGATGCAAAGCCGAAGCTACCCAACCTGCTCGCCTAATAAATTACTGATTTGAAGGATTTATAAAATTTTCTATTCTTCTTCAAAATCTTCAACCTTTACTTTGAAATCCTTATCAGACTTTATCTCTCCCCTTTCTTTCAAAATCTCCCTAGCCAAAAGCCAGAGCAATGTCGCCAAAGCCCTTTTTCCTTTATTGTTTGCAGGAATTATCAAATCAACATTTCTTGTCTCATTGAAGCTGTTGCAAACTGCCACGACAGGAACTCTAGCCTTAACAGCTTCTTCCAAAGCTTGCTTATCAATCATCGGGTCAAGAATAAAAACAACATCAGCTTCCATGTATTTTTCAAAAGAAGGGTTTGTTAAAGTGCCTGGCAAAAACCTTCCCACAAAAGCCTGAGCTTTTATCAATTCAGCAAATTTTTTCACACCTTTCTGAACAGGACTTTTCTTGCTTGCAACAACTATGTTTTTAGCTCTAGCTAAAAATCTTGAAGCAATTCTTATCCTTTCATCAATTTTTCTAAGGTTAAGGACAGCAAGACCATCAGGCCTAATCTTGTAGATGAACTCTTTCATGTCTTCTGTCTTAAGTTTCATTCCCATGTGAATTCCAGAAGCCAAATACTGTTGCCTAGGAATCAAAAGCTTTACTGGCATAGAATCAACCTATGTAAGTTAACTCTTCTTTCTTCCCAGTTTTTTCAGGCGGTGCTAGAAGTTGACCCAAAGCTTTCTTCTGTACATCTTCAACTTTCTTTATCAACTCTTCCATTTCTTTCACTTTCTTCCCAAGTCTTGAAGTATCGATTTTCAAGTTCAAAATTTTTGTCAAAACATTCAGAACAGCTTCTGCACTCTTAGGGTCTGGAATTATGGGAAAGCCTACAGTCTCGCCAAGCAAGCAAACACCTTTCATTCCTCTATTCTTACCCAAGCCGATGAAAAGACCAGAAGCCCCTACTATTGTTCCAACCTTGTTCACAGACTGAAAATCGATTTCATATTTTTCATACTTTTTTATCAGTTCAGGATCACTCACAGCTCCAACCACTTTTGGTTTTTCTTTTTCTTCACCTATGCTTAGGCCAGCTAAAGCAAAAATTTCTTTCACCCCAAGCTTTTGCAAATATTCAAGAATTGTTTCCACAATTTCATAATGTCCTTCAGGGTCTATGCTTTGGCTATCTCCAATCAGAATTATCAAATCTCTTTGGTTTGAAGCTTTTGCCTTCCAGTAATAAAATTCATTCTTCAGAACATGGACAGAAGAATTTTCGTGCAGCAAGACAAAAGGCATGAAATGGGAAGAAAAAAGTTCTGCAAACTTCTTTGCTTTAAGCTCTTCAACTAAATAACCAGCTGCAATCCTGCCAACATTTCCTATTCCAGGTAGACCTTCAACAAATATTGGGTTTTTCAGCTTTGGTCTTTCAAATTCAACTATTTTTGTTGTCATAAGCTCACATATAGATTATCTTGTTCATCCTTTAAATTTATATATCTTTTTAAAGTATTAGGATTTTATCGAGAAATTCTGATCTTTTCTTTTCATTTTATTCGGCAATTTCCTCTTTAACTTCAGATTTTTTCATGCTTCTTCTTAACTCACCATATTTGTCTTGAGGTGAAAATTTTGGAGGATGTGGAGAAACAGTTTCAGCTCCACACTTAGGACATTTTTCTTTAAAGGTGTAAATTTTGCAAACTAAGCATTTTCTCATCTTCATATTATTTATTTTAAAAATCTAAAATGAAAAACATGAATCTATTGTTTTTGTTTTTGGATATAATTGATGCTTGCGGTGCCGCAATACTTTACTTTGGCCCAAATTTTCCTATAATAGGTGCATATACCATTTATTTTGCTTACATACTTTTGATCAAAGGAATTCTTTCCATTTCCACAAGTTTCCCAATTGGAATTTTTGACTGGATGGGAATTCTTGACATCTTAGCAGGTTTAGCTCTTTTTTTAATTTCCTTCGGTGTGAATTTCAAAATTTTCTACATTATTGCAATTTTATATATTTTCAAAGCGGCTTACGTCTTGATAAGAACTGTTTTCAACTTTTGAGAAGTTTAAATTTTCCTTCTCCGCCAAAATTTTCAATTTTCTTACAAGCAGCTTCAAGAACTTGAACCAATCTTTTCTCCAAAGCCTTAGGATCTTTCCCTTTAACTTCAACCCTGTACTTAGGAGCAGAAATGTACTTAACTTTGCCACCAGTCTTTTCTTCAATTTCTGAAAGCAGCTCTCTTATTTTTTTGATTCCATCTTTGGCAAAGCATTTAAGCTCAAGCTCAGCCTTTATTTCAAATTCTTTTTCTTGTATGCTTTCTTTTGCTATTTTTGCTATGGCTTCTGCCCATTCTTGGCTTACTCCATTTTTTATTAACTCTTCCTTGTTTTCTTTAGCAACTTCAAAAGCATTTGAAAGACCATCAAATTTTTCTTGAAGCAAGAAGCCAACTTCTTCATAAGCTTGGTCCAAATTTTTTCCAAGCCCTTTTGCCGCTTGTTCTAAGAGCTTTTCAGCCCTTTGTTCTTTCCTGAAAGAATTCATCTTTTCCTTTTCATCCTGCTTACTTACCCTCTTCAAACTCAAATTCACAAAATTTTTCTGATAGTCGATCTTGATTACCTTAGCAACATACTGTTTATTTATTTTCACAAAATCACGGATATCATGAACCCATTTTCCAGCCACTTCTGTCACATGGATCATGCCTTCAACTTCAGGATATTCATCAAGCTTGCACCAGGCAGCATAAGGGCTTAGCTTTTCCACAGTAACAAGAACAAGCTCACTCCATTTTGGAAGACCCTTTTTTCTGACCATTTTCCCCTAATACTAAATAGAATGAAATAATTAAAGTTTGTTGTTGCGTAGGAAAATATAAAATCATTCGAAATTATTCAGGTTCTATTCTCCTTGAAATTATCAATGGTTCTATTTTACTGCAATCTTTATGCCAATCATGTTGGAAATATAAATATTCATCACCTTCTGCCCAACACCCAAGTTTATAATCGGATAAGGGGAAGTGAACAATAAACTTTCTTTTATGATTTACTTTCCTAAACTCTCCTGGAAGAACGCCTATATCATACATTTTATTATGCTTCTCAAATGGGTTATTCTCAAAGCCTTTGATATCTTCTATAACATACCAAGCTACCTCACGAGCAACATTATTGACAATACCATAACTAATTCTATTAGCAATTACTTGAGCTGTATTGAACTCATTACTTCCTTCCAACCAAGAATTTCTCACAGGAGCAGGCCAGGCAGCTTTCCAAACACTGTTATTAACAATATCCCAAACCTCATTAAAAGCTTTTTTCCAAACATTATTTAATTCATCTTCCCTACCATTTTCTTTGGCAGCTTTCTCAGCTCTCCCCCAGACAATATCTAAAGGGTTATCAAAATTAAATGTGTATTGTTCTAATGTTTTTATATAATCATCAACAAGGTTTCTCACTTCAGGTATAAGTTTGTTACATTCAGGCGCTTCTCTTTCCACAATGTATTTTTTTTTCTTTGCAGCCTCTATTCTTTTGTCAATCGATTCTATTTCCACGTGGTTCATGATTTTAATTAATAGATAAAAAATTTAAGCTTTTTTTAGTAACAAGAACAAGCTCACTCCATTTTGGAAGACCCTTTTTTCCTTCCAATTTAAGTTTATTATTTTTTCAAAAATTATAGTCAAGAGTAAAATTATCTTCTCTTGCAAAAATTTAAATTTTTTGTTTTAATAGTTAAATATGAGCGCTATATTGGAATACATGCTACAACAAGGGAATGAAGATATTAAAGAAATAGAACTAAGACAAATTCAAAGACAGCTCTTTAAAAAATTTGAATTAAGAATCATGTTTTCACCATTAATGACTATTCATCATGAAAAAGGAAATGTTTTGTATACTGCTGGTAGAATTGATTGGCTTTCAGAAGAAGAGAAAAAACTGTTAAGTCAATTTCCTTGTACTGATGATGATAATGTAGTAAGAGAATGGCTTAAAGTTTTAGGATATTCTGAAATAGAAATTGAAAAAGAATTGGATGAAATAAAGAATGGACCGCGTGAATATAGAGATTTTTTAGGAAAGGTTTTCAACTATACCCCTAAACAAATTGAAGAAGAAATGAGAAAGTTGAGAGCAGAACATAAAGTATTTTGTGGACCTATGCTAATTCCAATAGGATATAGAGATGAAGAGTTAAAAAAGGATGAAATTTTTAATAACCCTATTTTTAGAAAAATATATTCTGAGACTTTTTCTATACCTCTTTTAGAAGGCGTTAATGTTAAGAAAGAAGACAAATTATCACTTACCGAATATTATTTAGGTACAAGGTTTAGCCCATCAGAATGCAAAGTTATAAAAGATTTTTACTTTGAATATTGTGAAAAAATTGGATTTAATCTTGTTTATTCTTACAATAAGAGAGAAAAGATTACTCTTGATCCTCTCAAAAAAAATTCCCAACCGATTGAATTTACTCATCTTTTTGATTTGCAGCCTTTAGAAATTATGGTAATTGTTCCAACCAATTCTAAAGGTGTAGACATTTTGGATAAGTTAGAAAATTTGATTGGAAAATTTGATCCCGAGGAGGGAGAATTTTCCAAAGAATTTAAAAAGAGATCTTACGTTGTTGAAAGTTAAAAAATTTCTTCATCCTCAAAAGTTGAAACAAGAGCTACTACCTAGAATAGCCTTATGTAGAGGAGATTTGAACTTTTGTCAAGAAAGAAAAATATATTAAAAAAATTATAATATTAATTGTGGATGTTAAAGTTTTAAAAGCAGGTTTTCTGGCAGGTATTGTATTTGCCATTGTTGATTTGCTTTTATCTTTCGTATCTTTCATTCTCACTTTTATTTTTACACCATTTGAAATGAAAAGTCTTTTTGACGTTTTTATGAGTTTAAATACGCTCTTGACATTACTGAGCAAACCAATTATTGGTTTATTGATAGGAATATCTTTTCCATATTTTGAAAAGAAAATTCCTGTATTTTATAGGTCAAAAAAAATTTCTGAAAGGGCAAATAGAGCAGCATCTTTCGGTTTTATAGTTGGTTTAATTTTTGCCGTAATTTCTTTTTTTCGTGAGCCTTACTCTTCGAGTATTTTGTTTCATATAGTATTGTGGCCTACCTTATTCGGATTCTTTGTTAATAAATTTTGCAAGTAGTTTTTAAATTCATCAAATCTCATTAATGTCTAAACAAAGAGATTTAAAAGTTTATTTAAACAATAAATGAATATGGATTGGAAAAATATTGTCAAACCGACAATTACAAAAATAATTATATTTTTATTGTTAATGGGTGGTTTGAATTATTGGATTATTTTATCAACTCATGTTCTAGATGCAAGAATACTTGTTGGTGTACCATTAGGTTTTTGGCCAGTTGGAAGTTTTATGGCATGGCCAAATGCTTCAACTCCACCAACTGTTGAATTTTCGTGGGTAAACTTCATTATTGACGTAGTATTTTGGTATTTAGTTTCTTGTGGAGTTGTCGCTTTATATCATAAAATCAAAAAATAGCCCTTATATACTCATATATTTCATTCCTGTGATTTGCCATTAGAATTCTTTTTTTTTATGCAGGGGGTGGGATTTGAACCCACGAAGGCACTAAGCCGCTGGGTTTCTTCTTAACACCTAAGCCCAGCCCGATTGACCAGACTACGGGACCCCTGCAATATTTGAGATAGTTTTCAAGAAATTAAATCTTTAATTGTTACTTTTTAATTTTCATTCCAAATCCTAATTATGAAGAGTTTGATAAAAATACCGAAAGACGCTGAACTTCCTTTAATAGGTTTAGTTCAAATTGGGATAATCGACAGAGGCACAAACTTGCTTCAGTTAAGACCAACTTCTATCTGCAACTTAAACTGCATTTTCTGCAGTACAGATGCAGGAAAATTTTCAAAGTATCATGTGACTGAGTACATGGTGGAAAAAGATTATTTCATCGATTGGTTGAAAGAAGTGATAAAATTCAAAGGAAGAATTCATGCTTTTTTAGACTCAGTAGGAGAAATTTTCACTCACCCAAAAATTTTGGACATAATCTCAGAAATTTCCCAGCTTGATGGAGTTGAAAGCGTTGCAATCGAGACAAATGGAAGCCTGCTGGATGAAGAAAAAATAGATGAGCTTGAAGAGCTAAAACTTTCTCGCATAAACTTATCTCTTCATGCTTTGGATGAAGAGCTGAATAAGAAGCTTGTTGGATGTGAAGAATACAGCACTGAAAGAATGATTGAGCTCATAAGATACATAGCAAAAAGCAAAATAGACTTAACCCTTACCCCAGTTTGGGTTCCAGGCTTGAATGATGAAGAAATTCCAAAAATAATAGAGTTTGCTAAGGCTGAGATCAAAAACAAGAAATTTCCAATCCTTGGAATTCAAAAGTATGAAGCTCACAAATTTGGGAGAAAGCCAAAAGGAGTAAAACCAATTTCTTGGTTTAAATTTTTCAAAAAGCTTGAAGAATGGGAGAAAAGGTTTGGAGTTAAGCTTAGACTTTCACCTCTTGATTTCGGAATTTTTAAGACTAAGCCATTACCAGTTGCTTTTGAAGTTGGAGAAAAAGTTAATGTTGAGATAAGAGCTAGGGGTTGGATGGCTAATGAGATGATAGGAGTAGCTAGAGAAAGAAGCATCACTGTAGTGAATTGCAATGAAAGCTTGGGAAAAATTCTGAAGGTGAAGATTTTAAGAAATTCTGACAACATCTACATGGCGAGAAAATGAAAAAAGAAATTGAGCTCATGCTTGAAAAGCTGAAGCCTTTGGAAAAACCAAAAGTTAGTCTAGAGCAATACACTTTACCTTCTTACCTTGCAGCAGAAATTTTGAATCTTGCTTACCTTGCAGGTGATATTGAAAATAAAATTGTGGCTGACTTTGGTTGTGGAAGTGGGAAGCTTGCAATTGGAGCAGCTTTGCTCGGTGCTAAGAAGGTTGTAGCGATTGATATTGATGAAAAAGCGATAGAAATTGCCAAAGAAAATTTGAAGATTGCTCAAGATCTTGTTGGAAGAAAACTTAATGTGAAATTTGTTTGCTCCGACATAACAAAATGGAAAGGAAAGGTTGATACTGTTTTACAAAACCCTCCTTTTGGGATTAAAGGCATCTACAGCGATAAGATTTTTCTAGAAAAAGCTGTTAAGTCAGCTAAAAAAATTTATTCTTTGCATAGAAATGGAAGAAAAGAGGTAAGAGCTTTCATACAAAATTTTGTTTCAAGCTTAGGCTGCAAAATTGAGCAGATTTTCAAGTTTAAATTCTTCTTGCCATACACTTTCAAGTTTCATAAGAAGGCGAAGATAAGGTTTGATGTTGATCTTTACGTGATAGTTCCTTGAATTTTGGGCATCGCTCGTAAATTAAACCTGAGAGAGGTAAAGCAAAGAGAGCTGCATAAAGTGGGTTTTTACAATCACCACCACATTCATTACCGAAGTAAGGACAGATTTTAAATAAAGATTTTACTTTTTCCTTTAATTCCATAAAAATAAAATTTTTTTAAAAAATTTATACTCATTGTTTTTAAGATTTCATAAGTTAAATAAAATTGATGGAGATTTGGAAACTTATCATTCTCATATTCATAGTCATTATAAGCGGTTGTGTAGAAGAGCAAAAAGTGAAAATTTTTACCAATTCTTCTCAAATTGAGATAAAAGTTGAAATTGCCGACACTTTTGAAGAAAGACAAAGAGGTTTGATGTTTAGGGATAAATTAGAAAATAATTCAGGGATGCTTTTTGTTTTTGAGAAAGAGCAATACGTGACATTTTGGATGAAGAATATGAGAATACCTTTAGACATGATTTTTATATCAGAAAATGGCACTATAAATGAAATCAAAGAAGATTTGAAGCCTTGTGAAAAAGACCCTTGCCCTCTTTATCCTTCAAATTTTCCTGTCAAATATGTTTTGGAAGTGAATTCAGGTTTTTGCAGGCAGAACAACATAAAAGTTGGGGATAGAGTAAAGATTTGATTAAATAAAATGCCCCCACTGGGATTTGAACCCAGGTTCCAAGCCCGAGAAGCTCGTGTCCTATCAGCTCAAATTGATTAACCGGGCTAGACGATGGGGGCATCTCTATTTAAATTTCTTTTGGCCATTAAAAAAATTTAAAAGTTAGGGAAGATTAAACTTAAGCCAGAACTTTATATACAGAATCTCCTTCTCTAACTTTGTCTTTAACCTTAAGCCCTATTGCATCTCCTGCCTTAGCTGTTTTTATTTGTTTGTGTTCAATCTCCATGCTGTCAACAGTTTGCTGGAAATTTGTAACATTGCCCTCTATTGAAATAGTGTCACCTACTGACAATTCATCAGAAAGCTCAACTACAGCCACTCCTATTTTTCCATAGTAGTGTGTAATCTTTCCAACAAGCTTTTTTTCTTGGTCTGTCATAATTTACCTTTCTCAGGCTATTATTTAAATCTTTATGATTAAGAGCTTTGTCTTTCCTTGTATAATTCTTTTTCTAACTCACTAAGATTATTTCGAATAAAGTTTAGTTGCTCTTCAGAAGGATTGTAACGTAAATAAGGGTCTGCAATTCCTTTATCATGTTGCTTGTCTTCTCCACCGGCCAAGTGATAGAATTCATGTAATACAAGTCTTTCAAGCACTTCCTTGCTATCTTTATCTCCTATACCCCTCCTTCTCAAATTGCTTATTAGTTTTGGAAAGGATATGACAATAGACCTATATTGTCTAAAACAAATTCCATATGGTTCATAAGGCATATACTTTATCATTTCATCAGAAAAATAACGTGAAGTGAGTTTGAGTGTTATTTTGTCTCCACGCGGTATATCCTTATAGGAAAGTGGCTCCTCAGATTTTTCTTCAACTTCTTTTCTTGAAACATTAGCTTTCAAATACTTCTTCAAAATTTCTTCAGTATGCTTAACAAGTGAAGGATGTTCTCTTGAGATTTTTTCTTCTACTTCTAGATAAATCGTTAGCTCTCCTTCATTCTTAGATTTTCCTAAAAATATGATGCTTAAAGAAAATATCAAAGAAGAGAAGAAAAGCAAAAATACTAAAGCATTTTTGTTAGTTGGTTCAAAGTCGAATGTCACCATTCCTGTCATTTTTAAGTAAAAGAGAAAACAAAAAACAAGTGAAGAAAACGAAAATAAAAGCCAGTAAATTTTCTTCATTGTAAATAATTTTTAAAACTAAGCTTAAATTATTTCTTCAGCTTTAAATCTCTCAAAAATATTCTTGTAGTCACAGGTCCTATGCCTTTGAATTCTTGAAGTTTTTTGGCCAAATCTTTTTTATTTTTGGCTTGCTTTAACATGTTGCTAAGACCTCCATATTTCTCTTTCAACTCTTTACAAATTTCCAAAAGTTTTGTGGCAGTTGAAAAATCATACCTCACGTAATGGCCTCTATCTAAAACTTCCACAAGCTTATCCCAACCAGCTTCTAAGATTTTTTCTGGGCTCAGTAAACCTTCTTTCTCAAATTCAAAATAAGTCCTTTTTGCCACTTCTTGCTGGATTGGTTTGCCAAAAAGCAAGCAAGCCAAAAACCACTTAAAAATCTCTTCTTCTTTGCCCGATTTCAAGTCAATTCCAAGCTCTTTCGAATAAATTTTTCCTTTCATTTTCAAGCCGATGGGCCCGGAGGGATTTGAACCCTCAACCCGAGGTTTCTTCAAAATTCCGAAGCCTCGTCGGATATCCAAGTTTCCGCACGGGCCCAATAATAAGGTTGTTTTTTATTTAAAAAAACTTCTAAGAAAATTCTTTAAATTACAAAAAAGAAAAAAGAAAAAGGGATAGGGATTCAGAATTCTTCTGATTCCTCTTCCCCTATGAAGAGGTCTTCATCTTCAAAAGGATCCCACTGGTCTTCGTTTTCCTCTTCCATCTCCATCAGACTCCCCCTCCACAAACCCATTTCTTCCAGGTCCAGAGTGTGAAACATGAAAGAAAGTAAGTAAGAAATTCAGCCGATTGAAGTGGGTTTGTAGATTCTTGTTCACCTGATGATATCTATGCCCAATGTTTGACTGATCTCTTTTGATACTGGTGTTTCATAGCTCACTGGTCCTAAGATGTAAGGTGACTTAACTCCAGTTACTATCACTATGACTTGAACTCTTCCCTCAAACTCTGGTAAAATCCTTGCTCCCCAGAAAACTTGTGCTGAAGGATCTAAGTATTGCGACACAGTTTCACCAATTAGGTTTACTTCATCTAATCTCAAATCTGGTCCACCTGTTATGTGTACCAGAGCACCTTGGGCTCCTGTGTAGTCAACTTCAAGCAAAGGATTCTCTAGAGCTCTTGTTATTGCATCTTTTGCTCTGTCTGAGCTATTGCTCTCACCAACTCCGATCGCTGCAACCCCTCCTCCTGTGTGCATGACAGACTTAACATCAGCATAATCCAAGTTAACGAGCGAGGGCAAAGTTATTGTTTCAGTTATTCCTTTAACCATTGAAGCTATAAGCTCGTCTGCAACTGCAAAAGCTTGCTGGATTGAAAGATTTCCTGCATACTTCAAAAGTTTATCGTTCTCAATCACAATCACAGTATCACAAACTTGTCTCAGCCTTGCAAGACCATCTTCAGCCTTAGCAACTCTTGCACCTTCTAGCTTGAAAGGCATGGTTGCAACAGCTATGACTATTGCTCCCATTGATTTTGCCAACTCACAAACCACAGGAATGCTTCCTGTTCCTGTTCCTTTTCCCAAGCCGGCTATTGCAAAAAGCAAGTCTACCCCTTCCAAACATTCTTTTATTTCATTCCTGCTCTCTTCAGCAGCCTTTCTTCCAACTTCTGGATAACCTCCACAGCCTAGACCTTTTGTCAACTCTTTTCCTATTAAGATTTTCTTGTCAGCTTTTGTTACAGCTAAAGCTTTAGCGTCAGTGTTTAAAGCTATAGTTGTAGCACCTTCAATTCCCATCTCTGTCAATCTTGTGACAGCATTGCTTCCTGCACCTCCACAACCGACCACAGCAATTTTAGCTTTTCTCACAGAAAAACCAAATTCTTGCTCTGCAAGCTTGTAGTAATCAACATTGCTGAAAGTTGCTCCGCTTGTTGGCTCAAGCCTGAACCTTGTTTCTGGTCTGTCTTCTCTTTGATTACCAGTTGTCCTTGCTAATGCGCTTTTGATAAGCGAATCCATTACCATTTTCCTCCTCCTATATTCGACAAAATATATTTTGTCTCATCGAAAACCCTTTATAAGGGGTTTTCCTATTTATGTTTAGAAATAGGTTGTGTGTGAAAAACACTACCTAGAACGAAACCCGAATTCTAACCCGACTTAACCCGACTTTAACCCAAACTTAAATAAAATTTCAACAAACTTCTGTGTAAAATCTTTTCTTAAAATTGATTTAAAAGCATTTTTTATGTTTAAAATATATGATGGAAATTGTATTATGATGAATTTAAATAGTGAAATATATAGTTTTTATGATATTTTTTTGAGAACAATCTCAGTTATATTTCATTTAATTGAAGAATTTTATTACATTTTGAGTTAAAAATAGTGAAAGAAGATTTCTAAGATGATATTTCCTTTGAAATTGAATTAAAAAAGAAATATTAAAAGTAAAATTACTTAGAAATTATTATGAAAATTTCGGAAGAATTTGAAGGTAAAAGAATTAAAATAAGAACCCTTTCGACCAAAGATTTGAAAAGAGCAAAAGAATTTCAAGATTATATAAATTCTTTGGTAGAGGAAGATGTTCAAATTGTCATGAATAAGAAAGTTGGATTAAAAGAAGAGAGAAAGTACTTGATAAAAGAAATTAATGAGATAAGGAAAAGAAAGAGAATCACTATAATTGCTGAACACATGAATAAAATTGTTGGAGTTTGCAGTGTACATTTGAGAAATGGAAAAAGTATCCATGTTGCAGAAGTTGGTATTACTGTAAGAAAAGAATATAGGGGAATTGGTCTAGGAAAATATTTGATGAAGACTGCCTTGAAAATTGCAAAAGGCAAACTTAAGCCAAGCCTTTTCAGACTTTCTGTATTTTCAACAAACAAAATTGCTCAAAATCTTTACAAGAAACTAGGATTTAAAGAAGTTGCAAGAATTCCTGATCAGTTAAAATATAAAGGCAAACTTGTTGACGAAATTGTAATGATAAAAAAAGCTTAAGTTTCACATCTTTCTAATTTCTGATTTTGGCTAAAAGTTTGTTAAATCTTGCAATTCAAAGCGCCCCAGGAGGGATTTGAACCCTCAACCTACCGGTTAACAGCCGGGTGCTCTACCGTTGAGCTACCGGGGCTTAATTAACTATGGATAAATTCTATTTATCAGTCTTGGGAATGCAGTAGCATCTCTAATGTGCTTTAGCTTACAGACCCACATCACAAACCTTTCAATTCCTAAGCCAAAGCCTGCATGCTGTACAGAGCCAAACTTCCTTAAATCCAAATACCACTGATAAGCCGAAACATCGAGCTTCTCCTCTTCTATCCTTTTCATCAATTCTTCATAACTTTCAATTCTTTCTCCACTTCCAATTATTTCTCCATATCCTTCTGGGGCAAGCACATCAACGCTTAAAGTCACATCAGGCTGATTCGGGTCAGGCTTGTGGTAAAAAGCCTTAATTCCTTTTGGGAAATGTGTCACGAAGAAAGGTCTATCAAACTGAAGGGCCAAAACTTTTTCTTCATCAGCCCCAAGATCATCCCCATATTTTACATTTACTCCTTTTTCTTGCAAAATCTTTATTGCTTCTTCATATCTTATCCTTGGAAATGGAGGTTTCATCTTGAGCAAATCTTCTGGATTTCTCCCCAACTCTTTCAGTTCAGTGCTACACTCTCTTGCAATTTTTTGCAAAATAAACCAAACAAGCTCTTCTTCAATTTTCATCAATCCTTCAAAATCACAAAAAGGCATTTCAGCTTCCAAGTGCCAAAATTCTGTTAAGTGCCTTCTTGTCCTAGACTTTTCAGCTCTGAAGGAAGGAGCTATTGTATAACATTTTCCAAAGCCAAAGATCATAGCTTCTCCATAAAGTTGCCAAGATTGAGTCAAGTAAGCTTTTGAATCAAAATACTTTAATTCAAACAAAGTCGAGCCACCTTCACAAGCAGCTCCAACTATTATCGGAACTTGAACTTCTATGAAGCCATTTTCTTTGAACCATTCTCTTGCAGCCTCCAAGACTTTTGCCCTTACTCTAAGAATCCTGTTCATCTTCTTGCTCCTTATCCATAAGTGGCGATTGTCGAGCAGAAATTCTGGACCATGGTATTTCTTTCCTATTGGGAAATCTTCTTGTGCTTTGCTTATCACTTTAATTTTTTCGATAGCTATCTCATAGCCATAAGGAGCTCTCTCATCTTTTTTTACCGTGCCAGAAATTTCAACAGCAGATTCTAAAGGAAGCTTTTCAGTTTCTTCAAAAGTTTTTTCATCAATTGCATCTTTCCTTAAAGTACATTGAATGAAGCCTGTGCCGTCTCTTATGATTAAGAATTGAATTCCTCCTGAGCTTCGTTTGTTGTGAAGCCAACCTTTAATTTCAACTTTTCCTTCTTTTCCTTTCAAGATTTTTTCTATCTCCATACTAATCACCTATTTTGTTTTTTCAAAATAAATGGCTGCGGTGGGGAGGCTCGAACTCCCATCCTCCGGGTAACAGCCAGAGATGCTCGCCTTTAGCACTACACCGCTATCTAGCAAAAACAATAAAGTTTTGAACTTAAAGAAAAATTCTTTGAATAAAATCAAGGCTAGCCAAATCTCAGAATGAGTTTCAGTTACCATTGTTTTGGCAATCGCCTTTCACTCTTTCACCTATCATTTTTTTGTCGTTTGATTTTAAATATTTAACCTATACAAGTCTTCCATACTGCAAAAGAGAAAAAAATTTAAGCTTCTTCTGGGGCTTCTTCTGGAGCCTCTTCAGGCATTTCTTGTGGTATTTCTGGTGTGCTTATGTGTTTGATTATAACTATGTCGCCGACTGCTTGAACCATTGGGTAAGGAACTATAACACCTTTCTTTCCACCTAAAGTCTTGCCTAGAAAGCCTTCTCTTGCAGCTTCTATCACTAAAGACCTTATCTTGAACCTTGCTAAGTCAAACTCAACATCTGAAACTTTGCCACAGTAAAAGCCTTTTGCAGTGAAGACATCTTTGCCAAACATATCAGCAACATCTTTAACATTAACTGGCATTTTCATTCCTCCTTTATAAAGAATTTGTTTTAATAATAAATAAAGTTTTGTTTATAAATTAATTATGCCTAGGTGGCCGAACTCGGTTAAGGCGCCAGTCTGCTAAGCTGGTGGTCGTAAGACCGTGTGGGTTCAAATCCCACCCTAGGCG
>Ga0207433_10007065_pt1 | contig 19006 bp, 14 predicted proteins | sample YelNatPaOPGAMG01_FD_187559 | JGI IMG/M metagenome (GOLD analysis project Ga0207433, IMG submission 187559) | Hot spring thermophilic microbial communities from Obsidian Pool, Yellowstone National Park, USA - OP-RAMG-01 (SPAdes) (version 3) | ecosystem: Environmental > Aquatic > Thermal springs... | reverse complement strand
AAAATTATTTCAAATATATATCATCAATATACAGTACACCTTTGCCCTGATTGCCGCCAACCTGTATGCCTACTGTTCCAATACCTGATGGGTCAAACTCATAATTACCTGTTTGATTGCCCGAATAAATATTTCTGAAAAATTCATCAAATGGCACTACGTATTCTTTCCATTCGCCTGAGCCGGTCTGGTCAGGTGAATTATAAAATTCGCCATCTGCACCATTTGCACTTGCCTCATTGCAAAAAATATAAAAAGTCATACCCTCCGGAGCTTTTATCCACACAGAAATTTTAGTCCTTCCTGTTGCATCTACATAACCCTGTCCATATGATGTTGATGCTCCAAATCCGCAGCCCCAGTCAGAGTCAGTTCCGGTATTTACTATTGCTTTTGCACTATACTGGCCTGAATGAACCGGCTCTCCTGGACTTGAAATCATATAATTTGCTGATGCACCACCTACCTTGTTTGCATAATTATATGCGCCTGCAAGAGTACCATTTTCAAAATCCTCAAATTTAACAGGTGGTAAGTCCTTTTGTTCTGTTGCTTTAACTGCTGATTTTGCTGTTCCTGTTTTTCTGAATCCAATTATTCCTGCACAGGAATTAACTATTAAACTGATAATCAAAACATTTAAAATTATAAAATATTTTTTCTTCACATTTGCCTCCTGAATTTTATTATATATTATGGTATTGGATAACTTGAACAATCATAAACTTCTAATTCATCAATCCATAATTCAAAATCACCGCCAACCATTGGTTCAAACAAGATCTCAGTTGCCATACTTAAAGCAGCTGCTTTGTCAACTACAGGTCCTGTTCCTATCTGATATAAATTACTCATAAAGAAATTAAATTGCTGCCAGCTCCCTGATGTAAAAAAATCAATCCCGTAATAATTTTTAGAAGTTCCAAAATCCGGATGTGCTGATGCAATTTTCATATAATAATCATTACCATTGCCTTTTACCCAGAATTTTATTCCATAACAACTTGATAAATCAACAGGTGCTTTTGAAGGACGTAAAACAGTGCCCATTCCAACAATTCCTGCAGGAAATGGGTATGTGGAAACATTGCCGGTCATCCGCGCTGCATAAGCAGTATAAGTGTTTCTTTCTGCCACGTATCTACCCGGTCCTTGCATTACAAATGTTTCTTCTGGTCTTGGAACAATGTAAGAAATAGCAGTGGTCCCTGAATCGTCATAAGTATACCAGTATCCACCCCATTGATTCTGTGCATCTCCATCTTCCATATTATCTATTAAACCTGGTGTAATTGCAGGTGTCGGTGTTTGTAACATATATGCCAAATTACATCCACAAAATTGTATTTCATCAACCCATAAATCTATACTTGCTATTGGCTGCCCTACTGATTGAAATTGAATATCTGTTGCTCTACTTAATGCATCATTTATATTTACTGATGTTCCCCAATATGGTTCCTGAGTTAGCCATATCATTGGAATATCTTCTAATTTCCAGTTTGTTGTTGTTGTAAATTGGCGGCCATAATGATTATCTGCTTCCCCCTTTAAAAAATCTGGATGCGCTGATGAAATCTTCATTCTGTATGTTTTTCCATCACCTTTATGCCAGAATCTAATACTTGTGCATTCTGAAATATTAATACCTGCTTTAGGGTCTAAAAAAGTTGAACCCATACCTACAAAACCATACTGAAATTGCGTTGTTACATAGCCGGTCATACGCGCTGCATAGCCAGAACCGGTTCTACCAGGACTTTGCATATAAAACATCTGCTCTGGTTTGGGCAGTCCTGATGCATTCCATCTTGCTTCACTCCATGGAACAACATAAGAATTACCCGTATTACTCAAATCATCATAAGTATACCAATATCCGCCCCATTTATTCTGGTTATCATTATCATCCATATTATCTAATAGTTCTCCTATACAGGTTGGTATTTCTGCTGGAGTTGAAATTGATGTTGATGTTCTTGTAACAGTAGGAGTAATTGTACTAACTACAAAATCTGCAGATGTTAAATTTATATTTTTACTTTTTTTACAGGCGCCAAAAGTAATTATTAAACTAATAATTATTAAAAAACATACTAAAAAATATTTTTGCATAAAAATCCTCCTTTTTATTTCTCCCTCCAGAAAAAATATTTATCATTTAAAATAAATATCATCTATAAATAGCAGTCCCTCACCCTGAGCGCCACCGATTTGCGCGCCTACTGTTCCTATACCTGTCATATCAACCATATTATTTCCTGACTGATTACCTGAATATATGTTTTTATAAAATGTTTCCATTGGTATTTCATATAATTTCCAGTCGCCTGCGCCGGTTATATCAGGAGAATTCCAGTATTCACCATCTGCTCCATTTGCAAATGCCTCGTTGCAGAATATATAAAATTTAATTCCCTTTGGTGCTTTTACCCATATTGAAATATATTCTCTGTCTTTTGCATCTATGAAGCTGCCATAGACCGACTGACTGCCAAAACCGCATCCCCAGTCAGCATTTGTTCCTGTATTAAAAATTGCCTTTGAGCAAAATCTGCCGCTATGTGCTTTTTCTTCCGGATTGTCTGGATTTGAAATCATATACTTTGCTGATGCTCCGCCTGCTGTATTTGCATAAGAATAACCACCTATTACTGTTCCTGCCTCAAAATCCTCAAATAAAACAGGCGGTTTTTTTGGCACATATTTTTTTTCTTCTGCTTTTCCACCTGATATTTTGGGTTCTTTTAATGTTATAACACCTGCGCAGGATGTAAATAAAAAAATAATCAAAGAACTTAATATTAAAAATTTTATATTCTTCATCTTTCCTCCTGATATATTTTGTTTAATATTTTCATATTATTAAATTTATTTATATATTTCTACATTATCAACAGACAAATCAAAACTTGTAAGGGGTTGTCCGACTGTCTGTATTTGTATTGAATCAATATACTTTAATGCATCTGCTAAAGGAACATTTGAACCCCAGCCTTCCTGCGTAAAAGTATTAAGTGGTATGTCTATTTGTGTCCAGCTTACTGCTGAAGTAAATTTCCTGCCATAATGATCATCTGATTCTCCGCGCACAAATAATGGGTTCTGAGACGGCAGCTTTACCCTATATTCTTTTCCGTCTCCTTTTTGATAAAACCTTACTCCTGTCATTCCTGATATGTCAACCGGCTTTTTGCTCTGGTCTGCATTTACTCCAAGGAAATTTACTCCCATTCCTGCAAATCCATACTTAAACGCTGTTGTTACAAATCCTGTCATTCTTGCACAGTATCCTGTCCCATCATAACCCGGTGCGCTCATTACAAATGTCGGCTCCGGTGTTGGTTGACCTAATACTATTGTCCAGCGGTTTGCAGACATTGGCCATACATATGATGCATTATCAGTATTTCCGTTTCCATCTGGTGGTTTTAACACGTCTTTTATATCATCATATGTGTACCAGTATCCTGGTCCTCCTTGCGCTGCTGGAATGTCATTTGCATTATCCGCACCTGCTCCGCCTCCTGCTATGTTATCCATAGAATCTATCAATTTCGTAGAATTCCATACTATTGGGGTTGGCGTATTTGTTGCAGGTATTGGTGTTGGCTCTGGTATTGGCTTTGGTCCACACCTGGCACCAATAAAAAATAATGCTGCTATTAAACTTATTACTAAAAAAACTGATTTTTTCATTTTTTATTCCTATTTAATTTATAATTGCGTTGTAAGAAGATAGTATTAAACTATCTTCTTACAATTAAATTTATTTATATATTTCTACATTATCAACAGACAAATCAAAACTTGTAAGGGGTTGTCCGACTGTCTGTATTTGTATTGAATCAATATACTTTAATGCATCTGCTAAAGGAACATTTGAACCCCAGCCTTCCTGCGTAAAAGTATTAAGTGGTATGTCTATTTGTGTCCAGCTTACTGCTGAAGTAAATTTCCTGCCATAATGATCATCTGATTCTCCGCGCACAAATAATGGGTTCTGAGACGGCAGCTTTACCCTATATTCTTTTCCGTCTCCTTTTTGATAAAACCTTACTCCTGTCATTCCTGATATGTCAACCGGCTTTTTGCTCTGGTCTGCATTTACTCCAAGGAAATTTACTCCCATTCCTGCAAATCCATACTTAAACGCTGTTGTTACAAATCCTGTCATTCTTGCACAGTATCCTGTCCCATCATAACCCGGTGCGCTCATTACAAATGTCGGCTCCGGTGTTGGTTGACCTAATACTATTGTCCAGCGGTTTGCAGACATTGGCCATACATATGATGCATTATCAGTATTTCCGTTTCCATCTGGTGGTTTTAACACGTCTTTTATATCATCATATGTGTACCAGTATCCTGGTCCTCCTTGCGCTGCTGGAATGTCATTTGCATTATCCGCACCTGCTCCGCCTCCTGCTATGTTATCCATAGAATCTATCAATTTCGTAGAATTCCATACTATTGGGGTTGGCGTATTTGTTGCAGGTATTGGTGTTGGCTCTGTCGTATTACTTGAACTTTTTTTACATCCCTGAACCATTGCTCCTATTATTATAAGCAATGACAAAATGATTATTAATCCTTTTTTCATCTTTTTCACCTCCTTTTCTTATTTAGATTTTATTATAGCTTTACCCCAGCCCTGGGGATTTTTCCAGCCATCTGCATCGCCTGTCCATGTCAGCTGTATTTTTCTTACAAGGCCCTTGTCACCAACATCATCTATGCCAACATCAAATCCAATTTCAAGTCCGTCTGAAACATCCCAGCCGGTAAAAAAAGAACCTGGTATTTCTGCTTCTACGATATAGCCGCCAGGTCTTGCAACTGCTTTTATAACTGCATCTGTTATTGGCTTTTCAAGATTAAAACCAAATGCTGAAGGTTTTACTTTCCATTTTCCTTCGCTCTTTGAATACTGTCCAACACTTATTCCTATCTGATAATCGGTTTCTGCATACATTGCTCTATCTGGTTGTGAATTATCAAAACCAAGGAAAATTTCAATTGTATTTCCCTGATAAATCTCCCTGCCAATATGTTTATTTGCAAGTCCCTTTGGAGCATTTACATCTGCTAAAACATATAACTTATCTTCTGTAAATGCAATGTAAACCTTACCTGATTGTTTTTCAGCACCAAGCCAGTATGGTTTGCCAATTGCCACATTTTCCTTTTTATCAAGTACAGCAACCGGCTCAAGTCCAAGTTTTTTCCAGTCATCAAGTTTCCCATCAACTGTTATACCGCCTTTGATTTTGTAAATAGTTGTAACCGGTTTTTTCCCTGCTGCAAAGACAATACCACTTAAAACAAAACACATTACTAAAAACAAAACTGTTATTTTTCTCATATCCATACCTCCTTATGTATATTAAAATTTTCAATTATCTTTTGCCGATTATCAGTTTTCGGCCGAACACACATAGGTTCGCCCCTACGTCAATCAATTTTCAATTTTCAATTTCAAAATTCTCCTTCCACCTCTATGGGGGAAGGTTGGGATAGGGGTATTATTAATTTTCAATTTCCAATTGTTAATCAAAAAACATCTGCCAGACGTAGTTTGGCTTCCTTGACCTATTTTCCATTCTCGATTTTCTATTTTTAATATCCTTTCAAAGAACTTTTTACTGATTTGACGCTTTTATAAATCTTTTTGATTACCTTTAAAAATTAATACTTACATAGGCATCAAGTTCCTGTGCACCAAAATTATTTGCTGATGTAAGATTATCTGTAATTGTTGTATTGCTGAAAGCAATTCCAATTGTTGCTGGTTTTGCAATTTTATAATCAAGCCCTCCACCTAAAGCAAATATAGACATATCTGCTTTCTGTCTGCCAAATACTCCATTACCAAGGAAATACTCTTCGCCATTAAATGCTGTATTTTTCATACCAAGATGAATTGTAAGTTTTTTAGGTACAATATAATATTCAGCGCCCACATCAATAATTGAAGAATCAAAACTAACTTGCTTTTCTGTATCACCAACTGTGTTTTCCATCTTATAACCACCATATAAAGATACCTGCCATATATTTACTTTTAACCCACCTTCAATTGAGGTTATTGTTCTTAATACAGCACCTTCTAGTTCATATAAATATTTGAAACCAACAAAAGGATTTAACATTTCTTCAAGATATGAACCGGATAATTTTCCAAAAAACCCCTGCCTGTTTGGCGATGCATCACCATAAGGCAATGCATTATTTTCATAAACAGGATAAGACATAAGCCATCCAGGGCCACCTGCATTACCAAATAAATTGTTATAACTTACTATAATTTGAGGATTATACTTTGTAAACGGATATGTATGCCCACCAATCAGGTATTGAGGCGGGTTAACCTGAATATTCCATGTTGAATTCTGCGTAAGATAAAGGAAATTCTCATCTTCATGATAAATTCTTGTCTGAGCAGCAAATGCAATAAAATTTCTCTCAACTGATAAAAAACCACCTATTAATTTTGTATCAAATAAACTTACTTCTGCCTGTGCTTTTAAAGCAGAGCCAGGTGTATATGTATCTTTTTCCCTGTCTGGATTATAATAAGACATTGCGTATTCACCGCTTAATTTCACTATTCCTTTTAAAGCAGAAAATTCTACATCTACAGAACCAACATAATTATGTAAAACTTTTGCAGTAAAAACTCCTGTGTCTTTCACATCTGTTATTTCGTTATAATTAATTCCAAGATTAAAATTAAAATCTTCACCAAGTAATTTATTAACAGTAAAATCACTCATCAATCTTCCGCCAATCATATACTGGTCATGCTTATATTTTTCATCTAATGCATATGAATTTGTTCCATAATCATAATTTTTAAGAAGGGATGGTTTTGCAGCAACATCAGCTTCTTTTAGACGAGCACCAAGTATCTGTATATCAATATCAAGTACATCAAACAACTCAACAATAGTCTGAACCTTACCACCATTTAAAGGCCAAGTATTATCAAGAACATTCAATTCTTTTTTATTCATATAACGTCTGTCTCTGAATATTTTTGCTTCAAAAGGATGTTCATCATCAACAGCCCATAAAGTAAAAGGAGTGAGTTTGCCCTGATAATCACCAAAAACAAAAGAAATAGGGAAATTCCCCTGTATAAAAAATCTTTTCAGCCCATAAACATCATAAGATCCCCAAAAACCTCCGAATAAATTTTCTAATCTATATGTAGCTTCTGCATAAATATACTTGCTTGCATTCAAAGAGAATTTTAAATCAATGTATTGAGTTATTGGTCTGTATCTTTGTGAAGGGACATAAGGTCCACCATACAATAAAAAATCAGTCATATATGCACTTGATTCACCATTTATTCTCATACCAAGTGCATTTAATAATTTATCCTGTTTTTTTTCAAGTTCTGCTTTTTTTACACGCAAATCACCAATTGTATTTAAAATATCATCCAGTTTTTTATCTGTCTTCATCATATCTGTCATATATGCCTTTACAAGTTCATATAATTTATCAATCTGTGATGATAAATCAGATTCAGATGAGCCCTTTGATGATTTTGGTTTTGGTGTTTCAGCAGCATATAAAATATTTTCAACACCATTGTTTATGTATTCAACAACTTCATCTCGTGTAATTGTATCTTTATTTAATTCTTTTGTTATGACTCCAGCGTCAATCAATGATTTGATATCCTTGTAAGTCCAGTGATTTGAATCAATAACATCTGTCCCAAAAATAAAAAATGGGATAAGTAAAACAGCCAACAAAACAATAAATTTTTTTAACATTTAATACCTCCTGCTTTATTAAAAGAAATTTTTAAGTTCCATATATAAGTGCCAGCCATCAAAATTATTTGCCGGTATGTATTTATCATCATGGAAAAATCTTTTTGCCCTTAAAAATATTGCAGTTCTTGGCGAAAAATCATAATCAAAACCAGCTCCATAAGCAGTGTCTGTGTAATCAACAGGTATATCGCATACAGCAGTAAGCCAGCGCTCAATTCCCCACATAGCCATAATATTCATTTTTCTTGTTAAATTATACACAACAAAACCACTAAGTATTTGCTGTGATAAAAGCATATTAGATGCAAAATCCACCATTAAATCAGCTTTATTACTCAAACTGGCAATTTCTGCATAACCCTGAATAAAAAAGTTATTTTCAAGCCCTATAAGTTTATTTAACTGATACCTTAATTCTACTGATGCATTATTATAATATTTAATAGTTTCTTCCGGGCCTGTATAATTTGATAAAATCATTTCTTTATTTGTAAGCCATTTATCAGTTATCATAACATGATAACCCGCACCGTTTGTGTTATAATCTGCAAAACCAATATCACGTCCTGGTTCCGGATAACCATAATTGCTGAAAAACAAATGCCAGTATATAGCTCCACTTAACCTGTTTCCAAGTAAAAAACGTTCGAGATATAATTTTTTGCCTGTTGCTTCTATCTGTTTTGCTGTACCGTAATTCAATAATATGAAACCATTTGGAATTGTGATGTTACCAAATATACTCAAACGACCCACATTATTCCAAAGCATTGTTGGATCGCCAGCATAGGTTATCCTTTCAAATTCGACTTCGCCTTCGTAGTTTGTATAAGTTTTAGAAGGCTGAGACGTATCTAAAACAGCGGAAGCGGTGGCAACATAATCCGGTTCTATCAATGTATATTTTACTTCCAGGTTTACAGGCGATAAATTAACTCCTGCCATTCCATACATCGCATTTCCTTTTCTTGTAAATCCTGCATTTATATTCTTGGCAAGTTTACCATGATAAATAGCATTTTCAAATTCACTGGCAAAACTCAGAATATCAAAAAGTTTTATTTTAAAATCACCACCAACCACACTTGCAACCTGGATAAAACCATCAGGAATCGTCTGTGGAAAATCTGCAGGAATATCTATTTTAGCTTCTGGAGCAAGTGTCTCAATTTCAGCTTTTTCGTTTGAGGTATGAAAAAAATTAAAGGATACTTCTGAATTATTAAATAATCCCGAAACTTCAAATGGATATGTCCATCTTGCTGCATATTCATATAAAAAAAGTCTATCATACCACTCGTCAAATTTTTCTGCTTTGCCGGCCATAAGTTTTATACGTGAACCAAATAAATCCATATTATAAAGTGCAATACCATACCAGGGATGTTTTGACCAGATATCTCCTCTTTTCTGAAATGAATGTAAAAAAGCATTTTCATAATGTCCACGCGCTGTTTCCTCTAATGCATAAACATCTCTGTCAAATAAAACAGGTCGCTCTGTTAAAATTTGTTTTGCAACAAAAGGAGTTATATCTTCCCAGAAAAACCCTGTTGACAAACGCCATTTAAAAAAATCAAGGCTGATTGTATATTTATCAAGAAAACGCTGTCCTGTCCCCCAATATTCCGGCAATTTTATTTCGATACCTTCGTCCGGTCTGACTATATTTTTTTCTGCTTCATTTGCAGGTTTTTCAAAAGTAATATTAAGTTTAAAACTTACATCAGAACTGACAATATACTCTGTCCACAACTGCATGAAAGAACCGCCGAGGGATGTATGATGGATATGACTGACACCAAATGTCTCGATATCCTGCCAGCGCGCCATTAGCATTCCCATTACCTTAAATGGCGGTATGCCGCGGAAAGTTGTTAATTTGTATTCTTCTTCTATTTCAAATAATTCCTCATCAAGCGCATTTATTGTTTCTTTAAATTCCTGAAATTCCGGTGATGCAAGAGTTTCTTCTATTTGTTTTAATTGCTCTCGTTTTTCTTTTGTCTTGTTATAGATTTCAAATGCTTTTTGCCTGTATGTTTCATAATATTTTTTTAATGTTTCAACGTCTACTTTGGCTTTTTTAGGTGTGTCATTTTTTTGCGCAAGGATTGCTTCGCAAATATATTGTGCTGCTTCATAAGTTGAAATCGGATTATATTTAAAATGGTCCGGAGAAACTGATGTTATATAGCCGGTTTTTGCAAGGGTATAAAAATATTCATAGATTTTATCACTCTGCGGGACTATCAGATTTTCTGTATCAGATGAAAAGGAAGGAAAAACAAATAAAATCATAATTAAAAAAATTATTATATTCTTCTTCATACCCATCTCCTTATATTTAATATTTACCAAAACATAAAATATTAAAACAAAATTAACAATTTATGTCAATAAAATTTTTCTTTATTTTTACGTGTAAATAAACATTTTATTGCTGCTTTCAATATTATATAATGCACATATTTGGTTAAGGTTGCAAAAAATCTTCAAATATTAAAATCTTTCTAATTGCCAAATTTACTAATTGCCAGATTTATTTAAATTGTTGATTGCTTATTGCTGCTTGCTGATTGTTAATTATTTTTTTCAATTTTCGATTTATGGATTCCCGCTTAAGTTTATCCCTGAGAAATCAGGGACGGGAATGACATTTCTAGTTTACAATCGTTTTTTTTAATTTGTCATTCCTGCGCAAGCAGGAATCCAATTTTTTATTTTTTCAATCGACAATCGACAATCTGCAATCGGCAAGGTAGTTTTAAATCTCCCCTTTCCCCTATTTACGAACTGACCATTACCCACATCTTTATATAATAAGAAGCAGGTATATCCTGATTTTTGAGGAAAATTACGGGTGATTTGTGGCGTTGTCTAGTTTACTTACTCCCAATTTTAACGCCCTTCTTAATCCTATCCAAGGGTTGTTGCGTAAGCCTCGCCTACTTTTGACTGTAAATTCTTTGCATGACTTTTTCTCAACCGTTTTTTACGAAAAAATCAGCGGTATACCTGCTTCTTAATACTTATGGGTAATGGTGAGTCCCCGAAGGGTAGAGGAAATTTTAATTATCAATTGCCATTTGCCAATTGTCGTTTTCAGGCGACCGATCACACAGGGTCGCCCCTACCAATAATCTCATTTCTCGCTCTCTTGTCATTCCTGCCCCTGAATAAATCAGGGGTAAACTCCAGCAGGAATCCAATTTTTTATTTTTTCAATCGACAATCGGCAATCAGCAACCGGCAAGGTAGTAATTGAATCTACCGAATTTTCTAATTTACTGATTGCCTAATTGCCTGATTTTTTAATCTTTTAAATCCTGCCAATCTGGCAATCTGAAAATCTTGCAAATTACCAATTTTTTCTTCTAATTGCCTAATTGACTAATTGCCTTATTGCCTAATTTTTATCTTTTAAATCCAGCAAATTTTGTCAATCAGGCAATCTGGCAATCAAATAAATACATTACACATTTCAATTTTCACATTTTATTTATCCAATCACTGCTTCCAGTAATTTTTTTGTATAATCATTTTCCGGTTTTTTATAAATTTCACAAACTTTTCCTCTTTCAACTATTTTACCCTGCCTCATTATTATTATTTCATCAGCAATTGATTTTACTGTTCTTAAATCATGTGTTATAAATATTATGGTTAAACCCTTTTTATTTAAATCGTAAAATAATTTTAATATCTGTGCCTGTATTGACACATCAAGGGATGAAACCGGTTCGTCCGCAATAATTAACTCCGGCTCCATAGTAAGTGCCCTTGCTATTACTATTCTCTGTCGCTGTCCACCTGATAATTCATAAGAATATTTATTTAAAACATCTTCTTTTAAGCCAACATCTTCTAAATACTTTATAACTTTTTCATTAAGTTTTTCTGACTGCATTTTAAAATGAAAATATAATGGTTCTGCTAAAATATCTTTTATTTTCATTCTCGGATTTAAAGAATTATATGTATCCTGAAAAACATATTGAATCTGTCTTCTTATATTTTTATCCTTAAACTCCAGCTTTTTACCTTTATATAAAATCTCGCCTTCGTAATCTTCCAAGCCCGCTATACATCTTGCGAGTGTGGTTTTACCGGAGCCGGACTCACCAACAACTGCCAAAACCCTTCCTTTTTCAAGATAAAAAGAAACATCATCAACAGCAACTACAAAATCTTTTGTTTCTTTGAATAATCTTTCTACTTTAAAAATTTTCTTTAAATTTTTTACTAAAAGTAAAGCCATATTTTCACCTTTTTACAACGGATAAAAACATCGTATATTTTTTATTAAATCAGGATGCTGATTTTTGCATTTTTCTTTTGCCTTAAAACACCTTTCATAAAAATAACACTGATTTTTTAATATTTTTAAATCTGGTGGTTCACCTTTTATCAAAACAAAATCCCCCTTTTCTTTATTTATATCAGGCACAACTTTAAACAACTGATATGTGTAAGGATGGTGACTGTCTTTTATACTTTTTATTTTATTATCTTCAACTATTTCTCCTGCATACATAACAATAACTCTGTCCGCAACAAAAGTCGCAAGATGCAAATCATGGGTTATAAGTATCAAAGTTAAATTTCTTGACTTCTTTAATTTTTTTAATAAATTAATTATCTGCAATTGCACAGTAACATCAAGGGCTGTTGTTGGCTCATCTGCAATAAGTATAGATGGATTGCAGGATAAGGCAATTGCAATCATAATTCTTTGCTGTTGCCCACCTGATAATTGATGCGGATATGAGTTGTATATTCTTTCGACATCATTTATACCTGTTTCTTTTAATAAATAAATCACCTGTTTTTTTAATTCTTCTTTATTTATATCTTTATTGTGTGCTTTTATTGTTTCTTCTATTTGTTCTTTTACAGTAAAAACAGGATTTAATGATGCACCCGGCTCCTGAAAAATTATGCCAGCAACTTTCCCTCTGATATTCATTAAATCTTTGTTTGATTTATTTATTATTTCCTGATTTTGAATTTTTATACTACCATTTATATTTGCATTTGCAGGTAATAAATTTAAAAGTGAATTTGCAAATGTGGATTTACCACTTCCTGATTCACCTACTATGGCTACACTCTCGCCTTTTTTTATATTCAAATCAATATTTTTTACTGCATAAACATATTCTGTTTTTGAAATTTTATAACTCACATTTAATTTTTTGACTTCTATTATATTCTGCATTATAAATCCTCTTTTTTTAATTTAGGGTTTAAATAATCCCTTAAACCTTCACCAAGTATATTAAATCCAAAAACAGATAAAAAAATGGCAAACCCTGGATATGCAATCATCCACCATGCAGAATGAATATAGTCCTTTCCTGCTGTTAAAATATTTCCCCAGCTTGGTTGCGGTGGTTGAACACCAAGCCCTAAAAATGAAAGCCCCGATTCAATTAAAATAGCGCCGGAAATTCCAAAAGTCATATAAACAAAGATGGGGGAAACCGCATTTGGAATTATGTGTCTAAGAATAATTTCCCTTTTACGGAGTCCAATTAATCGTGCAGCATCAACAAAAGCAATTTTCTTTAAACTCATAACCTCTGCTCTCATTATACGGGCAATATCAGTCCAGGATGTAAGACCTATTATAAGCATAATATTAAATATGGAAGGACCTAAAAACACCACAAGAATTAAAATCAAGAATAACGTTGGTATGGTTAAAACAATGTCAACAAATCTCATTATTATATTGTCAACAACTCCTCCAAAATAACCAGAAATTGAGCCTAAAATTATTCCAATAAAAGTAGCAATCAAAACCGCAATAAGCCCGACGCTCATTGATATTCTCGCACCATATAACATACGTGTAAAAACATCCCTTCCGTATTCATCTGTTCCCATTAAATGTTTTGATGATGGCGGCTGTAATCTCTCTGCTATATTTTGTTCTTTGTAATCATAAGAAGAAAATAATGGTGCGCAAACAGCCATAATAACAAGCAATGTTACAATTGTTGCTCCTGTTATAACCATTTTATTCATAAAACAATCCTTTTAATAATATTTTCAGTTTACAATTTCCGATTTTCAATTTATTGAATCCCGTCTGAGTTTATCCCTGATTTATTCATGGCCGGGAATGACATTTTTTGTTTATGACCACTGTATTAATTTATCATTTCTGCGAAAGCAGGAATCCAGTTTTTTGTTTTTTCAATTGGCAATTTTCAATTTTTTATTTTTTGTTTTTCTGTTCTTAAATCGTAAATTGAAAACCGGAAACCGTAAATATTTCACATTTTACATTCCACATTTCACATTTTCTTACCTATATCTTATCCTCGGATCAACAACAGCATATAAAATATCAGCAATTAAATTTCCAAGCATTGTTAAAAAGGCAGCGATAGTTACAACTCCCATAATAACTGGATAATCAAATGACATTGCTGCCTCATAAGCTAGTCGTCCCATACCAGGCCAGGCAAATATTGTTTCAAATATAAAACTGCCGCCAATTAAACCAGGAAGTGATAAACCAAGTAAAGTTATCACCGGAAGCAAACTGTTTTTCAAAGCACTTTTATAAATTATCTTATCCTCTGACAGACCCTTAGCATATGCTGCCTTTATATACTGCTGTGATAATGTTTCTACCATACTTGATTTTACATATCTAGAAATATACGCAAGCCCACCAAAAGATGTAATAAAAACAGGTAATATCATATGAGAAATTATGTCAAAAACTTTTTCCAGAAAATTCATCTGCTCAAAATCTATTGACTTCATACCAGATATAGGAAGTAATTCAAGTTTAACCCCAAAAAACAACATAAGAATAAGAGCCAGCCAGAAAGCAGGAACAGAATAACCAATAAAAGTTAAAATCATCATAAATCTGTCATATAACGAATTCCTTTTAACCGCAGAAGTAACGCCTATTATTATTCCAAGAAAAAAAATAAAAAACAAAGATACAATATTCAGTAACAAAGTAGCAGGAAGTCGTTCAAGTATTTTATTTATAACAGGTCTGTTATCAATAAACGATTCACCAAAATCAAGTTTTATAAATCTTTTCAACCAGTCAATATATTGAATATGCAATGGTTTATCAAGGCCATAAAGATGTCTTAATCTTGCAAGTGAATCAGGAGATGCCTTTGTATCCATCTGCATATTTATTTTGGTAAATTCTCCGGGGGTTAAATGAATTATTAAAAAAGTAATTATTGTTATTCCGATTAATATGGGTATTAATAAAAATAATCTTTTAATAATATATTTTGTCATTAAAAATCCCTATTATTAATAAATAAAGGTAGCGGCTTTTTAAAACCGCTACCTTTCTAATATTTAATAAAAATTATCCCTTTAATCCGCTTGTTGCAACACCTTCTATAAAATATCTCTGACCAAAGAAAAATACTATAAGTATGGGTAGTAAAACAATGGTAGATGCTGCCATCATCAGGTTGTAGTCAGTTCCATACATCGTTGTAAATGTTTGCAATCCCAGCGCAAGTGTATAATTTGAAGTACTATTTAAATAAATCAAAGGATTTAAGAAATCATTCCAGTTATAAACAAATCCAAATATTGCAACAGTCGCAAGTGCGGGTTTTACAAGCGGCAGCAAAATTATTGAAAAAATCTGGAAATAATTGCAGCCATCTATTTTTGCAGCATCATCAAGCTCATAAGGTATGGTCATAAAAAACTGACGCATAAGAAAAATATTAAAGGCACCACCGCCAAAAAATGTTGGAACAATAAGTGGTGCAAAAGTATCAATCCATCCAAGATATTTAAATAAAATAAATGTGGGTATCATTGTAACCTGAACAGGTATCATCATTGTGCTTACCATTATTAAAAATAAAATATCTCTACCCGGAAATCTAAAACGTGCAAAAGCATAAGCAACAAGTGTAGAACTTAACAGAACACCTGTGATGCCTAAAACAGTAATAATTATAGTATTCAGCAAATATCTATTAAATGTTTCATCTAGTGCCTCAGGCGCCCATGCTTTTACATAATTCTGCCATTGCGGATTTATTCTTGCTAATTTGGTCCCTGGAGTAACAACATCATTTTCTTTAACAAACAATTTAATATTTTCTGGCAATTGATATTGTTTTATTAAACCACCTTCTTTAGTAACTATCTTAATTGTTTTTGTTTTATTATCATTTTCTATTATTTTAACTATGCCTTCTTTTGGCATTATTGCAATTGTTTCACCCTTTTGTATTTTCTGTCCTTTCTTAACCTGCAGAACTGCAACTTCTGGTATTACATGATTAAAAGTGCCCAATGTTAAAATTCTTGCCCCATCTTCTCTTTTTGTAATACTAACTACCCCATCTTGTTTGGCTTTAATATTAATATCATAATTTAATGTAACTGTTGATATTGGTATCCATTTGGGTGGTATTGTAAATATTTCATCAGGTGTCTTTAAAGAAGTCACAATCATCCACACCAGAGGAATAACAAATATAATTGCACCGGACCATGCAATTAAATATAATATATTACTTATTATAAAATTTTGTCTTTTTTTACTTTCCCAGAATGAACTGCCTTTTTTATCTGCCATATTTCTTTCCTCCATATTATATTATAAATATATAATTATTTTTTTAATTCTCCTTCATAATGAACCCAACCACCGGCAAATTTAAATTGAATCAAAGTAAAAATTAATATAATAATAAAAAGTACCCATGCAAGTGCAGAAGCATAACCCATATTATGAAATTTAAAAGCATGCTGATAAATGTATAAAACAAGAACAAGAGTAGAATCAGAAGGTCCTCCCTGTCCACCTGTCATAACATATACCTGTGTAAAAATCTGAAACGACCATACAATACTCATTATTAAATTAAAAAATATTACTGGTGTCAGCATGGGAATAGTGATATGTCTGAATTTACCCCATAATCCAGCACCATCAATTTCAGCAGCTTCATATAACTGCTGCGGAATACCCTGCAATCCGGCAAGATATATTATCATATTGCCACCAACGCCCCACAAACCCATTATAATAAGAGCCGGCTTTGACCATACTTCATCAGCAAGCCAGAGTGGTCCTTTTATTCCAAATAAACTTAAAGCATAATTAACAAGACCAAAATCAGGATTTAATAACCACATCCATATAATAGCAGATGCAACACCTGCTGTTACAGATGGCAAATAATAAATGGTTCGTAAAAGCCGAACTGTTTTCCATTTTTGATTCATAAGTAAAGCAACTAATATTGAGCCAATTATGCCAAGAGGAACTGATAAGACAGTATAATAAAAAGTATTATATAAACTTGTCCAAAATCTTTTATCAGTTGTAAACATTTTAATAAAATTATCCAGGCCAATAAATTTAGGCGGCTGGATTAAGTCCCATTCGCAAAAAGAAAGAATTAACGATGCAATAATAGGACCGCCAACAAAAAATATCATCCCTAAAATCCAAGGGGATAAAAATACATATCCCCATATAGCTTCATGGGTTGACATACTTATTTTACTTCTTTTAACATTCTCCATCTTTTCCTCCAGATGTATTTTTTACCTATTTACCATTCAATTTTTTATTCAAAATAATTTTCATTAATTTCAGGAACTAATTTTTTAATAACAGGAGCTGCTTTTTCTTTTCCACTCCATATTTTATCAAATGCAGGAGCAATCATTCCAACGTTAATCTGTTCCCATTCCGGCATCAAAGGCATAAAAGTGATATAAGGAACTGCTTTTAATACAATATCTTTGTGTTTAGGTGGTTTATCATCAAGGAAATATTTTGATTTTGCAATATCAATCATAGCAGGTTGTGCAAGTCCTGTCTGTGCAAGTTTTATCTGCCCCTCTTTACCTGCAAGATAAGTAACTAATTTCCAAGCTGCTTCCTTATTTTTTGATGATTTAACTATTGCATAACCTGACCCACCTGATGGAAAACCTCTTATATCTTTTGGGCTCTTCGGGAACATAACAACATCCCATTCAAAATTTTTAATCTGCCTGAACATCGGCACTTTCCATATACCGGAGAAAAACATTGCTACACGCTCTGACATAAACATATCTGCTGTTCCCATACCACCCATTGCTGTCATCTGTGATGGTGATGGTGTTATACCGTATTTGTGAATTAAATCTGCCCTGAATTGAACCCCTTCAATTGATTCTTTCATATTCAAAACGCATCTTCTTGGTTTTTTTACGTTATCAACTATTTTTCCACCATTGCTTAATACAAATGCTTCCCATATTGGCCAGTCATCAACATAACCAAACCTTGTAACCATTCCTTTTTCATCTTTTTTTACAAGTTTTTTCCCGATTTTTAAAAGGTCATTCCATGTCCAATCATCTGTAGGATATTTAAGTCCTGCTTCATCAAACATTTTTTTGTTATAATAAACAACACAGATTGGTGCAATATCTCTTGGTAAAACATAAAGTTTATCATCAATTGTAAATCTATCAATTATTTCTTTATAAAATTGTGATTTTTTGATTGTTGTTTCTTTTTCAAGGTAAGGATTTAAATCTTCTAAAACACCTTTTTGAGCAAATTCTTTAAAATTGTTAACTTCAACAAATAAAACATCCGGAGCGCTTCCGCCCGCAAACTGAGTTAATACTTTTTCCATATATGGAGGACCTGACGGAGCTCTTTCTGCGCTTACTTTTAATCCAGTGTCTTTTTCAAATTTATCCACCATTTCTTTTATTATTTTTATTTCTGACACATCACCCCAATACATAAATCTCAAATCAGCTTTTGCTTTCTGCTGGACACAACTCACAAGCAGTCCAAATATCAATGCTAAACCTAAAAATAAAACCATCAATCTCTTCATAGTGCCCTCCTTTTATCAAAATATTTTAAATTGTTTTTATATTTTACTATTTTAAATATAAAAGTCAAGAGTAAATAAAATTTTGTTAGTGTAAAATATTGTGTGGACTTTTCAAAAAAGGTGCCTCCTTGTAAAATAAAGATAAAACTTTAAATTACAAAGGAGGCAACCAATGAACAAAAAGTATTTAGAGTTTCCATCTACAAGTTTAGCACAAGCATACAGGTTTTTGCCACAAGATTTTCAAGATGATTTTTGGAGTGATTTAGATTTAAAAGCAAAAGAATTTTACAAGTATGCGTTAGAGGTAGCATTAGATTATGAGGTAGATGAGTT
>Ga0207433_10007047_pt1 | contig 19030 bp, 20 predicted proteins | sample YelNatPaOPGAMG01_FD_187559 | JGI IMG/M metagenome (GOLD analysis project Ga0207433, IMG submission 187559) | Hot spring thermophilic microbial communities from Obsidian Pool, Yellowstone National Park, USA - OP-RAMG-01 (SPAdes) (version 3) | ecosystem: Environmental > Aquatic > Thermal springs... | reverse complement strand
ATACAGAAAAAAAGTAACTTTACTTAATAATCTCTTTAGATAAAATAGAAAAAGTTAATAAAATAAACTTGAATAGGAATAATTATAAATTTAAGAAGTTTGATAGCCATATATTTAAGATATTGTTCCTGCAACTTAAAGTTTATGATTAAAAATTAGAAAGAAAAAATGGAAAAGCAAAACAGATACAAAAATTATTTCAGTTATATAAGAAAAAATATAAAATTTATTAATGTAATCTTAATTCTTTATTTTGCTTCTGTTATTTTAGGTTATTTTTTCCCATCTCTATTTAAAAATTATATTAATAGCTTTATAAAACAAATTTTAGATATGACAAAAGACATGAATTTTATGCAGATGTTTGTATTTATTTTTCAAAATAATTTAAAAACAGCTTTTTTTGGTATGCTATTTGGAATTTTTTTCTGTGTTTTTCCTTTATTATTAACATCTTTTAATGGATATGTTTTAGGATATGTTTCTAAACTTACAATAAAAGAAGAAGGAAAACTTGTTTTATGGAAATTATTACCTCATGGAGTTTTTGAGTTAATAGCTGTATTCTTATCATTTGCATTTGGATTAAAATTAGGGTATGTTTTGTTAACAAGCAAAAAAAAGAAAAAAGAATTTTTTAAGGAGTTTTCAATAATTTTAGAAATTTTTGTTTATGTTATTATTCCTTTATTATTGATTGCAGCCTTAATTGAGGCAAGTTTAATGTTTTTTTGTTTCTGAATATATAGTTATTATTTTTTTGTTTGGCTTTCCTTTTTTCACTTCCTCAAAAATCCTTGCATTTATCTCTTTTCATTTTATTATCTTTATTTGAAAAACTTATCTAATCGAGTCTGTTTTTTATATTCTTTTAATAACCAAGAATTATTAATAAAAGTTTCAATAGGAAGTCTTAATCTTGTTTGAATTTTTTTAAATGCTTCTTGTAAATTTGAAAAAATTTCTGGCTTTTTTTTAAAAGCATCCCTTGATGCTTCTCTTAATATTCCAACACCACATGGAGCATAATATTCTGGGCGGCATTCTCTCATTACTAGACAAGAAGATTGTCTTTTTATTTTTTCAAGATATTCACATAAAGCTAATCTATTTGCATAATATGCTCCTGTAACATTTGAAGCATAATCTTTTCTACCTTGAAAATTCTCATAATCTATTGCTAAATAAAGAGGGGATGAAGGGTTCCAGACACTTCCAGTCATTTTTGCTTCTATAACTTCAAATGAAAATTTATCAGGCAATAGTAAAAACTCGTAATGATTACCAAGATATTCTGAATTAAAAACTTCTATTTGAGAAATTTCTTGATAATATCTTATTTTATCCAGTAAGAATTTTGAAATTATATCATCTGTTGCAGTTATGCTCCATCTTGTAGGGACTAATTTCCTATTCTTTTTTACTCCCAAATTTCCAACAGACAGTAATTTTGTTATATGAGTTATTGTTAAATCTGAATTATATAGTTCTATTATTGCATCAGATGCTTTAACATCAGTATCATTAACAAGATATTCTACTTTTCTCTCTGCTTTAACATTATCTTGTAATTTTATATCTTTTACAGGAGCCGGATTTCCAATTATTGGAACACTTTTATCTAATTGAAAATCTAAATTTATTGGTTTTAAAAGAAAAACTTCTGTGTCAATGTGTTTATTTGTTAATGATATTTCTTTTGCAACATCTAAGAATTTATTTTTTGAATTCTTTATGTTTGTTTTAAATTTAGCATATATTAATTTTGCTCTTGCCGATATTATATCTTCAATCGAAAATTTATTTTGATACCATAATTCAGGAAGAGAATATGTTTCTGTTGAGCCGAATTCTTCAGGAGACAAAATTCCTGCATTTATATTAGGGTAGCCATATTTTCCAACAAAAATTTCAGGAGGGCTTGATCCTGAAAAATGAGTTTTAGTTTTTCTCAAAATTTTAAATCTATTAAGAATAGGACACTGCTTTTTACACCACCCCCTTCCTTGGCATCTAACACAAATATTTTCCATGAAAAAATAAAAATTAATAAGTTAATATATTTTTATGTTCTAGAAATTTCCTTGTTTTATATTTTCTTCATTAATAAAAAATATAATATCTATTACTTTATTAGTTTCATTTTGAGTTAATTCTTCTTGGTCTTTTAGTAAAGAAACAAGTCCTTTTTTTAGAGCAACATATCCATCTTTAATAAAATTATAGAATTTTTATATATATTTTCCTTTTATCTTATTTTCTATTTTTATAAGGCTTTTCTCTTTTGGTTGTTTATTCTTTTAAATCAGAAATTCCCAATATAATAAACAATATTCCAATTAAAACAACAAACCAAAATACCCCTCCTTTAAGGAATTCCCATGCTGCGTGTCTAAAATTCCAAAAACCACCCCACATTGTAGAATACCAAGCAACCAAAATTGCCCCTACAACTAAAATTAGCCCTAAAATTAATTCAAGCCATTTGTTCATTCTTATATTATCATAGTATAATTTATAAATATTTCGTACTTTTAAAAATAATGGAAGAAGAAAAAATTAAAACACAAAATTCTGAAATTAATCAAGATATAGCTTCTCTGCAAAACATATCTAAATTACAATCAAAAGAAGAAAAATCAAAAGAGGATAAATTTGTGGTTGTGGCTAAAAAAGAAAGGTTTGATATTATTGATGCTTTGAAATTAGTTGCTCCAGGAACACCTTTAAGAGAAGGAATAGATGACATTGTAAAAAGCAGAAGAGGAGCTTTGATTGTAGTTGCTTCTAGCGATATTTATGATGTTATCTCTGGAGGATTTAAAGTTAATTGTAAATTCACACCTCAAAAATTATTTGAATTAAGTAAAATGGATGGTGCTTTAATATTATCTTCGGATTTAAAAAAAATTCTCTTTTCTAATTGTTTGCTAATTCCGAATCCAGACATTCCTACAGATGAAACAGGGACAAGACACCAAGCAGCAGAAAGAACAGCAAAACAAATAAAAACTTTGGTAATAGCAATCTCTGAAAGAAAATATTCAATAACTCTTTATTATAATAATTTAAAATATTCCCTGAAAGATACAAGAGATATTTTAAATAAATCTCTGGAGAAGATACAAATTTTAGAAAAACAAAGAGAAATATATAATAATCTTCTTTTAAATTTAAATAAATTAGAAGTTGCAGGACTGGTTTCTTCAAATGATGTTTCTTCTATATTACAAAGAATAGAAATATGTTTGAGAATAGCAGAAATGATGAAAAGAGACATTATAGAATTGGGAAATGAGGGGGCTTTACTAAAAATGAGATTAAAAGAATTAATAAAAGGATTGGATAAAAATAAAAAATTAATAATAAAAGACTATTACAATGAAAAAAGCCAGAGATATCAAAAAGAAATAGCAAAATTAACATTTGATAATCTGTTAGAAACCGAAAAATTATCAGAAATCTTATTTAAAGATATTAATGAAGAGTATATTAAACCAAGAGGATATAGGTTATTGGAAAAATTAGATTTTCCTAAAGAAGATATTGAAATAATTATAGAACATTTTTCTAATCTTAATCAAATATTTGAAGCAAATATTGGAGAATTTGAAAAAATATTGAAAAGCCAAGAGAAATCAGAAAAATTCCTGCAAGAACTATCTAATTTAAAAGAAAATATAATGATGGAGAGAACTCTTTAAAATGCTAGATCTTAATCAAATAAAAGAAATAAGACAACACCTGGAGAAAGCACAAAATCCAATTTTCTTTTTTGACGATGATGTTGATGGGTTGTCAAGTTTTTTATTATTGTCGAGATGGTTAGGAAGAGGAAAGGGAATTTCAATAAAGAGCAAACCAGAATTAGACAAGAACTATTTAAGAAAAATTAAAGAATTAAATTCAGATTATGTTTTTATTTTAGACAAACCCTTAGTAAATAAAGAATTTATAGACGGCATATATAATATGAATATACCTTTAGTGTGGATAGATCATCACGATGTTAATCAAAAATATGAAATAGAGAAAGAAAAAGTTTATTATTATAATACAACAAAAAATGAGAGAAAAAGTTCAGAACCCGTAACTTATTGGAGTTATAAAATAACAAATAATAAAGAAGATTTATGGATAGCAGTTCTTGGTTGTATAGGTGATGGGTATTTGCCTGATTTTATTAATGAGTTTGAAGAAAAGTACAAAGAATTGTGGGGGAAAAATATAGAGTCGGCATTTCAGGGATTATACGAAACAGAGATAGGAAAAATAATAAGAATTTTAAATTTTGCAATTAAAGATAAAACTTCAAATGTTGTTAAAATGATAAAATTTTTACAGAAAATAAAATCCCCCTACGAAATATTAAGGGAAGAAAATAATTTTATGTTATTAAGATTTAATCAAATTAATAAAACCTACAAAAAATTAATAGAACGAGCAAAAAAGTTTACAAAAAATGAAGTAATATATTTCCAATATTCTGGAAATTTTTCTTTATCTGCAGATATATCAAATGAATTATATTATAAAAATCCGACTAAATTTATAGTTGTTGTTTATATAAGAGGGAGAAAAGCAAATATCTCTATAAGAGGAAAAAATGCAAAAAAAATTACAGAAGAGGCTGTAAAGAGATTTGAAAATGCTAGGGGAGGAGGCCATGAGGTTGCTACAGGAGCGACATTAAATGCTGAAGATTTGCCAGAATTTAAAAAAACCATAGAAAAATTAGTGAAAAAATATAGTAATTAAAATAAAAATTAGGAACATAAAAAAATTAAGAAATAAAACTAATAGCCCTTTCCTAAATAAACATAATAAGAAGCCGGTTTTCCACAAATTATGCACTTTTTATTTTTTAGATTTGGTTGAGAAAAAGGGATATTTAATGTTTTAACTCCCTTTGTTTCAAATTTTATCTGATCTTCGCATTCTATTGAAGAACATAGGGGGGAAAAAGCAATTTTTTTATTTTTTATTGTTTTTAAGAAATCTTCCTTTGTTTCAGTTTTTATTATTGATTCTTTCATTAATTTCTCTGCTTTTTCATAAAGAGAGGCTTGGATTTCATCTAGTATTTTTGGAATTTCTTTTTTTAATTCTGATATTTTTATTATTATTTTTTTATTGTCTGTTCTTTTTACAGCTACAACTTGTTTTTTTTCTAAATCCTTAGGACCAATTTCTATTCTTAAAGGAATCCCTTTTAATTCCCATTCATTAAATTTAAAACCAGGTTTGTAATTTTCTCTTGAATCAACAAAAGCATTAAATTCTTTTAATTCTTCTTTTATTTTTTCAGCTTCTTCTAAAATCTTGTTTTTTGTGTCCTCAAACAATATAGGAATAATTACTATTTTATTTGGTGCAAGTTTAGGAGGTATTATCAACCCCTTATTATCAGAATGAATAGCAAACATTACTCCCAACATTCTTGTAGAAATAGCATATGTTGCTTGATAAGGGTATTTTTCTTTTCCATTTTTATCAAGATATTTTATATTGTATGCTTTAGAAAAATTCTGTCCATCATCGTGAAAATCCGGACCCTGTGTTGCTTTTCCATTCGGCATTATTATTTCTATAGTGTATGTTGCCTTTGCACCGGCAAATTTTTCTTTTTCTGTTTTTTTCCCAATTAATCCAGGAAGAGCCATGTAATCTTTCATAAAATTATAGTAGAGTGAAAGTATTTTCTCTTTATCTTCGTTTAATTCTTTTTCATCTGCATAAACATGATGCCCTTCATTCCACAAAAATTCTCTTGTTCTTAAAAAAGGAACAGGATTTTTAAATTCCCATCTTACAACATTATTCCACTGATTTAATTTTAAAGGCAAATCTCTATAACTTCTTATCCACTTTGAATAAGAATCATACATTATTGCCTCTGATGTTGGTCTTATTGCTAATCTTTCATTTAATCTGGTATTTCCTGCTTCATTAACCCATGCAACTTCAGGGGAAAAACCCTCAACATGTTCTTTTTCTTTTAATAATAACTTTTCAGGTATAAATAAAGGAAAATAACAATTTTTTATTCCTAATTTTTTAAATTCTTTATCAATTATTTCTTGAATTTTTTCCCAGATAGCATATGAGTTTGGTTTAAAAACAAGACAACCAGACACAGAAGAATAATCTGCCAAATCTGATTTTATTATTAGTTGAGTGAACCATTCTGAAAATTCATCTTTTTCAGAAGTTATACCAATTTCTTTCTTCTCTTTTTTTTTGTCCATACTTATTTTAAAAATATAATGTTTATTAAGTTTTTGTTTTATATATTCTAAAATAATCTTTTTTCAATTACAAAAATAGAAAGGATTGTGTCTTTTCTAAAGATTTTTATACTTTAAAAGATATAATTGGCTATAGGCCTATAAGTCAATGGATAGACTGCTCGGCTTCGGTTTATAGAGATGAGGAAACCGAGAAATGAGGGTTCGAATCCTTCTAGGCCTATTAAAAAAGAGCAAAATGAAAAAAGATAATAAAATTATTCCAGCCTTGGCAACTTTAGTAGGAACCATTATAGGAGCAGGATTTTTAGGTATTCCTTATGTTGTTTCAAAAGCAGGTTTTTTAGCAGGGTGTTTTATTCTTTTATTTGTTTCTTTGTTTATGCTATTAATTAAATTGTATCTTGGAGAAATTTCTTTAAGAACAAAAGGAAATCATCAGCTTACAGGATATGCAAAAAAATATTTAGGAAAAACAGGAGAGCTTTTGATGTTTTTTGCTATGATATTCGGAATATATTCAGCTTTAACAGCTTATTTAATTGGGGAGGGGCAGAGTTTATCTTATATCTTCTTTGGGAATACAAATTATTCCTTTTTATTCTCAATTTTATTTTGGGTTATTTTATCTTATTTGACTTTTATAGGATTAAAAGCTTTGAAGAAATATGAGAAAATGTCTATGTTTATTGTTGTAATTTTATTTATTTTAATATTTTTTAGGTATGGGGGGAAAATTAATTTTGAGAATTTAATTTATGTTAATAAACAAAATTTATTCTTGCCATTTGGAGTTATTTTATTTAGTTTTTTAGGTTTTTCTGCAATGCCGGAAGTTGAAAGAATATTAAGGGGAAAAGAAAATTATATGAAAAACGTCATAATATTAGGAATCTTAATTCCTTTATTATTTTATTTTATTTTCATGTTAGTTTTAGTGGGAGTATTCGGATTAGAAGTTAAAGAAATAGCTACACTAACTTTAGGAAGATTTTATTCTCTGCTTGGAGTTGTTACAATGTTTACTTCTTATTTTGTTTCATCTTTAGCAATAAGAGATATGTTCAGATTTGATTTAAAACTTGGGAGATTTAAAGGATGGGTTTTATGCTCGGTTGTTCCTTTAATTTTGTTTTTATTAGTTTATTTTTTTAATTTTAGTAGTTTTACCCAAATTTTAGGAATTGCTGGAATTATCTCGGGGGGTTTAACAGGAATTTTGATATTATTTATGAATTACAAAGCAAAAAGATATGGGAATAGAAATCCTGAATATTCTGTTAGAATAAATAAATTAATAATATTTTTATTATCTTTAATTTTTATTATCGCAGTTTGCTTGGAATTATTTAAATAGGTATCACCTGAAAATTTCTATTTTGTAATCCAATTCGCTTAAGCTTTATCTTGCAACAAGCTAGTTCTGAATAGAGCGAGTTTATGAACGAATTAACTTTTCAAGAATGAGTTTTGTTAATTTAAAATCAGCTCTTCTTTGAGATTTTTCCATAACCTTACCTATTAAAAAAGATAATGCTTTTTCTTCTCCTGATTTATAATCATCTACTGCTTTTTTATTTTCTTTTATCACTTCTCTGCATATTTCTTCTAATTCTTCATTATTTATTTTTTGAAATTTATTTAATTTTGATTTTACAGAATAAGAATTCGGTATAAATTCATTTAAAATTTGCTTTGCTTTAAGCTCTGTTATCTCTTTATTTTTTACTAATTGCAATAATTCAATAAAATGTTTCGGATTAATATTAACTTCGTCAAGTGTTTTTTTGTTATAGTTTAAAATTCTTAATAATTCTATAGTTATCCAAGGCAAAGCAAATTTTCCATCTACTTCTTCTATAACTTTTTCGAAAAATTCAACTATTTCTAAATTTTTTGTTAAAATTTCTGAATTTTTTTTGTCTATCTTATATTTTTGTATTAGTTTGTTTAATTTTTCTTTTGGAGTTTCAGGAAGAGTTTTTTTAATATTTTCTACTTCTTCTTTTGATATTTTTATTATAGGCAAATCCGGGTCTGGAATAAACCTGTAATCTTCTGCTTGTTCTTTTGTCCTCATTGATATTGTTTTTCCTGTTATTTCATCAAATCTTCTTGTTTCTCTTATGACTTTTTCTTTTTTTTGTCTTATTATTTCATATTCAATTGCTTTTTTTATATTTTCTATAGATGAAATATTTTTTATTTCGACTCTTTCTCCACCATTCATAGAAATATTAACGTCTGCCTTTATTCCTGCATTTTTGTCAATTGCTTTTATATATGATAAGGTTAGTAGAAAATTTTTGAGCCATAAAACAACCTGTTCTGAAGAAGAAAAATCTGGCTCTGTTACTATTTCAACTAAAGCTAAGCCACTTCTGTTATAATCTATATTTCCTGTTTCTGGATTCCAAGCAGCCGGGTCTTCTTCAAGATGTAATTCACGTATTCTTATATTTTCAAATTCCCCATTTTCTGCTAAAGGAATACTATATGAACCAGATTGAGTAATTTGATATCCCTTAGGCAAATCAGGCCAATCATAATGTTTTCTTTGCCATATTATTTTTTGGTCTTGGATTTTACAATTTAACATTAAAGCAATTTGAATTGCTTTTTTTATTGCCTCTTTATTGGGAAGCATAGGTTTAGAGCCAGGCATCCCACAACAAATCGGGCAAATGAAAGAGTTTGGCTTTATTCCTTCTTTTGCAGAATGTCTTATAGCTTTACAATTACAGAATAATTTTTCCTCTGTTATAAGATAGGAATGAATTTCTAGCCCTATTTTAATGTCAGATTCTTTTGTCATTTTTTATATAAGTATACAAGAATATACTATTTATAAGGTTTATATAAGATTCTCTTTTGTATAAGTATATAATTCTTAATTTTATAAAATTTTTTGATTTCTTAAATTAAAATTAATATAAAAGTTTTAATTAAAAATTAATTATTTCTAAATTCAAGATTATAATTACAAATTTTATTCCATAAGTTTCCAAAATAATTAAAAACTCTCTTTTCTTATCTCTAATATGAACAAAAATGAAGAAAAAAATCCAGGAATAGGAGACAAAGTAAAAATAATAACTCCTGATGAGGAAATAGAGGGAACTTTGATAGCAAGTAGCGAGCCTAGCTTAGTTATTATAAAATTAAAATCAGGATATAATATAGGAATAAAAAAAGAAAACATAATCAATATGAAATTAATAGAAGAAGCAGAAACAAGAGAAGAAAAATTAAAAATTGAAGAAAAGAAAAATTTGCCTTATATTGATATTATAGTTACTGGCGGCACTATATCAAGCAAAGTTGATTACAAAACAGGCGGGGTTTCTTGGATAACAAAACCCGAAGAATTATTCAAGTTTTATCCTGAAATTTTTAATATAGTTAATGTTAATGAAATTAAAATTCCTTTTATGAAAGCTTCTGAAAATATAGATTATGAAGATTGGAAGCAAATAGCACAAGAAGTTGAAAAATCATTAAATAATAAAAATATTAAAGGAGTTATTATTACTCATGGAACAGATTTTCTGCACTATACTTCTTCTGCTTTGTCTTTTTTCTTAAAAAATTTGAACAAACCTGTTGTTTTAACTTATGCACAAAGAAGTTCTGATAGGGGTAGTAGTGATGCAAAAATGAATTTGTTATGTTCAGCTCACGCTGCAATTTCAGATATAGCAGAAGTTATAGTTGTTGGGCATGCTAGCATTAATGATGATTTTTGTTATGCTCATAGAGGAACAAAAGTCAGAAAATTACATAGCTCAAGAAGAGATGCATTCAAATCTGTGAATGATAAGCCAATAGCCAAGATTTTTCCTTCTGGAAAAATTGAAATTATGAATAAATATAAAAAAAGAGAAGATTCAAAAAAAGTTAAATTAGATGCTAATTTTAATAGAAATATATTTTTGTTAAAATATTTTCCTTCACAATCCCCAGACATTATAGACTATTTGTCTAAGAAATATGATGGATTGATTATTGAGGGTTCTGGTTTAGGGCATGTTGCTTCTAAAGAATCAAGAGAAAATTGGATACCTTATCTAAGAAAAGCAATAAATAACGGGATGATAATATGCATGACATCTCAAACAATATATGGGAAAGTTGATCAATATGTTTATTCTCCAGCTAGAGAAATAGAAAAGATAGGAGTTATTTATCTTAAAGATATGTTAGCAGAAACAGCTTTTGTTAAATTAGGATATGTTTTAAGCAAAACAAAAAACTATGAGGAAGTTAAAGAGATGATGCTGCAAGATATTGCCGGAGAACTTAATAATAGAAGAGAAAACTAATTAAAAATGAAAAATAAATTCTTGATAATTATATTGATTTTAATTTTAGTTATAGGGTTTTATATCTTTTCAAAAATAAAAACTAATAGTATCCTTAATTGTGCTTTAGATTTGTATAATAATGCGAAAAAAACAGGCATAAATTTTTCATCTCAATGTTTAGGAACTTGTGGTAATTATGCAGTTGATATTGTTCATGTTCCAAGAACAAATGAAGATAACTTAATAGAAAACCAATGCAAAGATTATATAGACAAGAAAGTTAATCATTTTATTGAAATAGACAAGGACGGGAATATTGTGAGAAAAATATAGAAATTATTTTGTCACTTTATAATAGTAATAAATAGAAAGGTTTTTAAATCTGATTTATTTTAGTTAGATATGGCAAAAAGCAAACCGATAATAGAGGATATATTTTATCTTTGGTTAGGTAAAAACCCGCTTATATTATTTGATACTAGCTCTATTATAGAGATGGAAAACAGAGAAAGAGTAAAACACAGAACCGCAACCCCTATATTAGAAACTATTGCTTCTTATTATCCTGTAATAATAACTGATGAAATAATGCAAGAAGTAAAATATCATAATGAAAATAATCTTGTTTCTAGGGGGAGAAAAGAAATTTCTGATTCTACTTATAATTTAGTTAAAATATTATATAGAGAATCCAAAGAAATAGAACAAATTCTAAAGATTAATAATAATTTTGATGATGTGAGATTATTAGCTTATTGGAAATGCAAAGAAGTAGAAAAAGAGGAAAAAGAAAGAAAAAAACAAAACTGCATTTCTGAATGCGATTATAAACTAATATCAAAAGCAACATGGTATAGTTTAGCAGATTTTCGTAAAAACACCTCTTCAGAATATGAACCCATCTCGAGAGTTCTTGTTATAAGTCAGGACAGGCATATAAGAAAAGGATTACAAAAAATGATAGATGAGGGATATGAAAAACTTTTATGTTTGGATATAGACCCAATACCTTTAGAAAATATGAAATATAAACAAAATTCAATTAAGACTTAATTTATAAAATGATATATAAATATATAAAATACCCAGAAATACCTCATTTGGCTTTGGTTCCAGAAATTTTAAATCAAAATGTAAAAATTTTTGAAAAATTAGATGGAGGAAATTGTCAATTAAGAAAAATAAATTACAGAGTTTTATGTGGAAGCAGAGCACATTATATAAATGATAAAAATAAAAGTAGAGTATGGTGGTTTTCTGATTTTTTGCATTGGGCAATGGCTAATAAATCCCTGTATAATATGCCAGAAGAAATTGTTATATTTGGAGAATGGCTTGCAAAACATACTTTAGAATATAAATTAGAAAATCAAGATAAATTTTATATGTTAGATATTTTCGATTTAAATACAGAAAGATTTTTGGATTATGATGATGCAATACAACTAGTAAAGAAATACGAACTAAAAGATATTAATATTCTGAGAACTTTATTACAAGGAAAAGTTTCATTTGAAGAAATCAAGAAACTTACACAAAAGAGCAGTTATAGAGACGGTCCTCCAGAAGGTGTTGTTGTTAAAGATTATCCAAATCAGAGATTTGCAAAATTATGGACTAGAAGTATCAAAACAGAAGGGGATTTATATTCTGAATATTTACAACAAGCTTTTTTTTCTATTTTAGAATCAGGAAGGCCATTAAATAGAAAATTATTAGAAAAAGAGGTAAGGAAAAATTTAGAAAATCAAAAAATAAATTACAATGAAAATGCATTGCGAAACTTCATTGAAGCAAATTATTCATCTTTAATACACAAACTTCCTAATTCAAGAAAAGAATAAATCCTTTCGCAATAAATCACTAATTTTAAATATATACTTTTCTTATAAAAATTATGCCAAAGACAAATAAAGATGAAAAAATAGAGGATGTTGAAATTAAATCTGGTTTGGAAATACATCAACAACTAGATACTCATAAGTTATTCTGTTTTTGTCCGAGTTTATTAAGGCAAGATTCTCCTGATTATCTTGTTGAGAGGAGATTACATGTTGTTGCTGGGGAAAGCGGTAAGATAGATGTCGCTGCAAAACATGAAGCTTCTAAAGAAAAAAGTTTTATTTATGAATGTTACAATGATAATGTTTGTTTAGTTGATTTAGATGAAGAGCCGCCTGAAAAAATAAATGAAGAAGCATTAAAAATAGTATTACAAATTTCCTTGTTGTTAAATTGTGAAATAATACAAGACACTCAAATTATGAGAAAAACAGTAATTGACGGAAGCAATGTTTCTGGATTTCAAAGAACAGTTTTTATTGCAAAAAATGGTTATGTTGATACTAAATTTGGGAGAGTAAGAATAAAATCAATAATGTTAGAAGAAGATGCTGCAAGAATAATAAAAGAAGAAAATGATAAAAAAATTTATAGATTGGACAGATTAGGAATTCCTTTAGTAGAAATTGCTACAGAAGCAGATATAAAAGATCCTATTCAAGCTAAAGAAGTTGCTTTATATATAGGGGATGTACTTAGAGCATGTAAAGTTAAGAGGGGCTTAGGAACAATAAGACAAGATGTTAATTTATCTGTTAAATATAAAGGGAAACAAGGAGAAAGAATAGAAATAAAAGGAGTTCAAGAACCAGATTTAATTGAAAAAACAATTTTAATTGAAGTTGAGAGACAAAAAAAATTAATAAAAGAAAATAAAAGCAAACCAGAAGTAAGAAAAGCTTTGGAAAATGGGGAAACAGAATTTTTAAGACCCTTACCAGGAGCATCAAGAATGTATCCTGAAACAGACTTACCTTTACTACATATATCAAGAGATTTAATTAATGAAATTAAGAATAATCTTCCTAAATTAAAATCAGAATTAAGATCAGATTTAGAAAAAAGAGGATTAAATCCAGAATTAATAAAAGAAATATTAAAAGAAAATAAACTTAATGATTTTCAGGAGTTACTTATTGTTTATAATAATCCGGATTTAGTAGCAAAAATGTTAACTATATGGAAAAAAGAAATAGAAAATAAAATAGGAAAAACTAATTTTACTTTAGATATATTGGAAACAATATTACAAGCATTACAAAGCAAGAAAATAAAAGAAAATGAAATAAAAGAAATTATGGAAGAAATTGCTAAGGGAAAAAATGTTATGGATGCTGTAAAAAGAGAAAAAATCGAAAATTTAGAAGAAGAAATATTAAAAATAATAAAAGAAAAACCAAGTTTGAGTACTAATGCTTATATGGGTTTAGTTATGCAAAAATTTAAAGGAAAAATTAACGGAAAAGAGGCCATGGAGATTATAAAAAAATTAGTAAAGAATTAGGGTTTTATGAAGATATTCCATTTGCAAAAGTGAAATTTTTCCCTTGGGATATTTTATTTATCAGTCTTGGATTAATAACCTTGGAACTTAAAACAATAGGAACATCTAAAATAGCACAAGATATATATCTTTTTAAATATCTGATTTTTTAGATTAATATGAAAATTTTAGTTACTGGAGGGGCTGGATTTATAGGAAGCCATATTGTGGATGCTTATATTAATTTAGGGCATGAGGTTATTATTATTGATAATTTAAGTAATGGCGAGAAGAAAAATATAAATAAAAAAGCAAAGTTTTACAAAGCAGATATATGCGATGAAAATAAAATAAAAAAAATATTTAAAAAAGAAAAACCAGAAATAGTAAATCATCACGCAGCACAGAGAGATGTTGGTTTTTCTATTATTAATCCATTAGAAGATGCAAGAATTAATGTTTTGGGAAGCATAAATATAATAAAAAATTCTATCGAAAATGGCGTTCATAAAATAATTTATGCAAATTCAGGGGGTGCAATGTATGGAAATCCTCCATGGAAAGATTTGCCATTAAAAGAAACCCAAAAAATAATGCCTGTTAATCAATATGGTTTAAATAAATCCCTAATTGAATTATACCTGAATATGTATAATAGAGAATATGGGTTAGATTTTGTTTCTTTAAGATACAGCAATGTTTATGGACCAAGACAAAAAGGGGGGGAAGCAGGAGTTATTCCAAAATTTATTGAAAAAATGTTAAAAAATGAAAGACCTTTTATTTTTGGCGACGGAAAACAAACAAGAGATTTAGTTTATGTTGATGATGTTGTAAGAGCCAATATTCTTGTTTTAAAAAAAACACCCTCACATATTTATAATATTTCAACTTCTAGGCAAATATCAATCAGACACTTGTTTTATCTAATTGCAAAAGAAATAGGATTTTCCCAATCTCCGATTTTTAAAGAAGCAAGGCCTAGAGAAGTCAGATTTTCTGCTTTAAGCTATGATAAAGCAAAAAAAGAATTAGGATGGGAACCTAAAATAAGTATAGAAGAAGGAATTAAAAGAACAGTTGAATGGTTTAAGGAAGTTTCTTTAAGAAATAAGAATAAGTAAAAAATTAAAAACATAAATTTATAAACACATGTTTTTTCTTGTTTTTAGATGAGAAGTAGTTATTTTAGTAACTAATTCTTGTTAGATAAATCGATACGGAGGAAATAGATAAGATGGCATATGGAAGTGGAGGCTACGGAAGAAGTAGCAGTTTTAGAAGAGGAAACTTCAATAGATTTAGAGGCCCAAGACAAATGACAAAAATCAAATGTAGTGAATGCGGTAAAGAAGATGAAGTTCCTTTTAAACCAAGAGAAGGCACACCTGTTTATTGTAAAGAGTGCTTTTTAAAGAAAAGAGGAATAACACCAAGAGAAAGTAAGCCTAAAGAACAAGAAGAATTGACTGAATCAACAGAAGAATCAGAAGAACCTATAGAAGAAACAGAAGAATCAGAAGAAGATTAAAAAAAAGAAAATATTTTTTATTTTTGTTTTTTATTTTTTTATTTTATTTTAAAAGATAGATTTTTAAGGTTTGTTTCTTATAATTATTTATGAAAAAGAGGAACTTAGTTATTATTGGTGCTGTTATTTTGATAATGCTAATTATATTCTTCTTTGTTTTTTCTACAAAAGCTCCTTCAGAAGAAGATATTTTAAAAAACCCTGATAAAGCAATGGAGTTTTGTGCAAAATCTCCAATTGATAAACAAACAAGTTGTTATTTGCAAATAGCTTATATATTAAAAACAAATAATTCTGATACTGCACTTAAAGCATGTTTGTTAGTTAATGATGATGGAGACAAGGAACAATGCGTTGAAGATTTGGCTCTTGCCCAATCAGAACAAATTAAAGCAGTTGAAATATGCAATTCTATAAAAGAAGATGCTAAATTTAAAGAACATTGTTTTAGCAAGATTATAACAAATTTTCCAACCATTAGCACAGAAACTCAATTAATAATGTGTGATTCTAAATTAGGAGTTGATAAAGACAATTGTTATAGGAGTTTAGCAGAAGGATTTATACCAACAGATCCTTCAAAAAGCATTGAGATATGCAACAAAATTAATGATAAATCCTCAAGAGACGGATGTTTAAATAGTATTTTGTCAAATCCAGAAATAATAAAATCAAATGTTGATAGAGCAGTAGGAATATGTGACTTAATGGAATTAAAAGATAAGTGTTATATGTATGTTGCAGATACTGTAAGTGCTATTGATCAAAAAAGAGCTGCAGAAATTTGTCAAAAATTAAGTGATGATGTTCAAATATTAAACTGTTATAACAATGTTTGGTTTTCTTCAAGTAGTTTAATTATTTCAAATTATAATTTTACAATTGATTTGTGCAAGAAATTAGTTTTAAAGAGAGATGATTGTTTGAATAGAATAATTCCTTTTTTTATTGATACTGACAGAACAAAAGCTGCAGAAATTTGCAGATTAATGTCTTCCTCTGCTTCGTCTATATGTTTGCAGTCAGTTAATAGATAAATATTATTTTCTTGTTTTTTGTAATAACATAATAATTCCTAATAAGAACAATATTGGGCAAATAATTAAACCAATTATTGTTCCTAACATGCTTGCCCATTTTGCTGTTATCATACTTTGATTCCATATCGTAAAAAAATTAACAGCAAAAAGAATAACTGCTACAAAAATTAAAATCCACCCTTTGTTTCTTTTTTTAGTTGGCATTTTACCCCTTATTTTTAAAAATTTATAATTATTTAAACTTATTGAATAAAATTCTGAAATATAAACCATAAAAACAAATAAATAATTCCTATTAAAATTAAAGTTATAATAGTTGCATTTTCAATACACATCCTAATTCTTTCTTCAGGATTCATCTTTGGAAAATGTCTATAAGTATTAAGAAATATCATTATCCACAGAGTTATTCCAAATACAGCAACAATAGGAAGGATAATTAATAAAATGTTTTGTGATGGCATTTTAAGTATATTTTTCAATGAGCTTGTTTATTTCTTCGAAAATTTTAGTATATTCTTGAGATATTTCAATTATTTTATTTTTGGCTAGTTTCATTTCTTTATTTTTAATGAATTCGTCAATTTCAAAAACCTCTTGTTGTAATTGTTGTAGTTTTAAATAGATATTATTTAATTCAAAATATTTTTCCTTTAATACTTCTCCTTTGAATATAACATATCCGAGAATAGTTTTTACTCTCTCTATTAATCCAAAAAATGTAAATTGAAAATATTGGAAATGCTTTGTTTTTTTGTTTAGATATTTTAATTCTAAAATACTGCAAATATTTCCTAAAATTTCTAATAAATCTTTTAAGCTGTTACACTGCATAAAAAAATTCAGTAAATATTTATCAACATAATTTCGTTTTCTCATGTTAATCCCAATAGAAGTCATTGGCTTATCGCAATTTAGGATTAACCTAGGCAGACTTCACTGCCTTATTTACTTAAATTATTTATATTTAAAAAATTATCTTAACAGCAATATAACTTATTAGGTTTTTTCCCTTCTTCAATTTTTCCGAAAGGATTTCCATATTTTACAACATTTTTTATCATCTCGCTAACAGAATCTGGCTCAATTCCTTCTTTAACAAGAGATTTTCTTAATTTTCTTATTAAATTTGATAAATTAATTTTTACAGGGCAATTTTCATAGCACATTTGGCAGGTTGTGCAGAAAAAAGCTCCGTTATTATAAGAATCTTTATTTGATTCTTTAAAATAAGAGCTTAAAACTCCTTTTGCTCCTAAAAAATACCTTGCCCCATATCTTGAAAATATATGGTGATAGACAGGACAGAAGTTTAAACAAGCACCGCAATTAATACAATAAAGCAATTCCTTAAATTCAGAATTCAAAATTTCTGTTCTTTTATTATCTAATAAAATTAAATAAACTTCTTTTGCTCCTTGAGCTCCTGTAATTAATTTATCTTGAATATCTGCTGTTTTGCTTGGGCCTGAAATTATATTAACATAAACAGGATAATCCTGAGCTGTTCCAAAAATGCTTGTTGCTTTGATAATTTTTAATGCTTCTTCTCTTGTTTTTACTATTTTGTCAAAACTTGTTAAAATAATGTGCTTTTCAGGTATTCTTGAAACAAGAGAAATATTTCCTTCATTTTCCAAAATAAATATGCTTCCATCACTTGAAACAACATTTGCTCCTGTGATGCCTATTTTTGCCTTAAAGATTTTTTCTCTTAAATATTCTCTAATGAACTTAACAATATCTTCTTCATTTGGTTTAATCTCTTTTTTAAATTTTTCTTTAATTTTTTTAGAAATTTTTTCAAGAGTTAAATTTAATGCAGGCAAAACCGGATGCAAATCTTTGCTATTAAAAATTTGAACAAGAAAATCTCCTAAGTCAGTTTCAATTAATTCTCTGTCTCTTAACTCATAACTAAGATTTATCTCATTTGCAGTATTTGATTTTGATTTAATAATTAATTTTTCTTTTCCAATAATCTTTTTTATTTTTTTTATTGCATCTTTTGAATCTTTTGCTTCAATAACTTTAATTCCATTTTTTGTTAAATTTGCAAGGGCTTTTTTCTTTAATTCAAAAATATTACTAATAGAATCTTCTTTTATTTTCCTTAATTCGTCTCTTAGTTTTTCTTTTTCTTCCTCATTGATTATTTTGTCTCTTTTTTCTTTATAAGAATACATAATAGGTAATATTATTTTTTGAGTTTCTTTATTGTTTTCAATATCTTTTGTTAGGTTAATTGATTTCATTTTAAACTCTCCTCAATAATTTTTTTCTCTTCCTCAGTTATGCCGTAAAGCTTATACACAAGCTCATCAATTTCAGCATCTGTCTTTTTTATTTCTTCCTCAATCCTTGCCCTTTCATCTGTCTTTTTATCGCCTATTTCATTGAGGCGTTTGTTTAGGGAGAGCATTTTGTCAACGAGGGTGATGAGGGGTTGTTGTTCGGATTCTGGGATGAGTTTGATTGGTAAGTTATTAATTTGTTTTCCATTAACTGCGAAATATCCACCAGATATATGTGTCTGACTAAACCTATATCTATAATAAAAATCAATTAATTTAGAATTTAGT
>Ga0207433_10007046_pt1 | contig 19032 bp, 19 predicted proteins | sample YelNatPaOPGAMG01_FD_187559 | JGI IMG/M metagenome (GOLD analysis project Ga0207433, IMG submission 187559) | Hot spring thermophilic microbial communities from Obsidian Pool, Yellowstone National Park, USA - OP-RAMG-01 (SPAdes) (version 3) | ecosystem: Environmental > Aquatic > Thermal springs... | reverse complement strand
GGTTTTGCTTTTAAAAAAAGATATTCTTCTTTTTCTTTAATCTTTTCTAAATCTTCCATCGCCAACCACTGAAAAGGAGTATGAGGCTTGGGAACAAAAGGATTGATACTTAAATTAATGCGCAAAGCCCTTTTATATTTTTTCTTTATAAAATCATATAAGCGATAAGCCATCTCGATTATCCCATCTAAATCTTGGTTTTTTTCTGAAGGCAGACCAATTATGAAATAAAGTTTTATATGATTAAAACCCCTCTGATAGGCTTTATCTACTACTGAAAGAAATTCCTCTATATCAAAATCCTTATTTATTATCTTACGCAATCTTTCACTGGATGTCTCGGGAGCAAAGGTAAGCCCGCCTTTTTTTAAAATCTCAAAATTAGAGATAAGTTCTCCGATAAGTTTCTTATGCCTTAAAGAAGAAAGTGATACCAATAGTTTTTTTTCTTTAAATTCATTATTTAAAGCCTCTAAAAGTTCTTTAATATAAGGATAATCACAAACAGAAAGTCCACCTAAAGAAAGCTCTTCATAGCCGGTGGAGATAAACAACTCCTTTGCCAATGCTAATAATTTATCTACACTTCTAATTCGATAAGGATAATAAAATGATCTTGTCTGACAAAATCGACAACTATTAGGACAGCCCCGCATAATCTCTAAAATCAGGCGGTCATGGACTATCTCAACATAAGGAAGAAGCCATCTTTTCGGATAAAAACTATTTTCTATATTTTTTAGATATTGTTTTTTAATGAGTAAGGGTGCATCTTTTACATTGGAAGAAAAACTTTTTATCGTTCCATCATTATGATAGGAGACATCATAAAAAGAAGGGATATAGACACCCTCAAGATATTTAAAATTATGCAAACATTCATCTTTGTCTGGTCTTTTATCTAAATTTTTCTTTTTTAATTGGCGGTAAATATCAATGATTTCTAAAATTACTTCTTCTGCCTCACCAATTATAAAAAGGTCAAAGAAATCTGCTAAGGGCTCAGGGTTAATACTACAGGGCCCACCTCCGATAATCAAAGGATAATTTTTTCTTTGGGAAGAATATAAGGGTATATCTGCTAAATCCAGTATCTTTAAGATATTTGTATAGGTAAGTTCATAACTTAAAGAAAATCCAACCATATCAAAATCTTTTAAATTTCTTTTTGACTCCCAAGAAAATATCCCCATATTTTCTTTCTCTAAAAAATCTCTCAAATCTTCCTCAGGAAGAAACACCCTCTCACAAGTTACATCTTCAATACTATTTAGAAGCCCGTAGATAATTCTCAAACCTAAATTACTCATCCCTACTCTATAAAAATCAGGAAAACATAAAGCAAAGCGGATATACGAATTATCAAAATCCTTCTTTACTACATTTATTTCATTACCTAAATACTGGCTAGGTTTATTTACTTTAAGTAAAATCTCTTCAGGGATCATCTTTTTTTATGGATATTCATCAAAATTCCTACTGATAAAAAAGAAACTAAAATAGATGAGCCACCATAACTAAAAAAGATAAGCGGAAGCCCCACCACCGGTGCCATCCCCAAGGTCATAGAAATATTTATAAAAATCTGGATAAAAAATAAAGCAACGATTCCTAAGCCAAGCAGTCTTACAAATTGTTCATCTACCGAAAGGGAAATCTTAATTCCATAATAGATTAAAAAATAATAAAGCCAAAGAAGAACCAAACTTCCCAAAAAACCCCATTCTTCAGAAAAACTGGAAAATATAAAATCCGTATGCGCCTCAGGTAAAAATCTTAACTGTCCCTGTGTACCGCCTAACCAACCTTTCCCCAATAGCCTGCCTGAACCAATAGCAATCTTTGACTGAAGCATAGTATAACCTGCACCTAAAGGGTCTTTATCCGGATTTACAAAAACCAAAAGTCTTTCTTTCTGATAATCCTTTAAAAAATGCCATAGTAATGGAGAAATAAAAATAAGGATTAAGATAAATATAAAGATATACCTTCTTTTTACACCGGAAAAATAAACTAAACTTAAATAGATAAAGAAAAGCATAAGACTGGTGCCTAAATCAGGTTGGGCTAATATTAAAAACATAAAGGGTAAAATTATTAAAAGCGGAATAACGATTGCCTTTATAAACCCTAAATTTCTACTTCTGATATCTTTAAATGAGCGGTAACTAAAATACCTCGCCAGAACAATAATACTGGTTAACTTTGCCAACTCTGAGGGCTGAAAATTAAACCAGAGTATCTTTAACCAGCGCTGGGCGCCTAAACGGATATGTCCCAGAATATCTACCATTATGAGAAGGATTAATGTAATTGCATATATAATATAAGCGATATCCCAAAGTTTGCGCGCATCCCATCTATACATAAATAAAAGAGAAATCAAACCTAAAAATATCCAGATAATCTGACGGATATAAAGAGGAAAAGGTATCCAGACATTGCTGGGATATCTTACGCTGTAAATGGTCAAAACCCCTAATATACTGATTAAAATGGAAATCAAAAAAATTCTAAAATGATAATTTTTCATAAAAGAGATTCTTCTTTTATCCTCTCAATTATCTTTTTTGCCACCAGACAGGCGTTAGTGCTTGAGCCAGCATGCTCCAAAAGCACACAGATACTATACCGCGGATTCTCTACGGGAAAAAATCCTGCAAACCAGGCATGGGGCTGTTTTTTGGAAACCTGAGCGGTACCGGTTTTACCGGCAATAGATAAACCATCAATATTAAGGATATGAGCAGTTCCTTCAGGACTACTTACTACTGCCTCCATCGCCTGATTAATAGTATTTAAAATACTTTCTTCTATCGGTAAGGAAATAATTTTTCTCTGTTTAGATGAGATATCTTTATTACCAATTGATTTTACTACATAAGGTCTTACCAATTTTCCTTTATTGGCAAATACGGAAATCATCCTTACTATCTGTAAAGGCGTGCTTAACAATTCCCCCTGCCCTATAGAAAAATTGGCAGTATCTCCCTCAAACCAACTTTGTCTTTTTTCTTTTTTTCTTAATAGAGGATGAGGAACAAAACCTATTTTTTCTTCTGGAAGGTCAACATACGTGGCTTTTCCTAAACCAAATTTTAAAGCGTATTCACTAAGTTTATCCGCACCCAAAGATAATCCTACTTTATAAAAAAAGACATCACAAGAATGGACAATTGCCCAAAATAAATTTTGCGCACCGTGTTTTTCCCAGCAACCGAATTGGCGGTTGCCTATCTTTAAAGAACCTTCGCAAAAAAAGGTAGTTTTTTTATCTATCCGCTTATTTTCCAACCCTGCCACTGCCACTACCGGTTTAAAAACCGAGCCCGGAGGATAAACTCCGCTGATTGCCCGATTAATTAGAGGCGCTTCCGTTTCCGAAAGCATATTTTTTAAAATAGAAGGATTATAAGAACAGTCAAAGGGAGAAAAATTGGGAGAACTTGCCATAGCCATTATTTCTCCTGTAAATGGCTCCATTATCACGACTGCTCCTGTGTAATCACCCAGTGCTTCTTCTGCGATCTTTTGAATTCTTGCATCAATAGTCAAATAAATATCCTTGCCAGGCGAAGGCAATTTAAATCCTAAGATACGTCTTATCCTACCGCGATTGTCTACCTCCAACTGTATTCCTCCATCTTGAGGTTTTAAATAATAATCATAGCGCTCCTCTATCCCACCAAAGCCTACGGTATCCTGGGAAGAATAACCATAATCCTGCCACATATTTAAGCGCCAATAATCAATGGAAGAAAGATAACCTAAAAGATGACTGGCTAATCTGCCATAAGGGTAGTATCTTTTGGGGTTAGTCTGAATAGCAACTGAAGGTAGTTTGAATTTTAATTCTTCTAAGATAATTGCTTTATCTTTATCCAGAGCCTTAACTAACGCTTTAGGCAGTGCTGAAGAACCTATCTCTTTCTGAAAACGCAACCTCAAATCCCCAAAAGGGATCCCCAAAACAGAGGAAAGTTTTTTTAAAAAATCATCAGGATTATCTATCTGCTGGGGATAGACCACTAAATCATAGGAAAATGTATTGTCTACTAAAACAGTGCCGTTGCGGTCAAAAATCCTTCCCCTTGCCCCTTTAAGTTTTTGAATACGAATGGAGTTTGCCTGACTGAGCTGAAAAAGTTTTTTACCTTCAATGAGCTGGAGATGAAATAACCTTAAAACCAAAACCCAAAATGCTATACCCACTATAATCAAAAATTTTCTTACCGACATAGAGAATCCATGGTCTTAAAGACAGGTACAGATAAAATCACCGTAAAAAACATATAGATGGCAGTTATCTTTAAAAATGTACCTAAGGAGGGCAAACTCCCATAAAGATAAAGAAAGAAGATTTTAAAAATATTTATCAATAAACCAAACATAATTACGATCAAAATTTTAAAAGGCATACTTTCTACAACAAAGGAAATCTTTATTCTATAAATTAAATAGGCGGATAAAAAAAATAAAAAAGAATTAATCCCCCAAGGATAATTACCTAATAAATCCTCTAAAAAACCCAAAAAAATCCCATACCCCAAAGCATAACTAAGGCTATAATTTATACCCAAATTTACCAAAGCAGGGATAAAAAGGTCTAATCTTACAGAGAGTATCTTAAAAAAATCCAAAAGATAAATCTGGATTATAAAAAGAACAAGAAAATAAATAAAAAGTTTTTTTATTTTATTCATCTTAGGATTACCATTACCTCTTCCAACTTATTAAAATCTACAGAAGGTTTTATCTTTGCATATGACCGATTATCCAGAGAGTCTTTTTTAATCTCGGTAATTTCTCCAATCAATATCCCTTTGGGGAAAATCTCAGTAAGTCCCGCAGTAATTACATTGTCTTTAATCTTTATATCCTTGTCCTCATCAAGATAACGCATCACCAGATAATTCTCCAATGTACCGCAGACTAACCCTTGGGTGCGACTGCCCTGAACGATAGCAGAAACACAAACATCGGGGTCAGTTAATAAAGCTACCTTGGCGGTAGATAAGCCCAAATCAACAATCCTACCGACTAAACCTCCGGAAGAGATTACTGCTAAATTTTCCTTAAGACCATCTCTTTTGCCCCGGTCAATCACAATCAAAGAAGACCAGGTTTCCGGTGAACGCATAATTACCTTAGCAGAAACTAATCTAAAGGTTAAATTCTGTTTTAAAGAGAGTAAATCTTTAAGCCTTTTGTTTTCCTGAAGTAATTCCTGAGAATCAGAAAGTTTCTGTTTCAATAAACCTATTTCTTTTTTTAATTTTATATTCTCTAAAAAATTATAATGGGAGAAAAGTAATGCTTTAAAACTATCAAAGAAAAATTTTGTTATTTTTAAAGAGAATCCGAATAGATCAACAAGGTAAGGCTTTAAGGCAGGAATGGAAAAGGAAATAAGAAAAACAATAATTACTGAACATAAAATTAATTTTTTATTTCTAAGCCAGCGCACTTTGAAAGCATATAAACAAAATTAACGAATAGTTACTCTTTTTAAGTATTTTATTTCATTCAAGATTTTTCCTGTGCCTTCGGCAACTGCAGTTAAAGGGTTTTCTGCAATATGGACAGGGAGACCTGTTTCTTCCGAGATCACTTTATCTAATCCTTTTAGAAGCGAACCTCCTCCTGCCATCACAATACCATGTTCAATAATATCTGCTGCCAGTTCAGGGGGAGTTCTTTCCAAAGAAATCTTGGTGGTTTCCAATATAGCTTTAACCGGCTCAGAAAGCGCCTCTCTTACCTCTTCGGAGCTAATGGTGACTGCCTTAGGAAGTCCAGAAACCAAATCTCTTCCTTTTATCTCCATAGTTTTTTCCTCTTCCAAAGGATAAGCAGAACCGATCTTTACCTTTATATCTTCAGCGGTACGCTCACCAATTAAAAGGTTATAGGTCTTCTTAAGATACTCAATTATTGCTTCGTCCATCTCATCACCACCGATACGGATAGATTTAGAAAAAACAATTCCCGCCAAAGAAATCACCGCAATCTCAGTGGTCCCTCCTCCTATGTCAATAATCATATTCCCAATAGGCTCTTCGATAGGCAGACCTACTCCAATCGCTGCAGCCATAGGTTCTTCCACCAGATATACTTCCCGGGCACCTGCTCTTTCTGCAGAATCTTTAACCGCTCTTTTTTCTACTTCGGTAATCCCAGAAGGGATAGCAATTATAATGCGAGGTCTTACAAGAACTTGGCGATGATGGACCTTTTTTATAAAATATCTCAACATCGCTTCGGTAGTATCAAAATCAGCAATTACCCCATCCTTCATCGGCCGAATAGCCACGATATTTCCGGGAGTACGTCCGAGCATGCGCTTTGCCTCTTCCCCTACTGCTAAAACCTGCTCAGTTACTTTATCAATAGCCACTACCGAAGGCTCACACAGCACTACCCCTTCACCTTTTACATAAACTAAGGTGGTGGCAGTGCCTAAATCTATGCCCATATCATTAGAGAATAAGCTGGAAAGATAATCTATTGATTTCTTAAAACGTAACTTCCAATTAACCATATATTTTCTCCTTCTTTTATAATCTTAACAGAGATTAAAGTGTATGTCAAACAAAAATTTACTAAAATTTTAATGCAAAACTTCCTTAAGAACTTTTAAAAAATCAGGGAATGACTTATTTACACAACTTATATCATCAAGCAAACTCTTTCCTTCAGCCAAAAGCCCAGCGATAACCAAAGCCATCGCAGTGCGATGATCTCCAAATGAATGAAGTTTTGTTCCTTTTAAAGGCCTTTTGCCTTCAATGATTATATTTTCTGTCTGATTTTTCTTTTCCACATATATTTTTGCACCCATACGCAAGAGCCCATCTAACATAGAATTTATACGGTCAGTTTCTTTCACCCTCAGTTCCTCAGCTGATTCAATAATGCTTTCACCTTGCGCAAAACAACAAGCCACCATCAAAATAGGCAGTTCATCGATTAAAGAAGGGACCTCCTCTTTTTTTACCTGAACTGCTTTAAGAGTAGAACTACTTACCAATATATCTCCCCAAGGTTCCTGAAAATCCTTATCCGGGATTTTATATTTCAGTTCAATTTTTGCTCCCATCCGTTTAAGAACATTTATTAAACCCATCCGTGTAGGATTAAGCCCAACATCTTCTATTTTAAGGTATGAACCTTTAAGCAAAATTGCCGCTACCAAAAAGAAACTCGCAGAGGATAAATCTCCAGGTATAAAAATATCTTGGGGTGATTTTAATCTTTTAGGTGGCTTTAGAAATATCTTATCTTTATTTATTTTTATATCTGCACCAAATTGATAAAGTAGCCTTTCGGTATGGTCGCGCGTCTTTATGGGTTCTCTAACAGAGGTATTACCCTTTGCCAACAAACCCGCCAAAAGAATGCTCGATTTTACCTGCGCAGAAGCAACCGGTAAGGTATAATCTATACCGGAAAGTTTTGACCCTTTTATTATTAAAGGCGGATACTCCTCATCATTTTTTTTATTAAGTGATTCTATACATGCCCCCATCATCCTTAAAGGTAAAATTACCCTCTTCATCGGTCTATGGGAAAGAGATCGCCCTGCTTTCAATACGGTATTAAAATTTTGCCCTGCCAAAACTCCACATAAAAGCCTTATCGTGGTGCCTGATTCTCCTACAAATATCGCTCGGTCTGCTGGCTTTAAACCTTTAAGTCCTTTTCCTTCAATAGTCAAAGTTTTACCTTCTTTACTTATTTTTACTTTTAATTTTTGAAATGCCTTAAGGGTATAAAGACAATCTTTGCTTAATGAGAAATTTTTAACTTTTGTCTTTCCTTCAGCTATGCTACTTATAAATACTACTCGATGGCTAATAGACTTATCTGCAGGAAGGGTAATCTTGCCTTTTATAAAAGAGGCAGGATTTATACAGAGAGGTCTCATTGGGTCTTAAGGATTACTTTATCTCCTTCGGATATCTTATCTTTTATCTGTGCAGAAAGAAATCCCGCTGCAGACATAGAATCGTGAAGTTTTTCTACTTTAATATCGCCGATATATTTCTCTTTATGGTATACGGAAAAAATATCATTAATTTTTATTCCCTGCTGTAAACCTAAATTTATGACCACAAAGTTATAATCCTTGTTTACCACTAAAACCTTCCCCTCTAAAGGAAGCTTCTCCGAGGGAACAGATGGAGGAGTGGTCTGTTTTTTGCTTTCCTTTTTTGAGGCTACCTTTACTTCTGAAGGCTCTGCGACAGGCTGTTTCTCCACCACAATTTCTCCCAATTCTACATTTTTCTTCTGCGCCAATTCTATCTCTTTAAGTTTTTTTTCCAAATCATCTCTTTCCTGCTCAACATTCTTTAATTTTGCCCTCAATCTATTTGCTTCTTTCTGCGCACGTTCTAAGTCTTCTTTTAAGGCTTTTTCTTTTGCTTCCTTTTCTTCCATAATACTTTTAAGTTCATTAAGATTATTTAAAACTTCCTCCTTAGATTTCCTCTCTTTATTAAGTTCGTTGTTAAGCATATCCAACTGGGTTTTTGATTCTTCTAATTTTGTTTCCGTAAGGGTAAGCTGCTTTTTGGTCTCCTCAAGTTTTGCTTCGGTAATTTTAAATCTTGCCTTTACATCATCTAAAGTTTCCTGTAAAGCAGTAGATTTTTCCTTCTCTTTCTGATAAAAATAAAAAGACCCGCCTGCAATAAAAAATTCTATAATAACCAAAAGGACTAATATTATTATAAAAACTTTACCCTTCTCTTTCATTTATCTCTACCTCCTGTTGGTCAAATTTATTATATCATAGACAGATTAAAATAAAAATCTAAATTTAAAAGATAAAGGATATTTAAAAAACCTAAGGTTAAATTTATTTTAAAGGTTTTTCTTCCTTTTTTAAGTAAGTCTGTTTCGGTCCTAAAGATATAGTAAATTCTGTGCTTAATTTTTTGGGTTCTATAGTAATAATGCAGGATTCATTTTCTTTCTCAAAATTAAGTAAACGCATCCCATATTCAATGGTATTTAGAAGATTCCAGCCATACATCGGCATCTGTTCTTTAAAAAATAAAAATACCCTTTCTGCATCGGGTCTGCCACTGTATTTAAGTACCGCCACCCGCACATTATGAGTATTAAAAGAATAAGAATTATAGTATAAGAACTTAAAACCACTCGGGATGGGAATATCCGCAAATTTTATCAGCGTAGATGGCTCTAAAGGCTTTGGTAAACTAGAATCCTGCCCTTTGGGGAAAGAGGCGCATCCGTTAAGAAATATAATGAGCATAAAAATTAAAACTTTCTTCATCTTTTCCTCCCTCCTTTTCTATAGGATTAACCTTTATCCAATACCTCTTTAAGTAATTTCTGAACAATTTGTGGCTGAGCATTCTTTTGGGTTTTCTTCATTACTTGACCTACCAGAAACATTATGGCATTAGTTTTACCTGACTTGTAATCCTGAACCGATTTGGGATTTTCCTTTATTACTTCTTCTATTATCCTATTTAAAGTGGTGGTATCCGAAATCTGCACAATTTGCTCTTCCTGGATAATCTCGGAAAAGGATTTTTTATTATCAAGCATCTTTTTTAAGATCTCTTTTGCCTTAAGATTACTTATCTTTTTATCCTCCACCATTTTAATTAATCCACAGAAATCCTCCACTAGTATATTTAAATCCTCTATATTTTGTTTTCTCTCGTTCATCTCAGAGACAAGAGGTCCAGAAAGCCAATTATATATTACCTTTGGCTGATTATAAAAATTTACACAGGATTCAAAATAATCGGCAATTTTTTTCTCTGAGACAATAAACTTTGCCTGTTTAAAAGATAATCCATAACTTTTTATAAATCTCTGCTTTTTTGAAGCAGGCATCTCTGGCAAAGAATCTTTAATTTTTTCTATATAGGCCTGTTCCAATACAAAAGGAACTAGATCCGGTTCAGGAAAATAGCGGTAATCCTGTGCTTCCTCTTTGGTACGCATAGAAATGGTCTTTTCCTCTTTGGGATCCCAGAGTCTCGTCTCTTGAATTAAAGTTTTATTTTTCTTTAAAAATTCTTTCTGGCGTTCAACTTCATAGGAAAGCGCATCTTTTACCGCTTTAAAGGAATTCATATTCTTAAGTTCTACCTTTGTTCCTAATTTTAGGTCTTTTTTCTTTTTTAAAGAAATATTGGCATCGCAACGCAAGGAACCTTTTTCCATATCACAGTCAGATACCTCTAAATAACGCAAAATCTCCTTTAAAGTTATAAGGTATTCGTAAGCCTCTTGAGGGCTATTTATCTGGGGTAAACTTACAATCTCTAAAAGTGGAATCCCTGCGCGATTAAAATCTACCAAGGAGCAATCTTCCAAATGGATAAGTTTTCCTGCGTCCTCTTCTAAATGCACTCTTTTTATGCCAATCCGTTTTTTAATTCCTTCCTCAAGCTCTATATCTAAAAAACCATCTTGGGCTACCGGCAGATTATACTGGGATATCTGATAGTTTTTGGGCAAATCCGGATAAAAATAATTCTTGCGGTCAAAGCGGATGTATTCTTGAATTTTACAGTTAAGCGCCAAGCCCACCTTTATAGCAAAATCCAAAGCGGTTTTATTTAATACCGGTAAACTTCCCGGAAATCCCAGACATACTGGGCAGACACTTGTATTCGGAGCCTGCCCAAATTCAGTAGAGCAACCGCAGAATGCTTTGGTCTTTGTTTTTAATTGTACATGCACCTCTAAACCAATTACTACTTCGTATTCCATATTATTTATAAGTTAGGCTTCATCTTATGCCAAACGGTATTCTGTTCATAATTATAGGCGACTCTTAAAAGGGTATCTTCACCAAAAGGTTTGGCTAAAAGTTGTAATCCTATGGGTAAACCTTTTTTTGTAAATCCACAAGGGATAGATATTGCCGGAATCCCTGACAGATTTGCGCTGATTGTAAAGATATCCGAAAGATACATCTTTAAAGGGTCATCTATCTTTTCTCCGATCTTAAATGCAGGGGTAGGTGAAGTGGGAGTAAGGATACAATCAAATTCCTTAAATACATTATCAAAATCCTGTTTTATTAATGTCCTTACCTTCTGGGCTCTTAAGTAATAGGCTTCATAATAGCCGTGCGCCAAGGCAAAAGTTCCTAAGATAATCCGACGCTTTGCCTCTTGACCAAAGCCTTTCCCGCGTGTTTTTTTATACATCTCCAAAAGCGCATTTTCTTTTTTATTTTTAGGATTTACTCTTAAACCGTACTGCACACCATCAAAACGCGCCAGATTTGAACTGGCTTCCGCAGTGGCAATTATATAATAGACTGCTACTGCATATTTGGTATGGGGTAAACTTACCTCCCTAAATTCTGCTCCTAATTTTTTTAAGACTTTAATTGCCTCTCTTATCGCTTCCTCTACCTCTTTATCTAAACCTTCAATAAAGTACTCTTTAGGCAAAGCGATCTTTATCCCTTTTATATCCTTTAACAACTCTTTAGTAAAATCTTTAACCTCTACATTTACGGAGGTGGAATCATAAGGATCATAACCACAGATAATATTTAAAAGAAGGGCACAGTCATAAACATCTTTGGTAATCGGACCAATTACATCTAAAGAAGAAGCAAAGGCAATCAAACCAAAACGCGAAACCCTTCCATAGGTAGGCTTAAATCCTACCACACCACAGAAACTGGCGGGCTGTCTAATTGAGCCACCAGTATCAGTTCCTAAAGCAAAGATTGCTTCATCTGCCGCTACCGCAGCCGCTGAGCCACCCGAAGAACCACCACAGACATATTCCTGATTCCAGGGGTTATGGCTAGGACCAAAACAGGAATTCTCACAGGAGGAACCAAAAGCAAACTCATCCATATTAGTCTTTAAAGGGAAAATGGATGCGCCATTCTGTTTTAATTTTTTTATTACCGTGGCATCATAGGGAGGGATAAAACCTTCTAAGATTCTGGAACAGCATTCTGTAATTAGATCCTCTGTACAGATATTATCCTTTACCGCTATGGGTATGCCCTTTAAAAATCCTTCCTGAACAGAAGAAAAATTTATTATTTTTCCCTTTCTTACATAGGCATTTATTTTATAGTCTATCTTATTTATCCTTTCCTTTAAGGCAAAAACTACATCCTCAATTTTTATCGAACCTTCGTTTAATAATTTAAGGAGTTCTCCAGCGGTAAGTCTATTTAATTCCATAATTTATTCAATTACTTTGGGAACTACAAAAAAATTATCCTTTTTCTGGGGTGCGGATTTTAAAACTTTATCTAAAGGAAGCGAATCCTTTCTTGGCAAATCCTCTCGGTAAATATTCTTTAAAGGAAGGATATGACTGGTCGCCAAAACATCTTTCACATCAAGCTCTTTAAGTTGGTCTATAAACTCGATAATTTTTTTAAGCTGCCCGGATAAGGTTTTTAACTCCTCAGGCTCTAATTCAATGCGGGCAAGATGGGCAATATACTCTACTGTTTTTGTATCTATGGTTTCTTTTCTTTTCTCTGACATATTATTTTAATAATATAACATCCTATTTTAAAAAAGTCAAAGCAAATCTCCTTCCCCAATGCTACCTAACATATAATTATCCTCTATAGACTCCAAATATACCTTTACAAATCGGTTTCTTAAATCTTTTCTGCTGGATACCTTTACCTTTATATAGTTATCGGCAAATCCTTCCCAGAATAATTCTTGGTTTTTAACTGAAAAAGATTCAAAAAGCACGCGCACCTGCTTTCCTAAAAAAGTGGTCTTCACCTCTAAACTCTGTTCTCTGGCAATTTCTTTTAAAAGATTAAATCTTTTTTTTATCTCCTTATCATTAACCTTTCCTCCTAATAAATATGCTTTTGTATAAAGTCGGGGGCTGAAGCTGAATATGTGCACCTTAAGGGGTTTTATCTCTTTAATTAATTTTAATGTATTTAAAAAATTTTCTTCTTTTTCTTGGGGGAATCCTACTAAAACATCGGTAGTAAACACCAAAGAAGGTATTTTTTCTTTTAATCTTTTTATTATCTCTAAATAACCTTGGGAATTTATCGGACGGTTCATCAGTTTAAGGATCTGGTCATCTCCGCTCTGAAGAGGGATATGTAGATGGGGACATAATTTTTTAATTTTATTTATATTCTGAATAAAATTTTCCGTAATATCCCAGGCTTCAATAGAGCTTAACCGCATGCGAAAATCCCCTTCCAAACTATCTAACCTTTCCAAAAGTTCAATCAGCTCCATTTTTGGTTTAAGGTCTTTGCCGAAATCGCCCAAACATATCCCACAGAGAACTATCTCCTTATAACCATTTTTAATTAAGGTATTAAACTCTTTGATGATTAAATCGGGATTTTTACTTCTTGATTTCCCCCTTACTAAAGGAACCTTACAGTAGGAGCAGAAATTATTACAACCTTCCTGGATCTTTAAAAATGCGCGGGTATGTCCTTTAAAATAACTAATGCTTGGCTGTTCGGTAAATGGTAATTGGTAATTAGTATAATTAGTAATGGATAATTTTTTTAATAAATCTTTTTTCTCTTTATTTTTTAGGATAACTATTTTGTTATCTATATCCTTTATCTTTTCACTATCCAATTCTGCTAAACAACCGGTCACAATAATTAGAGCTAAAGGGTTTTCTTTTTTTGCTCTACGGATAAGCTCAAATGATTCCTTATCCGCAGAGGCAGTAACTGTACAGGTATTGATAATATAGATATCAGAAGGATGATTATTTTCTATCTCCCTAAAATCTGCAAAGGCTAAAAGTTTTTCGCGCAGGAGTTGGGTATCGTATTGATTTACTTTACAACCTAAAGTAAAAAACTTAACTGTCTGCATATAGACGGATAAAACTTACTACTGCCAAAGATGCGGTCTCTGCCCTTAAGACAAGTCTTCCTAAAGAAACAGGAATAAAACCTTCATTTTCTGCGGATCTTATCTCTTCCGGACTAAAATCTCCTTCTGGACCGGTTAAAATAATTATCTCTTTAGGAATTGGTTTTTTAATAAAAATTTCCTTTAAAGGCATTGCCTTTTTAGAAACCGTCAAAATAATTTTAAGTTCTGCTTCTTCTTTTAATACCTCATCTATATTTTTAATCTCATCGATTAGGGGAAGAAGATTTCTTTTAGACTGCTGGCTTGAACTTATCAAGACCTTTTGCCAGCGTTCAATCTGTTTAAATTTTTTTTTATCATCCCAGCTTACTATGGTTCTTTTAGTAACCATAGGGATGATTCTATAAACTCCTAACTGGGTAAGTTTATCCACTAAATCATCCATAATTTTTGCCTTCTTAATCAGAGCAAAAGCAACGGTTATAAGTGGCGATATATTGGGAGCAAGGATTTTTTTATCGATATTTAAAATTATCTCTTGCTTAGATATCCCTTCTATCTGACAGGAATATTTTATCCCTTGGGCATCAAATAGGGTTATTTTGTCTTGAGGTTTAAGGCGTAATACATCTTTAAGGTAATGAATTTTCTTTAAATCTTTAATGACTATTTTTTCTTTAATTAACTGAGGGCAAGCCAGATATATATGGGGCATGAAGTATCAATTTATTTTAATTCTTTCTCCGAAAAAACCTCCGCAGTAAAGATATAAAGTTCGGTATCCTTTTCTTTCCAAGCATAGGGTGGAAGCCCTGCTTTATGACTACATAAATAGGATAAAAATTCCTCTTTTGACCAGCCGGTTTCTTCAGCCACTTGCGGCAAAAACACTCCACTTCTAAATCCCTTTCTTACCAATACCCCGTGCTTTCCCAAAATTATATCTTTAGGATCATCTATCTTTTCTAAAGGTGAAAGTACAGAAATTTCAATCTCAATATCTTTTAATTCTTCTAATTTTAAAGGAGGAAATCTTGGATCATCAACTGCGGACTCTATCGCCATATCTATAACGGTTAAATAAAGAGGCTTTTCTCCGATTAAGTTTCCGATACAACCCCGAAGTTGACCATACTTATGTAAAGTTACAAAAGCACCCATATTTTGCAAGAGCACCGGATCAGTTTCTTTAATCTCTATTTTTTTACCAGTTTTAAGATAATCCTCAATTGCTTTTCGGGCAATCTCTAATAATTTTTTCTTCTGTTCTTTATTAAACATATCCGCCTCCGTTTTTTCGTGATCAATTACACAACTGCTATAACCTACTGCCCAGATACCTTTTCTTTTGTTTCCAGTAACTTCTGCAGAGTTCGTATAGTTTAAGACCTCTAACCTCTGATGTCCCAATTCTTTGGCTAACATAATTAAAGTCAAAACTGGCCAAGCTCCACATAGTTGAGCTTTCCCTTCTAAAATTGCTTTATATAAACCTTCCACATCCATATTTTTTAAATAGCTTAAAGTAAGATTATCCACTAAAGAACAAAATTCATAATCATAACCGTGATACATATCTGAAGAGGCAATCACTAAGATATCTTTGCGCTGACCGATCGCTTCTTTTAAAAGAGAAACAAATCTTTTAAGTATCTCTAAATCATTATAACCCATTACTACCGGAACAATTTTAAAATCACCTAAGACCTTTTTTAAAAATGGAAGTTGGACTTCTACCGAATGCTCTTCTTCAAATGCCTTTGGCTGAAAAATTATATCTTTGTCTTTAAAAAGTAATTTTTTAGTAAATTCTTTGTCTATCTCTATATCTCCTAAGGGAATACGGAATTTTCCTCCCGGATATATAGATATGCCTTTAAAACCATAATAATGGCTGGGTCCCATTATAATTACTGTCCGATAGGGCTTGTTTCTAATAAGTTTATATCCAAAAGAGGCGGTTTTACCTGAATAAATATAACCCGCATGGGGTAAAATCAAACCAAAAATCTCTCCTTTTATAGAAGGAGGGTTTGCTTCTTCAAGAAAGCTATCAATCATTAAAGAAAGTTGTTGAGGGTTATCCGGATAAAAAGCACCCGAAACATTAGGATTTTTAATTTCTTCAGCCATTAAAGAAAAGTTAAAACTTAATATGAAAAATAAAATTAAAAAGTAAGAAAATAACTTCATTCTTTTCTTACCCCTAAACCCCTAAACACCTTAAGACCTTAAAACCTAAACACCTTAACACCTGAATAACTACCTTACAAGCGTAGTCTGGTTTACCAGACGAAGCTTACTTCTCTGGATCGCTTACCTGCTTAGCGTAGTCTGGTTTACCAGACGAAGCTTACTTCTCTGGATCGCTTACCTGCTTAGCGTAGTCTGGAGCCACCGGGAATCGAACCCGGAATTTAGCGATGCGAACGCTACGTTATCCCTTTTAACTATGGCCCCTTTAAATAATTTAACACAATTTAATTCTGCTGGCAAATAAAATATCACTAAAAAAGGTTAGATAAAATTAGACAGGATTTATTTAGTATTTTACCCAATCTGGCGTATCGCCGGTATAATCAAGGTTACCATCTATATCAATATACATTACCCGATTAACCAGCGGTCCAGATTTACGTTTGGCTTCAGCTACAAATCTAGTTCTCCATAGCCTATAATCAAAATATTTAGATTCAGTAAAATATACATTTATACATTTAAATCCCTGCACGGTCGGATCATATTCAGCTTCACATAAAGGTAATCCTGAAATTTCAAGCTTCTTTTGCCCTAATCTCAGCTCATTCAAAATCATCCTTGCTTCCAACCAACGACTGCGTTCTATTACTCTATTTAGATGAATTAGGGATACTGTAGACAGTATCCCTAAAATTAAAACCACAATAAGAATTTCTATTAACGTAAAACTTCTTCTCATTATTTTTTAATGCGTAGATACTGCGGGCATCCTTATTCGGCTAGTCAAACAAACTTTGGGATTTTCCGGAGTACCGCAGGCAAAACTTCTCTCAAATGGATCATAACAAGCACCTAATCTTATTTCAACGTAATTATTTGAAGGATCATAGTTAGCAAAAACAAGGTCTTCATACCCTGGTCCTAAATTATGGCAGGCATCTTTTATTCGCTTAGAAAGGATAGTATACTTCACCCCGGGATCAGCACAGGTCTCAATCCCACAACAAGAACCTTCTGGACAATAAGACCAAACCCAAAATTGATAACTGGGTGGATCGCTTATACGGAATTGAAAACCCACCCATCTATCATTATTACTGCCCAAACCTTCAGGATCTCTTCTGCCATTTTTATTCCAATCCACAAAAACCCTCATCATCCAACCTGCATCAGGAATTCTACCCATCGTAATTATCGGCTGACGATTATCTCCAACCGCCCCCCCTATTCCGGATACTTTATCATCTGAAGAGTTATATATCCCTTGACCATGGATCATTTTTGCCATATATTCTAATACATAAGCAAGCTCATTCTGAACCACTGATAAACGTTCAATATTATTAAGGTAATAATTACTAAATACATCCAAACTAGCAATCCCTAAACTCATCACCGCTACTATTGATATAGCTATTATTAATTCTAAAAGCGTCAGAGCTTTTTTCTTTAGGAAGGATTCAATAGGCATAACCTTTCCAAAAGGCAGGTTCAATCCATCTTACCTCAAATTTTACTTTGCGCAGGCCATCAGAATCAGGCACATCAGATACATCATAAGATAACCGATAACGAATCAGAGGATAACCTAACCAGACATCTTCTAAAGAATGAGATCCAATACTCAAAGGATTCTCATAAACATAATCTCCTATCTCCCATTGATCCGCCCGTACATGCATACCCAATTCTTCTAAATAAAATCGGGCTAAATTCACTGCCTGAATTCTACAACGGCTATGGCGTAGATAAAATTTAGAACTTACCAAAAGATTACTTATCCCTGCCATACACATCGCGAGAATTACTAATGCCACTACAATCTCTACCAGAGTAAATCCTTTTTTCATCATTAAATATATTAAGGACAACCTGCGCCCGAGCAAGTTGGCTCTTCCGCGGTTTCGTTTAAAGCCCAAGTTCTTAACCATTCCATCTCGTTAGTAACTCTAATGGCAGTAGAAATAAAAGTAGAACCGCTCGGAGCAACTGTATTATAATCCCAATTTCTTCTGGGTCCTTTGGGAAGGGTTAATTTTAGAAAATCATTTATACAACTATTACCATCCATGCCAAAAATTTCGCAATTTAAGAACTCTCCTCTTTCCATCGCGTATATCCGCTGGGCAGCCTGAATAAGTTTAAGGTTTGCTTTTGCTTCATTGTCTAAGGCGCGCTCACGGGTCTTGTAAAATAAAGGCAACGCCAGCGTAACTAATATACCAATAATAATTATCACTGTCAGTAACTCTAATAAAGAAAAACCTCTTTTTCTTTTTAATTTCACATTTTAGTTTTAGTTAAATTTTAAACAAAAATTACTGCAACCAAGCAGGCACTCCCGCAGAGTAGGTAAAATTTCCATCTTGGTTAATAGAGATTGTTTGCCCATTATAATCTCCGCTATTACGCGTGGCCCGGGCTATATAGGTAGGGTTATTGGGATCATCCGCAGCAGAAAAATCAAAAAATTTACCTGTTGTACCTCCGGTAAGATTTACATCCAAATCATTTAAAGCAGTACTAAAAACTTCATGCTGTGCTCTATACCTTATCTGAGAACCCCTTAAAGCACCCAGTATATTTTTTGCCTCAGCCCAGCGAGCCCGCTCCACACCTCTTAAAAAGTTAGGTAAAGCCAAAGTTGCCAAAACCCCTACGATTATAATTACAATCAAAAGTTCCAATAATGTAAAACCTTTTTTCATTTTGCCTCCTTTTTTAAATAAATCCTTTTAAAATATTACCTTAAAAAATAACCTAAATTTTTATTTTTCTCTCACCTCCTTTCTAATTTAAGTTTAGCATTTAAAAATATCTCTGTCAATATTTAACGTATCTGGGTAAGGACTGATATAGGTACATCGTATCCACCTTTGTCTTTTTCTTTATAGCATAGCTCAAGTAAGTTTTCAAGCCTTATTGGTGGTAGATTAAGCACACCTTCATTTATCTCTGGAAATCTCTCTCTTAA
>Ga0207433_10007041_pt1 | contig 19041 bp, 19 predicted proteins | sample YelNatPaOPGAMG01_FD_187559 | JGI IMG/M metagenome (GOLD analysis project Ga0207433, IMG submission 187559) | Hot spring thermophilic microbial communities from Obsidian Pool, Yellowstone National Park, USA - OP-RAMG-01 (SPAdes) (version 3) | ecosystem: Environmental > Aquatic > Thermal springs... | reverse complement strand
CATCCTTCTGAAGATAGTCATCCTTGAAGCATACTACTTCTTCAAATACCAGGGAGAAACCCCTCCGGAAATATATTAAAAATTACAGATTTCTTTAACAGATTTTAATATGGTCCTTTTTAACAACGAAAAAGTTGAACATAACCATTTCTTATGTTGCCACATTAGAAAAATTGAAGTTAACCCATGAAACGATGTGGAAATTTGGGTACCATGCATATATTATTTGTTAAAACCCTTGCTAAATCAAATGGAAATTATAGAATATAGGAAAAATTCAGCAGACGGATGAGATAATGATAGATATAAAACTTTTGAGAAGGTCGCCCGAGGTAATAATTGATATGCTTAAAAAAAGAAATGTGGATTTTTCTATTGAAGGGATTGTTGAACTGGATAAAAGGATGAGAGACATAAAAACTGAACTTGACAAAATGAGGGGCGAATTAAACACTGCATCAAAAATGGTAGGAATTATGAAGGCAAAGGGTGAAAATGTAGATGAGGAATTAAAGAAATTGAAAGAATTATCAGAGAGGGTTTCTGTCCTTGAAGATGAGTATAGAGAGGTTGAGGAAGAACTGACAGAAAATCTTCTTGGAATCCCGAACATTCCCCACTCAAGTGTTCCTGTTGGAAGCAGTTCTGATGATAATGTGGAAGTGAAAAAATGGGGAACCCCTCCTGAATTTGACTTTGAACCACTACCCCATTGGGAAATAGGGAAGAAACTCGGAATTCTGGATTTTGAAAGGGGGGTAAAAATTTCGGGTTCTGGATTTACCCTTTACACCGGTCTGGGTGCAAGGCTTGAATTTGCGTTAATATCTTTCATGCTTGATTTGCACACGAAGGAGCATGGATACAAGGAGGTTTTGACCCCGTTTATGGTGAATGAGAAAAGTATGATTACAACTGGACAACTCCCGAAATTTAAAGAGGATATGTATAAAATTGAAGGTGAGAATTTCTATTTGATTCCAACTGCTGAGGTTCCTGTAACAAACATCCACAGGGATGAAATTCTTCCTGAAAAATCCCTTCCAATAAAGTATGTAGCCTATTCCCCATGTTTCAGGCTGGAAGCAGGTTCTTACGGACAGGATGTGAGAGGAATTATAAGACAGCATCAATTCAACAAGGTTGAACTTGTAAAGTTTTCCCATCCTGAGACCTCCTATGATGAACTTGAAACCCTCCTTCTTGATGCAGAAGATGTTTTGAAGAGACTTGGACTTCATTACAGGGTTGTAGTTCTGTGCACAGGAGACCTCGGTTTTTCTGCCTCAAAAACATACGATATAGAAGTATGGCTTCCTTCACAAAAGGTCTATAAAGAGATTTCTTCGGTAAGCAATTTTGAAGACTTTCAGGCGAGAAGGGGGAATATAAGGTTCAGGGATGGCAGTGGAAGAGTAAGGTATGTGCATACACTTAATGGTTCAGGCTTAGCAGTTGGAAGGACGGTCGCCGCAATTCTTGAGAATTATCAGAGGAAAGATGGAAGTGTTGAGATACCGGATGTTCTGGTTCCATATATGCATGGAATAAAAGAGATAAAGGGGTGATAAGATGGAATGCAGTATAAAAGAGAACCTTAAATTCTGCACCTGCACTTATGAACCGTGTCCAAGAAAGGGAAAATGTTGTGAATGCCTCAGATACCACTGGGAGACGAGGGAACTTCCAGGCTGCCTATTTCCGCCAGAGGCAGAAAAAACCTACAATCGTTCCCTATCTTATTTCATAAAGGTTCATTCAAAGAAGTAAAGCAAAATATGATGTATTAAGATGCTATCTAAATCGCTGAAAATCTCTATTTTGTCTCTTTTTTTAGTATCTGCTTTATTTTTCCTTTTAACTGAGGGAGGTCATTCTTAATGATTTCCCATACTATTTTCACGCTAACTCCAAAATATTCATGAGCAATTCTGTTTCTAAGCCCGATTATTCCTTTCCAATCAATATCTATGTATTTATTTTTTATCTCTTCAGGAATGTTTCTTGAGGCTTCGCCAATTATTTCAAAATTCCGCACAACTGCATCAATTGTTTTCCTGTCTTTTTTAAAATCATCAACTTCCATATTTGCTACATAACTCTCAATCAATTCTATAGATTCTAACATATCTTCTAAAAATAATTTCCAGTTGCGTTTAGATATAAACCAATTCATCCATTATATATTTTTTCCTATTAGGTTTAATTGAATCAGGGGTTAATAGGTCAACTTTCACTCCTAATAATTCTTCAAGATAATCCGCAAGATGAATGAAAAGTAAACCCACAGGTTCTTTAAACTCAACAATAATGTCAATATCACTTTCTGATGTCTGTTCACCTCTGACATAAGAACCAAATATTGCAATGCTCTTTACTTTAAACTTTTCTTCTAATTCCCCCCTGTGTTGTTTGATTATCTCCTTTATCTCTTCAATTCTTTTCATATCACTACTATATATTTTTATTATATACCTTTTTGAACCAAAATCAACATAGAAACCTCAAGGGGTTTATTAAATTTTCCACGGAACTTTTGAAACAATCTCTATTTCTTTTTCATCAATCCAGAGAAATTTGATTTTTCTTAAATGAATGTATAACCTGTCAGCAGGGGGACCTCCGTAAAGGACATCTCCGAGGACAGGGTGATTTATATAACTCATGTGAACCCTTATCTGATGTGTCACACCTGTTTTTATTACAACAGATAAGTGAGTGTGGTCTGGACAGTGCTTTTCTGGTTTATAAATGGTAAGTGCGGGATAGGGTTTTCCCCTGTAATTTGATTCTTCAGATAAGACTATCATCTTCTTCTTGTTTTTCGGATGATGAGCAAGAGGTATATCTATTTTTCCTTCATCTTTTATTCTTCCAGAAACCACGACCTCAAATTCTTTCAAAATTTTTCTTTCCTGAAAAAGGGTTCTCAGGTAAGAAAAGGCTTCTCTATTTTTTGCGGCAAGAATTATTCCTGAAGCCATTGTATCAAGTCTGTTAAGTATCCCGCAGGATTTCCTGGTTAATCCAAAATCAGAGGTTTGAGGGTATTTTGCTTTCAGAAAATTTGCAACAGTTCCTATTTCACCCAATTTTACAGGCTCAACAGGGACTCCAGGAGGTTTTTCAACCGCAAGAAAATCATCGTTTTCAAATATGATGGCAAATTGAGCTTTAAAATCTGGAAGGACATCTTCCATTTCAAAATCCGAGACAGAAACCCTGTCTCCAACCTTCAAAATTTCTCCTTTTTTTGCATTTCTTTTATTCACCTTCACAAATCCATTATTTATGATAAATGCAGACCTCCTTCTTGAAATTCCAAGTTTCTCACAGAGAAATATGTCAAGCCTTACGCTTCTGTCAGCAATAAACTCCATAAATTCACAGACTACAGAGCAAAGTGTTCTCTACCACTCAAATTTAGGTTCTTTTTCCCTCATTCAGTATATTTGTTATAAAAGGGGGGGTCAAGGATTTTAGATGATTAAATTTAGAAAGGGGAAATCTCTTTACATCGCTAACTTTTGAACCAAAGAGAGAGGTATATTTTATCCTTGATTTTAAGGGTGAAATGAAATTCAAAAACTTCTTTACTGTTTTGCCATTCTTCATGCTTTTTAATTTTATAAAATCCATCTTTGGAATCAATTATTCCTTAACTTGGAATTCCCATATTTCTGCTTGACTCAGCCCCTACCCTTCTATTTTCGTTTCTCTAATATCCCACATCTTTTTAAAGGGGTATGGGGAAGATGAACCTATCCCTGACTCTCCTCAAGTTTTTTCAACTCCCCTCTTTTGCAAAGAGGGGCGGGGGAGATTTTTTAGTTGAACCCCTCCCCCGCCCTCCCCTTAAAAAGGGGAGGGGAAAATAAGTCGGAAAAGGGAATGAGCAAAGGAAGAATACCTTTTTGAATTAAAACCCTCCTACACTTCAGCCTTAAGCCTAAAGCCTATTTCCGCCTTCAGCCCTCAGCCTTAAGCCTTCAGCCTATTAAAGAATGAACCCCTCCCAAATAAATCAGAAAGGTAAGGAACCGAAGAAGATGTTAGATAATTTCTTCAAGCACTCCTTCTGGGGCATCAAAATGCAGGGGGAGACTGTCCTTAAGCAAAAATGTTTTTAGAAAAGACCCGATGGATTGCGGAAGTTTTCTCAATGGTTGATTTTTGTTGAGATTTTTCATTTTATATGTAATACTATTGTTGAGGAGAGGTGGCCGAGATAGGTCTAAGGCAGCCGCCTGCTAAGCGGTTGTCCCGTGATGAGCGGGACCGTGGGTTCGAATCCCACCCTCTCCGGGACTTTTGGATGAAAAAATACATCATAATTTTTTTAATTTCTGCCTTTTTACCCGACATTTCTTTTTCGGAAATTATAGGGCATTTTGGAAGGGTTGAGGGAGATGCAAAGATAAAGAGGAAGGGAGCTACTGAACTGGGAAAAATTTTTGAGGGTTTCACAATAGGGGAAGGAGACTGGATAGTAACGGGCAATGACGGAAAGGTGGAGATGATTTTTAATGGTGGATATATCCTGAAGATGAAAGAGAATTCTTCAATAAAAATTTTTCATGCAGTTTCAACCCCAAAGGGTGAGATTTTGAGCAGGGTTATAATGGGTGAAGGATTATTTTTTGTAAAGATAGAGCCGAAAAGGGAGACCGGGATAGTTCCAGAAATTGAAATTCCCCATGGATTGGTTTTCGGAAAACGGGGAAGCCTTTTCATCATAAAAATTTCAAAGGACGAAAGTCGGATTTATTCCCTTGAAGGTAAGGTCGTGGTGAAGGATAAACAGGAGGAGGTTTCTGTAACCCTTGAAAAGGGTTATATGACTTCCATACCCGGAAATGGGTTTCAATCGACTCCCCAGCAGTTCACTCCTGATGAGATGGAAAAATTAATGGAATCTTTTAATGAGTAAGGTTCTTAATTTATACAGGATGGAATGAAATCTGTATCCATTCCGAGCGATATTTTTGCATAATCAAGGTCTCTCTCCCAGAGGCAAAGAGAATGAGCCTGTTTGAGATAGCCAAAAGGGTATATTGTGGGATTTGGTATTGGATTTATAAGAATTGCCGGGCGTGGGTAGAAGAATTTTTCAATTCTTCTTTTAACCACTTCCTTCGCTTTTTCTAATGCTTTGAGGGCATTTTCAAGGTTCTCTGAAAAGTCCTTATTTTCAGAATACATAAGAACTGCCATGTAAAGATTTTTTATGAATTTTATTCTCAAACAGGTTATTTCCACACCATCCTTAAGTTCTGCGGAAAGAGGATAAGAACTGCTTTTGAAAATTTCTAAGAGAGAATCCATTTCGTTTTCCATGTTTTCAAGGGGAATAAGCACATTCTGCTGAAATTTTTCTTTTTCTTCTGAACCCATGAGAATTAATTCCTTAAAGGGAATCCTGCAGGGCTGGGAAAAGAAAAGCTTTGTGGTGCAACCAAGATAAACATAGAAGTCCTCACCTGAAAGATAAGGAGTAAGCCTCTTTTTGATGAGGTATTCATACTCCATTTCGGTTAGTCTTTTTATTATTTCTCTCTCAGAAGGATTGAACAATTCGTTTAGAGGTTCTGTCCATGTGACAGGAAGGCTGTAGGAGAAACGAAGTGAGGAGTAGTCATTAAGCCAGTATCCCCATTCCCAGCCCGATGAGAATATAATGTGGGAGTAAAGATTGCCTTTTTCTCTTATTCCTTTTAAATCAATCCATCTTGAGAGGATATAGATGGGTAAATAGAGAGGGACCGAGTTATCAAATGCTATCCAGTAAGCAGTTTCAGGGAAGTATCCCGCTTTTCTTTTTTTCTCCAGCATTTCAAAGAGAAAATCCCGATGCATTGAGAAGTCGTCATGGTTGTATGCACCTCCTGCATCGTCAAAGAGGTTGTAGAACATTACCGTGTGGACAAGGGGAATTATGTTCTCATTGCAGTATTTTACAAGAAAGTAATAGAGGAGGCGTTCGCCGTTATATTCAACAAATAAATTTTCAAAATTTCCCACATGAATCGTGGCTGATACCTCAATATCTTTATTTATACCCTTTATTTCCTCATACACATTGTTCACTTTTTCTATAAAAGTGGATGGTTCATTTCCTATGAATTCGCCAAAAGAAAGGTCTATGCTGTCAAAAGGGAGGGCAAGTATTTTTTCAATATCTTCTCCTTTGTTTGCAAGGTAAGCCCTTTGAAAATTTGATGAGGCGAAGAGTTCAACTCCTATTCCTGCCTTCATGCCGAGTTTATGGATGTAGTTTAAAATTCTGGATGTATGTTCCTTCCATTTTTCATATTTTGCATCGTTGTATATATCGTTGAGTGATACCCACTTTATAAAGTTTCCCCTCTGCATGGCTACCCATCTTACAATTTTAAAAGCCTCTTTCAGTCCTTCAGGAGACCCCATCCAGAAAGAAAAAAGCCCTTCTACAGGATGCAGGGTGTGAAGATGGATTCCTCTCTGAGGTATTTCTGGCTTAAACAAATTCCCATCTATTTCCGCAATTTTTTCTCTGACACTTTTTATGTCCACATTCTCTGGTGATACATGATAAAATGGATGAGGAAAACCAAAACCAGCTATTTCAAGCATGTGGGTCAGTCCATAAATAATACCCAGCGGAAAACCACCTTTTACGACAAAATTTCCATCCCTCTCAATTAACTGATAGCATTCATCACAATCAGCCTCTTCAACGATTATGTTTATACCTTCTTCTGTGCATTTTGATGGTTCGTCGCAGAACTTAAATTTCACCTCAGGGATTTCATCGGCAAATTCCTTCAAGAATTCAGCCTTTTGAGGGACTATCACCTGTATATTTAATCCCCTTCCGCAGGAGAACGCAAAGGAAATAATGAAGAAGATTATGGAGTCTTTTAGCAGATACCGCTTCATTGTAAATATGGGAAAAATTTTGTCTTTCGGATTTTTCCGCTTTCTTCTATACAAAGTCCCTCTGCCCCGAATTTCTGCAGGAATTCAAATCCCTTTTCTCCTTTTATCGCCACTGCTGTTGAGAGGGCATCGGAAATCATACCGCTTTCTGATATAACCGTCGCAGATGCGCAACCACTGGATGGGTATCCATTTTCAGGGTCAATCAAATCGTGATACCTTTTACCCCTGTAAATGAAAAACCTCGTGTAGTCTCCAGATGTTGCTATTGCTCCATTTTCAATTTCTATTTTTATTTCCTTCAATTTTTTTCTCGGAGGTGGAATTTTGACATCAACCCTTTTGTTCTTCACATTTATGCTTCCGCCAATTTTTACAAGGAATGATGAGCATCCTCCATTGAGAATTATTCCAGAAGCCCTGTCAGCCGCATATCCTTTAAGAACTCCGTCAAGGTCTATGCACATTCCTTTCTGTGGGAGGAAGACCGAGTTTTCATTTATCAAAATTTTATCATACCCCACAAGGGGAAGGAGGTTTTTAATTTCCGCATGAGAAGGTGGAGTTTTTCTCTCCGTCACATTCCAGAGTTTTACAATGGGGCATACGGTAATATCAAAGGTTCCATCCGTTTTTTCATAGATTTCACCAATTTTATTTAGGAGGGTCAAAAATTCTTCCGTCACATTTACGGATTTTATTCCTGCATTTCTGTTGATTTCCTCTGTTATGCTTGATGAGACCCATCTGCTGTATGAATTTTCTATCCTCTTTATTTCCCTGTAGGCAAGGGTTATCAGGCTATCTGCCTTTTCCATTGAGCATTTTTCATCTGTTGAAATGCTGAAGGCAATTTCTGTTCCCATTCCGAGAAAAAATCTGTTGAGGTCAAGTGTTATTATCAGTGCTATCAGAAGTCCCATAATCAGGTATAAGCCTCTCTGGAGAGAGGGTTATTACATCCTTCACATTAAATTTTTTCAAAACTGCATCCAGTTCCGGATAGGAGGATATCGGAATTTCTATTGAGATTTCACTGTATTTCTTTCCTTTTCTCGGAACAAGTTCATGGGCAAATAGTTTTCTCTTTTTAAGTTCATTTAAGAGAGGTTGAAGGTTCTTGTTTTCAACATTGAAGACAATGTATTTGAATTTCTGAGCGAGGGCGACCCCTTCAAGTTTTGATTTTATGAGCATTATCTCTTCCATCTTTTTCGGGTCTTTGCTTGCTAATGGACTCATGTAAAGGCATGCAGAGGATGTTCCCTTTTCTTCAAGCACTCTCAAACCGTATTGAACTATTGTTGTTCCTGTCTGGGTGTTGTCAAAGGCGAGGTCTGTAAACCCTGCCCAGACTGTTGATTCTGTATCCCCTTCTGAGAATACTATTTTGACCTTTTCATTATCACCCCATATTCTTTCGCCTTTTATCTCAATCACAGGCTTCTTTGAGCCAAAGTATTTTTTGTATGCTTTTGTGCTTGAGATATGTGCTGATGCGGTATATATGTATTCGGTATAACAGGAAATCTCCTCACCCTTTTTGCACTTTTTTTCTATAAAATCCTCAAGGTTGAGGTAGTCAGATTCCGCTGGAACTATAAAAACCATCTTGACCCTTCCATATTCAAGGTCGCACAAGAGATATTTGTTTATGTCCGTCCCTCTGTAAGTCCATTCCATTGCCCAGTCATTTCCGAAAATTGCGATATCCACATTTCCCTTCAGGAGTTCGTCAGGAGCCCTCTGGGGTCTCAATGGAACTGGAATTATGTTTGGATGATTTCTGAATTCGGGTTTATAAACCCTTGAATCCGGAGCATACCCCCTTACATCAAATCCAGCCCTTTTCAGAACCGATTCCGTATCTCCTCTTCCTTGCTTGTTGAGGCTTCCGGTAGGAAGCCCAAACCTTATTACCGCCCTTTCTTCCATAAAAAATAAAATACATAAAAAAAAGAGTAAGTCAAATTTTTTAGAAGGGAAAGAACTTACGTTTCTATTGATGAAGATGTATTTTGAGAATAACTGGTTGATAGACAAAAGGGTGGGCAATGCGTGGCTTTGACTTTTCATTATAGATATATATAATTTATAAATATGGCATTGAAAACAGTTTGGATGGAAAGGAGGTAGAACTATGAGTAAAAATTTTGACGCATATATGGCACTTGATAAAAAGGGATTAGAAAACAAATATGTGATCATTGTAGATGGCGAAGTGGTAGCAAAGGGTGAAAATATTGAGGAAATGCTGGAGAAGGTACGGAAAAAATACCCCAATAAAAGACCATTTGTAGCAAAAGTTCCTGAGGAAAGGATATTGGTTTTATGATAACAAAGCCTATTAGGTCTAAATTCCTTGCTTATGGGCTCAGAAGTGTAGGTGGGGATTCTTTGTGAGGTTATTCCTTATTTTATACCAAAAAGTGCCCCCCGATGTTCATCAGTTTTCATACCTAACGATTTGCGAACAAAAGAAGTTGCCGAAGACAATTTGGGCGAAGCGTTTTGCTTAATAGTATTTCTTATCATACTACCTCCCACAAAAGGGACAATATTCCGCTGGTGAGGGATGATTCTCATTTTCTCTAAACTCGCTTTTTACTAAATGATACAAAGCCATCTCTAATTCTTCCATTTCCCTCTCACTTCCACATGACTTTACCGCATAGAGGTTGTACCACTTGTGCTGGCTAAGTCTTTTCTTTGCATTTTGACTCTTGCCTACATATACAGAAACAGCATCCTCTAATCTGATCAATACACAACAGCCCATGAGATTCCAATCGCGTTCCGATATATCTTGGGCGGATTTGAGGATGAGTGGAGATAGTAGAGACCGCGCCTTTTCGAGGATTCTCAAATAGGCTTTCACTTCTGTCCTTTTTGTTAGCCTGTTAAATTGTTTCTCGTCACAGTAGTTAAGGAATTTATTAATTTGTTTAAGTATATCTTCGGCAACGGTTTTATATGTTTTTTGAGAACCGCCAAGTTTCGCAATTTTCCCATGAGGTCTCCGCCAATAATCTAACGGAATCTTCTTCTTTAATGGCTCCAAAATTGAAGATAAATCTTCTCCTGTTTCCAATTTAAGGTTATAAATTGCGGGTGCGAGAGTATTGAAAATTCCTGCCCCTAAACCCCGTGTTAAAGAATAAGCGGGGCCGTCCGTTTCAGTAAAGGCTTTTTCATATATTTTTCGGATTTCATTCCAATATTGAATCAAGAATTTTTCTTTTTCTTCCAATGGTAAATGTTTAATAGAACTTTCACTACTGCAGAAATACTTTAAGGTATCAACAAAATTTGCTTCAGTTATGGGTTTCCATCTCCCCTCTCTTTTTTCTCCTGGTCTTAATATCAGATTACGCCAAGGCGATTCGTTCTTATCGTTAAGTGCAATGCATAGCGTGAGAGCTTCGAGTTTCCAGTTCTCAACTCCGAGTATGTCAATGAGTCGCCTTGTATTTTCTCGATCTTGATGGTAAAGTATCCTCAATTGCAAATCTGGCCTAACCTTTTTCTGCTTTGTGTTAATAGTGAGGAATTGTCCTGCCTCCTGAGCAATGTTTAATCCCTCGATTATGGTAAAAGGTACTTCATATTTTTGGATTTTGCTACGTTCTAATCCTCGTATCCTGTGCTGACCATCTACTATATGAAAGCAAGCGTCATCACCAATTATAATCTCAGAAGTAGAGTCATCATATCGGATAGTTTCCCCCTTTCTACAATTTAGAATTATTGAACCTGGGAGTAAAGAGGGAAGTATATCCGATTTTTTTGATAAAAACTCTGCTATATCTTTTATGCGACTTTCGTCAATTCCTCTTTGGTAGCCCTCTCTTCCGGTTGGATTAAGAGGATCATATACATCGACAAGCAATTGTTTTTTCTCCAACAGTTGCTTTATTTCGTTTATTTTGAGTGATAACAAATACATCTTGATTCCAGCCTGTTCAATTTTGATGGCTTTAGTTTTTAACATCTAAAGCCTCCCTATCTATTTGTAATACTTTTTCAATATTTAAAACCAACCATGTCCGAAACCCACCAAGCAAAATGTCGCTTAATGGTCTTGTTGTATGTGAAATTGCTCGATAGGACAATTTGGGTGAGCGATAGCGAACTACATCCCTGCTGTTAAGAGCACCCGAGAGGGAAAAGGTGCTATATACCAACAACTCGTAGTGAGGGAAATCAAACAATACTCCCATCATTTTGTCATCTCCTTTTTAGGACTTTCACATCTAAGATCAGAACATCTTACTATTTTTGAATCTCTAAAGTATTTTAAGAACTTTCTGCATTGCGGGCATAAAAACGTTTCATGAAGGTCGTGTACTGCATTACAAAAAGTTTTAACTTCTTCTATGGATAAATTTTCTATTTCTGGATTATCATGGGAAAGCAGATTTCCCATAAATGTAGTAGCTTTGAGATTTTTAAATTTGTTTAAAAGGTCTTTCTTTAAATCGCCATCTTTTAATTTGTCTTCTATCCTTTTTTCGGCAGGATCAAATAATTCTCGCACAGTATATCTCCCGCTTCGCATAAAAGGTACAGCCACTTCCATCTTTTCGCAAATTTCTTTTAATAACCATTCTAGATACATTCGGCATTCATTACCTGCACCACTTCTATCATTATTTTTTAATTTATCCAATATTTTTTCCCATCGGGGTTTATATGGACTTATCATTGGACCAGTATTTACATCCCACCATGTAATTTCCATATTTATAAAATCATCTTGCACATTTAGCGCTCTTTGAAAATTTAAAAGTTGGTCATACCAAATTCCGTCATGAGTGGTGATAATAAGTTGATAGTCTTTAAATTCTCTCAGCAGTAATTCAGCTACTTTATTTCTATGATTAGCATCTATCGTAGTTATCACATCATCTAATATTACTAACGGACAACCTTCATTAAACTTTTTAACAAAGGCGAGAAATATACACAATCCTAAAGAATCAAGATGACCTTCGCTTGTTAACGCTCTGGGATCTTCCCCCTCGCGTCCGAATGATTCTATCTTCATTTCTGTACTTGCCCTTCTGCCTGGGGCAACCATAAGTTCTATATTTCTGTGAGGTTCGTTGGGATGAAGCATAGAGTAAAAACTTTGTATATCGGCTTGAATAATGTTATATACTTCTTGTATTTTTGTCTTTTTTGTTTCCGAAAATGCAGAATATATCTTTTCAGCTAACTCCAGATATTTTTGATTTGTCATAAGTTCAATGTTGGTCTTTGATATATCTTTGGTCTTGCTTCTTGCCCGTTCAATTAAGCGCACAATCTCTAATACCCTCTTTTCTTCTTCCGTAAGACCAATATCCTTTAACAATTGATTAGATATCTTGTATATAGAAGATATTACCTGGTTAATCTCGTCCTTCTGTTGAACAATCTCTCGAACTGGTATCTCATTTTGGAGATCTTTTCCAGAAACAACCTTTTCTATAAAAATGTTCAGAGAATTTAGTTTGCCTAACAATATCTCTTTTTCTTTGGATAGTTCAGGAAATGGTTCGATTTTTGAAATGAGAACACCGAGGTTATTTGAGACTCTTTTCAAGCTATCTATAACTGGCACCGAAATCCTTCTGATCTCTGAAGCTTTATTTGAAAGATCCCGAAGAGTGGTGAGTCGTGTATTAATCCTTGCAAGTAGGCTTTCACGTTCGATTTTCTGTTCACAAAGGGGGCAAACATCCAACTTTTCTTGTTCTATAATTTTCCTACCGGTTTCGAGCAAATCCCCCACAGAAAGTTTCACTCTTGCCTCGTCCCGAAGAAGATATCTAATTTTTTCATTAAGACTGGTAAGTTCTCCAACAGTTTCTTTGGTTATCAATGGATTTTTGGTCAACTCCAAAATCTCATTAAGAACTTTAATTTTATCTAAGATTTCGACTTTTTTTACTGATTTAAGCATTTCTTCAGCATGCTTATCAACGTCTTCCAGTGATTTGATAAGTGGCAAACCAGCTGACCTGAGGATTGCGTTTAGCACTGAAATAACATCATCAATCGTTGTAATATCTTTCCCTACGATGTCAGAGAGTTCTTTTATTAACCTTTCAACCTCCTTTTTCTTCGATTTTACCTTACCCTCTAATTCGTCCCGAAGTCTCATCATTTCAAGTTCCACATTGTCTAATTGCTCAATACCGATTATACTTCCTATTGCTCGGAAACGCTCCGCTGGTTGACTCATAATGAACTCAAGAATTTGCGACCTGCGGAGGATAAATGTCCCTTTCCGCGTTATCTGGAAATATTCTTCTAACGGCGATGGTGGAGAAGGTGCAGAGGCAAAGGTTCTACTAAGGAATATATTGCCTGGGTTAAAGGTAATACTAATATTGACATCTTCGGGTTTGAAATTTACATGAGGGCCATGTCGTCGTAAAGATAAACCTTGTACCCCTTCCAGATGAGCCACTTTACCAGTAAAGAAAAATTCAATCGCTTCTACTATTGAACTTTTCCCACTCCCATTTTCTCCCCTCAATAGGAGACTCTTCCCATCAAGTTCCAACTCTAAATCAGGGATTCCCCTAAATGCATGTATATTAATCTTCTTAATCTTCACAGACATCTGCGCATCCTCTCTTTATTACCTCAAAGATTTTCTCTTTTGATATAATTTCTCCGCTTTCCCAAAGGTTCCTAATTTCTTCTCTAACTGAATCGGGAAATTCTTTATCTTCTCCTAGTTTTTCGACGAACTCTTCAAATATTTCCCTTTGGATTCCCATATTATTTTCCATCAATCTTATTTGCTTTTCCGTGAATACTTTTCAATCACCTTCGTCCTCCTAGATTTCATATAACATCCGCAGTAATAGGTTAGTTTTTTCCAAAGCCATAGATTATATTTATAAAATTAAAAAACAAAAGTCAACGCATTGCCTCACTTGTATTCTATCCGAAATTAAGTTGTTGCCTCATTAAAATTTCTACCCGAAAATTTTTTAAAGGAATCTTTCCACCCCCTTTCGTTCTCCCTGCTTCGCAGGGAACGCCCCCTCCAGAGAAGGGGGCTGAACGAGCAGGCTTGCTCATCAATTCGCAATCCTGTGCTATCCTTTTTTTAAATCAAACTATAAGGAGGTGGAAAGATGAATTACTGGAAAAAGGAGGAGAAGATGAAGATAATAAACAAACTAAAAAACAGGTACAGGAAAGCCTCCAAAAAAGAAAAGGGAATAATCCTTAACGAATTCCTGCACCTCACAAACTACAACCGCAAATATGCAGGATGGCTTCTTAGAAATGCAGGAAGAAGGGTTTTTCTCAAAAGAAAAGGGAAGAAACTGGTGATATTTGTTGGAGAGATAAGAAAGAAGAAGAGGCGTAAGAGAGCAAAAAGAAAAATCTACGATAAAGAGGTTTTAGAGGCGTTAAAGGAGATATGGAGGGTTAGCAATTTTCTCTGTGGTAAGAGGTTAGCCCCTTTTATACCCGAGATCATTCCTCAATTAGAAGCATCAGGGAGAATTTCCCCCTCAGATTCAACAAGAGAGAAACTTTTAAGGATCTCAGCAGCAACTGTAGATAGGCTTTTAAAGGATGAGAAAAGGAAGGTTGCATTGGAGAAGCGTAGAGGCAGACCAAAAATAAGAAGCCTTGTTATGAGACAAATCCCCATAAGAGCCTTCTCAGAATTGGAAAATCCGCCACCAGGTTATATAGACATTGACCTCGTTTATCACGCTGGTGGCAATCCCAGAGGAGATTTTATACACACCCTGTCCGCAGTAGACATCGCCACAGATTGGTTTGAGGCTATGGCAGTAAAAAACAGGGCACAGGTTTGGACATTTGAGGCATTAAAAGCAATGGAAAAGAGATTCCCGTTTCCGATTATAGAAATCCACTCGGACAACGGGGTTGAATTCATAAATGCTCATCTTCTCAAATACTGTCAGATGACAGGGAAAAAATTTACAAGAAGCAGACCATATAGAAAGAATGACAATTGCTACATTGAGCAGAAGAATGGTTCCATAATAAGAAAGTTTGTAGGGCATGCGAGATATACTACAGAGGAAGAACTTAATATCTTGAACGAACTTTATGGATATTTGAGACTTTATGTGAACTTCTTCCAGCCAACAATGAAACTTATCAAAAAAGAAAGAATCGGTAGCAAAGTTAAAAGAAAATATGATACGCCAAAAACACCTTTCCAAAGAATACTTTCATCACCACATATAAGTGAGGAACTAAAAGAATCTCTTAAAAAAGAATATCAATCTCTCAATATCGCGGAACTCTGGAAAAAGATATACAAGTATGCAAACCAGCTCCTTGATATCGCAGAAAAGAGAAAAGGGACTTGCATAAACGAAAAAATTTTGGAAGAATTTGGGATAGAAACTAAAGTGAGGCAACAGGAATGATTTGGGGTAGAACCTTATATGAGGCAACAGGATTGATTTGGGGTAGAACCTTATATGAGGCAACGGGGTCAAGCTATGAAAAAAATGTAGACACACACGGACATTGTTACCAGGGGGAGGGGGGTTGGAAATTTGAGTTAGAAGGTATAAAATTAGATAAAGAGGCTGCCTTTTTTGTTATAGAGAGTGCCTTGAGGTCAATGGGAATAAGGAGTTTCAAGGATTTAAGGAAAGAAAAATGAAATCGTTATCTTCCCGCCATTTATACTTGATAAAATAATTCCCATTTATCAACATATACCTTTCGCCAAAAAAGATAAAATGGGGAGACACTCACAAAGTGGTAATATGTACATTACAAAAAATATTTTCTCCCATTTATTCTCTATGCTTCGGAGGGGACACATTTTTGAAGAGAATTAAACGAAATGGCTTATTCGTTCAGTTTCAAACTCCGTGTTTAAAAATAAAATCCTCATTGAAAGAGGAAATCTTAACCACATTTTTTAAGAGTATTGCCAAAAAATGAATAATTTTTTGACAAGGTTAAAAGTTATATCTCTCCGTTATCAATATCACTTTCAATTTTGGTACGGTATTATAATATCCTCCTTGAGTTAGATATGTATAGTTTCCTAAAATTTTTGCTATTCCAAAAAATGTTACAAATCGTATGGGCTCGTTGAATTCTACATATAAGAGTCCGGTGCCTATCTCCCGATTACCTATTTTAAATAGACCACTATTTTTAGATAATATTTGGAATCGCTCACCAGCTGCGTATACACATTTACCCTTATCCTCATACGGATTAATAGGGCGTAGTAAAAAAAACCATAACAGGGGTTCTCCTTTACAATTTTTTTCAATAACTTTTCGTTTTATTTGTTCAAGTAACTTACTTAATTCATTTTCTTCTGTTTCTTTTTCTTCTTCTGTTTCTTTTTCTCCTATTTTCTTATTTACAAAATCATATATCTCTTGGTATTTTCCCCTATCCAGATACCATGTAATCATTTTTTCTTTTATATCTTCGGCATACCTGCTCCCAGGATGTTTTTCCAGATATTCTTGAAAAGCCTTTGGATCATTCTTTGCTATTAGTTTTTTATATTCTTTATCTTCTTGTTCTATTATTTTTTTAAATTCTTCAGCATAAGGAGAATCTGGATATTTTTTTACAAAATCTTCATAAGCTTTTGTGTTGTTGGCATGGCGCGTTGATTCAAGCGAAGAAAGGTAATCTAATATTTCACCTGGAAGAAAAATTTTTTCGGTAAAATTTTCTACAAAGACTGTTGCCCATGGTGTTCTGGCAACTTCTGCAACACTTCCTAAAGTGCTTAAAGAGATTGTAACACTGCCCTTATAATCTGTTGTTCCTACAAAAATTTTTTCACCCGACTCAAATTGAATATATACTGGCAAATCCTTTCCCTGTTCTGTTCCACAATCCCTCTCAATAATACTTTCTTGTGTTACTTCACCTAAATCCCTTATTCTATCTTTTGCCCTGATAGAATCTATAATGGCTGGAACTAAGTAAATCGTTCCTAAGCCTAACATCACCCCCCCACCACCATATAAATCTTCTCTCAGTGAATCTTCAGAAGATAAAGAAGAGGCTATAGAAAGTAATATTGTTCCGCCAATCAGCAAGGATGATGATAAAAACCATTCAGCACCCAGTGTGAGAAGTCCACCTGATCTTGTTGTATCCCCTGTGATGTCTCCTACTATTTCTCTTTTTATTACCTCTTTTCTATTGTAAATTTTTATTTCTTTCTCCACACATATTTTTGTTTTTGCAATATTTATATCAAGCTGGGTGTTTTTAAAGTAAGGGTCGCCTGAAAAGGTATAGGTAATGTTGTATTTATACTTTCCTTCCATAGGAATTTTATCTGTTCGGAGATATATATCCCTATAGGAACTCTGAGAATTTATACTAACACACCCTGCGTAGGAAATAAGCATACACATTAACAATCTCAACATTTTCATCATCTCACCTCCTATCTATTTGTAGTGTTAACTTTACCATTACAATGAGGTCTTCTCAATATAAATAACCATTTTTGGTTAACCATCGGGAATCTCAATGGTTTTTTATCCTTTGCCTTTATTAGATCATAAATACCTTTCATTTTCATCTATTTTTCTATACTATTTCAGCTTCTTCTTTTCTTTTTCCACTTTCTTTACAGCATTGTCTACTTTCTCGTATATTTTTAAAAGAACCGTATCACCATTCAAAATGTCTCTTCCTTGAGCATAAATAAGTAATCCACCCGCGCTTGCTTCAGCATATTCAACTTTATCACGCAATTTATAATAATATTTTATAACATTTTTGCATTCCTTCCGGAAGCGACGAATTGCCATTTGATAAAATTTAGAAAGAATACTGGGAAAAAAAGTCCGCTTAAAAAAACCTTCATTTCTGATGTATGCTTGCTTTATCTTGAAAATTTGAGTCGTATAATATTTCCTTGCACGGTCAAGAACAAAGTCAAATCGTTGCAAAAATGTCTGACGAAATTCAGCCGCTGCCAGTTTTAATTGTTGGATAGCGGCTCGCAAATGTCGTGATTTAAACCAACCAACAATTCCTTTGCCAGTAAATATGCCGATTAGTGTACCTAAAATCGTTGTAGCAGTGGGGATAAGTATAGCTGAAATCCCACCAGTGGCGGGAGCAAGAGCTAGCCCGATTCCAAGACCTATCTTGCTGCCAGCCCACCCACCAAAACCAACAGCAGCAGTATCACAAACAATATGTTCTAATGCAGTAGGAATATCTTTGTCTTTTTTAACAACTCCTCTTATATTTTTGACCGTTGAGATGGCCAATGTGATGAAAGGTATATTATCAATGAAATCTCCGATATCATGAATACCATCCAATGTATCAGCCGTTTCGTGGAAAGCCTCTTTTGCAGAAAGATTAGGATCAATTATTACGGCAGGATTATCTGCAAACGCTTGTTTCATCTCTATGTTTGTATAAACTGGGATATCAGGATGAGCATCCAAGTGCTCTTGAATGTATGCGGGATTATCGGTAATTTTAACATTAATTGGTTGGCCATCTACTATAGCATCAAAACCTTCTTCCGTTCCCGATTCAGGAACATACACAACATGTCCTGCATCTCTTAGATTATCAAATTCCATTTCTTCACCAGTGTATCCCTTGTATTTGTGAATAATTTGGCGCCATGCTTTTGAACTTTCTTCTGACGCGAGTATATTCTCCTTCATATACTCAATAAGATCTCCTAAATCATTAAATTCTTGTGTATGATGAAGATGGCTAATTCCGCTGAGCGCATAAGGATTCATTCTACAAATGTTGTAAAGGACATCAAAAGTTGATACTCCTACTGCTGATACTCCTTCAAATCCAAGAGCATTAGCCACCTTAGCTTTCAGCGTCTCATCTACAAGCAATTCCCTTTGAAGATATCGTCTTTGACGAAAATGGTGTATTGCCGAAGCTATTCCAACACTGATTATGATTACACCTAAAACTATTAACGATAAAATATAAACTTCCATTTAATTTCTCCTGTTATTCTTTTGGATATATCTCTTATCTTCTTCACAACCGAAGTAATACTTTTTCCACTCTTTTGGAATTTCAAACTATTTATCAAAATTTTATTTTCCCACTCCATACTTCCATCCTATAAACCTCTTA
>Ga0207433_10007030_pt1 | contig 19067 bp, 15 predicted proteins | sample YelNatPaOPGAMG01_FD_187559 | JGI IMG/M metagenome (GOLD analysis project Ga0207433, IMG submission 187559) | Hot spring thermophilic microbial communities from Obsidian Pool, Yellowstone National Park, USA - OP-RAMG-01 (SPAdes) (version 3) | ecosystem: Environmental > Aquatic > Thermal springs... | reverse complement strand
TTTGGTCCACAAACGAAAGAATGGAAGGAATTTTAGGCATCAGCCATTTCATTTTATGGTTTTTAATTTTGGCCTGGACCATCAAAGAGCCTAAAGATTTTGAATTACTACTGAAAATAGCGGTCATTGGGGCTTTAGTAATCGGTTTTCTTTCCTTTTTTGAACTCACGATTTTAAAAAAAGGCCGGCTCATCAGTGCTTCGGCTTTGATGGGTTATACCGGCAACCCTTCTTTTTTTGGCGTTTATCTTTTAATCAATGCCTTTTTAGCCCTTTTCCTTTCTTTAAAGCAATATCTAGCAAAAAAAGATTTTAGAAACTCGAGAAACGGGCTTCTATGGTTTCTGGCTTTTCTGGCTTTATCCGTCTTTTTGTTTTTAACCGCCTGCCGGGGCGCTTTAAGCGGTTGGGTTTTGGGTTTGTTAGTTAGCCTTGTTCTTTTACTCTGGCATTTTAGAAAAACCCGGGTGGCTAAAATTTTGGCCTCAATTTTAGTTTTCTTTTTAATCACTTTGATTTCTTTGTTCTTTTTGGTTCGGGCCGGCCTTTTTAGTGCTAATCCTTACTTTCAAAAATGGGCGCATTTTTCGCTTTTAGACCCTTCTTTTCAAAGCCGGCTTTTTGCGGCTCGCTTTAGTTTTCGCGCCTTTTTGGATCGGCCGATTTTTGGCTGGGGTCAGGATAACTTTGATTTGATTTTTCCCCAATATTACGAGCCGGAAATGCTTCATTATAACAATGAATTTTATTTTGACCGTCCCCACAACAAGCTGATCGAAATTATGGCTGACAACGGCGCCTTTGGCCTCCTGTCTTATTTGTTTTTATGGGTTTCTATTTTTGCGACTTTAGTCGGCATTTATAAAAAACAAAAAGAGCCGGCCCAACTCATCTTTTTTGGGTTATTGGTCGGCTATTTTTGGCAGAATCTTTTTTTGTTTGATATTTTTGAAAGTTATCTTTTGTTCTTTTTGGTTTTGGCCTATCTTTTTATCTTGTCGCTTCAAAACAATAAAGAACAGAAAATAAAGGAAGGGCAGAAAAAAGAAAATAGAAAATTAGAAACCTTGTCTTTCAATGCCAAACTTGGCCTCTGGTTACTTTTGGTTTTAATTCCTTTGGCTTTGTTTTTTGGCTACGAGTTAAATTTAAAACCATACCGCTCAAGCGCCAATTTAATAACCAGCCTTTATGCCTTAACCTTTGGTCAAGGCGATTTGGCTTATGAAAAATCGTTGGCCATTTTTAAGGCCAATACCTTTATTAACCGGGAAGCACTTTTTAACTTGAGTCTCGTTTTAAGCCAAAAAATGAATCAATTAGACAGCGAGAGCGCTAAAAAATTGTTAGGCCTTTATATTTCAAAGTACCAAGAATTAATAAAACAATTTCCGCTTTATAGCCGTCTTTATCTTTCTTATGCCGATTTAATGACCCACTTTTCTTCCGACCCAAAACAAACCGATTTGATTTTCCAAGATACCTTAAAAAGGTTTCCTGATTATCCGCCCGTTATTATTTCTTATTGCCGTTTTTTGATTAACCAAAAAGAATACGATAAAGTTATAGCCTTAACAGAACCCTTTATAAAATTAGACCCCAAATTGCCTGATTTTGATTTCTTTTACGGTTACGCTCTCTATGGGCGAGGCGAAAAAGCCCAAGGCCTAGATTCAATGGCCAAAGCCATTGCCAAAGGTCTTAATTTTAACACCAGCGATGCTTTAATAACGATTGGCCGCCTTTTTATTGAAGGGAAACGCTATGATTTGGCTCTAGAACTTTTAAAACGAGCCCAAAATTTAGCGCCTCAAAATGCCGAGATTGAAAAAGAAATTCAAAATTTAGAATCATTGATTTCGCCGTAAAGCATTTCGTATTTTTCTATCATTTTTTGAAGAGAAAATTTTTCTTCGATAGTTTTTTGCGCTTCCTGGCTTAAACGCTTATATAATTTTTGGTCTTGTTTTAAAAGCTTCATTTTTTGGCTGATGGCTAAGGGCTCGTTTTTTACCAGAAAGCCATTAACGCCGTCTTTGATAATTTCTAAAATTCCGCCTACTGACGAGGCGATATTGGGTCGACCCAAGGCCATCGTTTCTAAAATGACTAACCCCAATCCTTCGCTTTCGGTAATTAAAACATTAACATCAAAAGCATTCATTATTTTTTTGGTTTCCGCTGGCGATTTTTGACCCAAGATTTTAATTTTATCTTCCATTTTTTCTTTTAAAATAAATTCTTTAAGCTTCGGATAGAACGGGCCGTCGCCAATAATTATAAATCGGCTTTTCGGCTCTTCCCTTATCAGAATGAGCGCTCCTTCTAAAAATAAATCCGGTCTTTTAGGATAAGCCAGACGGGCCACATAGCCAAAAACAAAAGAATCTTCTTCCAGCCCCAATTGTCTTTTGATGAGGCTTTTATCTTCCTTTTCCGGCATGCTTACGCCGTTTGGAATCACTAAAAACTTTGAAACAGGCGCAATTTTCTTTTCCAAACCAATTTTTTTTACATTTTCAGAAACCGCAATCAATCGGTCGGTGATTTTGGCGCTCATTTTTTCCAAGAAAATAAAGAGACGGCTTAATTTTTTCAGCTCGCTTTGAAAACTCCAGCCATGAATGGTGAAATAAATTTTTGGTTTTCTTTTTAAAGAAAAAATTTTATAGAACCAACCAGCCCATCGGCCCAAAAATCCGGCTTTGGAATTGTGCAAATGAATGATATCCGGCTTTGTTTTTCTTATTAAAGATAAAATTTCTTTAAAAGCCAAAATATCAGAAAAGAGTGAGCCCCAGCGCTTTAAATGGTTGATGGTATAAAAATGAATGCCTTCTTTTTTCAGGTCTTCAAAAAAACGGCGGTCCGGATGAGGACTTGAGGCGATAAAAATTTCAAAGCGGCTTTTATCTAAATTTTTAGCCAAATCATAAACCACCTGACAGGCACCGCCCCAGCCAGCCAAATTAAGAAGGTAAAGCACTTTTATTTTTCTTTCCATTGTTTTTTAATTAAATGCCGGACAAAATAGGCGCTGAAAGCAAAGTCCAAAAGATAGGTAAAAAAAGTGGCCCAGGCAGCGCCCATAAAAGTGAAGCGGGGAATTAAAATCAAATTTAGGCTGAAATTGAAAATAACACCTCCCAAGGCAATAAAGAAAGAAATTTTCTGCTGGTTTTGGCTAATGAGCCATTGGTAAAGGGGATAGCTTAAATAGATCAGGAAATTAACGAGCATTAAAACTTGAAGCGCGGGCACGGCCTTAAGATAACTTTGGCCATAAATGACAAAAATAAGATAAAAAGAAAAAAGGAAAACTACCAATCCAATGATGAGTCCTAAAAGCAAAGAACTGATAAAGTTCGTTTTTAATAATTTGATATTTTCGCGGCCAAATTTTTCCAGAGGATAACGGGCAATGACTGGATAAAAACTCTGGGCTAAAATCAAAGCCGGCAGGATTAAAATATCACTTAATTTATAGGCGGCGTTATACCAACCTGTTTCATTAATAAAACCAAAAAGGCCCAGCATCAAGGAATCCAGCGAATGATAAAGGGAATAAAAAACAGCCAAAAAAGCCACGGGCCAGGATAAAGAGAGAAACTCTTTTATCGCTGGCCAATCAAAGGCGAGGTTAATTTTTCCGAAATATCTAAAATAAATAAAGAGGGTTGTTAAAAAGCAAACGAGCGCGCCTAAAACATAACTTTCGCTCAAAGAAACGACCATCGGCCGAAGGGCTAAAAAGAGAAGACCGAAAATAACCGTGATAATGACTTCTAAAATCCGGCAGAGGGCTTCGTAATGCGTTTTGCCGCGCGCCCGAAAAAGGGCATGAAAAGTTTGGGCCAAAGAATCAAAGATTAAAAAGAGGCTTAAAAGAATAAGATTTAGAGGAATGGCAGCGGAAGCATAATTATATTGGCTTAAGCCCAAGGTAACTAAAAAAACCAAGGTGGAGAGAATAATTTTTAAAAGAATTAAGGCGCCTAATTTTTTTTCTTTTTCAGGGTCGCGGCTAAATTCTCTTAAGCTGGTATTAAAAAGTCCGAAGTCGCAAAACAAGGCCAAAATAGCCATTAAATTCAGACAAAAAGAGAAAACGCCAAAACCATTAACGCCCAAAACGCGCGCGGCAAAAACAAAAAGAAAAAATTTCAATAAACGGGTCAGGGCTTCGGTTAAAGTGAGCCAACTGAGATTAAAAATGACAGGTTGATAAATTTTGACTTGTTTTTCAGGAAAAGATTGGGGCGATAATCCTTGGCTCATAAAGAGTTCTCTTTTAACTTTCATTATAACATATTATAATGAATATATAAGCTAAAAGCATATATAATCAATATATAAGCCAGAAGCATATATAATAAATATATAAGCTAAAAGCATATATAAATTAAGCCTAGATAATTATAAAGATGAAGTTTTTGGCTGCTTTTAAACGATTAATCATTTTTGCTGGCGACTGGTTGCTTTTATGGCTGGCCTTTTTGGCCGCTATTTTTATTCGCTTTCATTTTCGCTTTGATTTTTTAACCTATGAGCGCGGGTTGTTGCCCTTTTTGCTACTTTTTCTGGTTTGGATTTTTGTGTTTGTGATGAACCATTTTTACGAATTCGAATCCTTTTTGCCTTTTAGGAAATTTGTCAGATATTTTTTGCGCGCTTTTATTATTAACGGCCTTTTGGCTGTCTCTTGGTTTTATTTTCTTTCTTTTACTAATTTTACGCCCAAAACCATTCTTTTTATTTGTTGGGGGCTGTCTTTTGTTTTCCTTTTTTTCTGGCGTTATCTCGTTTCTGTTTTTATCCGCCAGCTCAGCCCGACCCGCGTGGCTTTAATTGAAAGCCCGATTGCTTCAGAAATTAAAAACCATCTTGATTTGCATCCGGCGTTGGGCTATCAGGCCTTTCTTTATCAAAACTTGGAAGAATTTAAGGAAAAATTTATTGCGGATAAAATTAAACTTTTTGTTTTTGAGTCGAAAAAGGAAAATGAAGAATTAATTTTGGAATTAGCCCAAAACGGAATTTCGCTGGCTTTAATGTCTAATTTTTATGAAGAGATTTTTGGCCGGGTAAAACTTGATTTGATTAATGACGAATGGTTTGTTAATTATTTTGGCTTTGAAAACTGGTCTTACCTTTTTTTAAAAAGGCTGTTCGATTTTCTTTTTGCCTTAATGCTTTTAACCTTAACTTCGCCGCTGGCCCTTTTAGTCGCTTTGGCCATCAAATTAACCAGCCCCGGACCCATTTTTTACCGTTCTTTAAGATTGGGCCAAAATCTTAAGCCCTTTCAGGTTTATAAATTTAGGACGATGATTAAAGAGGCGGATAAAATAGGGCCGGCCTTGACTTTAGATAATGATAAAAGAATTACGCCGCTCGGCCGGTGGTTAAGAAAGCTCCATTTAGACGAGTGGCCGCAACTGATTAATATTTTGGCTGGCGAATTGTCGGTTATTGGCCCGCGGCCGGTAGAAGTAAAATTAGCCGAAACATTTAACGAAAAAATAAAATATTATCGCTTGCGCCATCTCGTTAGGCCGGGCGTGACCGGCTGGGCGCAATTAAATTATCGCTACTCGGCTTCTTTGGAAGATGAAATCAAAAAATTGGAGTATGATTTATATTATCTCAAATATCGCGGTTTTGTTTTGGATTTTACCATCTTTATCAAATCGTGGCGCATACCCTTTGATATTAAATCTCATTAAAAATTAAAACAAAAATGGAGGCCTATCAATCATTAGCCAAGATTTTAAGAATTAAGCCGGAAATCTTAAAAGATTTAGACGAAAAAATGTCGGCGGTTTTTCAGACCAAAAATAATTTGGAATCCCTTTATGCCTTTAACCGCCAATTAATCAATTTGAGGCTTAAGACTTTGGGACTAAAAGAAACCGATTCGGCTCAAAAAATTTTTAAAGCCCTTTTGGAAAAAATCAGGATAGACGACGAAATTATTTTTAAAATCTGCCATGAGCCTGATGTGGCTTCTGAGGTGGGCGCCGGAAGCATTGTTGATTTGACTAAAAGGATGAACATTTTAAAAAGCGGTTATTTCCTCAAATACGAAAAAGCCAAAGAGTTTATGTTAAAAACGCCGCCCAAAAATACGCTGTCTATTTTAGGCTATCAGAGCGCCGAAGAAATGCTGGAAAAGGAAGATTTAAGAGAGCTTTATTCTAGTTTGCGCTTTTTGGAAGACGAAAATTGGCTGAATGATGTTTTCTTTAAGCAGTATGAAAATTTAACCTTTAACGATTTTGAATATCGGCCGATTGAAATCCGGGTTTTAGGGCAAAAATGGGCCCGTTACGCCCAAAAGTTTGTGGCTAAAAAATACCATAACATCAGCCATCTGAAAGAATTAGGTCTTATTTTTGTTATTCCGGTAAAATTGGGGGTGGCCGGCGAGTTTTTAAGAATGCTGGCTTTAATCATTCATTATTTGAACGAAATTGCCTTTTACAATGATATTTTCTTAAGTTTTTCTCGTGAAGAAAAATTCAGCCAGTATTTTATTGATGCCTTAAAAGGAAAAATGGTTTCTCAGCCGGTTCAATCGGATAAAATTGTTTGGCTCATTATTCAGCAATATCTGGCTAAAAAAGATGAAAATGATTGGCGTCTTTTTGTGCCGCATATCAATCCCGAGGTGATTCATTGGGAAAAAGCGGAAACAGCCTTGGCCCAAATGAATAAATTCATTCCGGAAATCAAAGAGCGTTTGGATTTTTGGCAGGATTTAAATTGGGTAGGCGATTATTTTAAAGATGAAAAAGGCGAAACCTTGGTCAGCTTTAATTTAATTGATACCGTGATGTCACTTGTAAAGTACCAATCAATGGTTAAGTATGTTTATCACCACCAAGAGGCTTTATGGAACAGAATTTTTGTCTCTTATGCCGGTGCCGAAAATTTGGAGCGATTGATTAAAAGCCATTGGCTTAAGGGTTATTTAGAAATCCCTTTTTAGCTCTTTTTTCAAATTAAATTTTATGCAAAGCGAGGTTTACATCAATAAAGCCCATTTTTTATCTAATCTTTTAACCCTTAGAAAGGTGATAGGCGAAAGGCCTTTGCTGATGGCGGTTTTAAAAGCCAATGCCTATGGCCATGATTTGGCTTTAATTTCAAAAATTTGCCAAGAGTCAAAATTAGTTGATTATTTGGGCGTCTGCGAAATAAAGGAAGCCCTTTTACTGAAAAAATTAAAAATAAAACTGCCCATTTTGGTTTTAAGTTATACGGCCTTGGAAGAGGATTTGTATCCCTTTGCTATTTCAAATGGCATTGAACTGACTTTAACCGATTTTTCCACTGCTCAAAAATTATCCCGCCTGGCTTTAAAAATAGGAAAACCAGCAATCATTCATTTAAAATTGGAAACCGGCCTCAATCGGCTGGGTTTTAGAGAAAAAGATTTAGAGCTTCTTAGAAAAATTAGTCGTTTGCCTTATCTTGAAATCAAAGGCGTCTTTAGCCATTTAGCCGCGGTGGAAGAGAAAAGATATAGTTATACAGAATATCAAAGGCGCAATTTTTTGGAATTTATCCATCGGCTGAAAAAAGAAAAAATTATTAAACCAGAGGCGCTTTGCCATTTGGCTGCTTCAGCCGCCGCCATGGTTTTAGAGCAAACGCGTTTTGATTTGGTGCGTAGCGGTATCAGCCTTTACGGGCTTTATCCTTCCTTAGAAATTAAAAAAATTTTAGAACAAAAAAATATTAAACTTTTGCCGGTTTTAAGTTGGGAGACCAAAGTTTTGGCTTTGAAAAATGCCCAAAAAGGGGAGACCATTGGTTATGGCTGTACTTATAAAATTGAAAAACCAATGGTTTTGGCTGTTTTGGCCGTAGGTTATGCTGATGGTTATGACCGCAGTCTTTCAAATCGCGGCTGGGTTTTAATTAAAGGCGAAAAAGTGCCGGTGGTTGGCCGGGTAGCAATGAATCTCACAGTGGTTGATGTGTCAAAAATCAAAAATCATGTTAAAATAGGGGAGAGAGCGGTTTTAATCGGCCGGGATAAAAATGAAGAAATTTCGGCCGATGATTTGGCCCGATGGGCTAAAACCATTAATTACGAGATTACCACCCGCATTAATTGGCAAATTAAAAGAAAATTAATTTAAAACAATGGAAAAATATCTTAAAAAAATCACCCAAAACGGCCGGGCTTTATATCTGGCCTATGACCATGGTTTAGAGCATGGTCCTAAAGATTTTAATGAAAAAACCCTTGACCCCCACTTTATTCTGGATTTGGCCCTAAAAGGTAAAGCCACAGCCATTATCTTGCAAGGTGGCGTGGCGCAGGAGTATTATTATCATTCCCGTTACCAATCAGTTCTACCTTTGATTTTAAAAATTAACGGCAAAACCAATCTTTATCAAACTAAAAATCCTTATTCGCCGATTACCTACGATATTTTAGATGCCAAAAAAATAGGCGCTTCAGCTATTGGTTATACGATTTATTTGGGAAGCGCTTTTGAAGCTAAGATGTTTAAGGAATTTAGCGAAGTGCGCTCTAAAAGTCATCAATTGGGTTTAGCCAGTATTTTATGGGTTTATCCCCGGGGCGAATTTATCACTGATGAAGATTCGGAAGAAGTAACCAGCTATGCGGCGCGCGTTGGTTTGGAATTAGGGGCTGATATCATCAAAATTAAATATTGCGGTTCAGAGAGCGGTTTTAGGAAAGCTGTTTTGGCGGCTGGCAGAACCAAAGTGGTTTTATCCGGCGGTCCTAAGGCCGAAAAAGAAAATTTCCTTGAAGTTTTAAGGTCAGTGATGCGAGCTGGCGCGATGGGCGCGGCTATTGGCCGTAATATCTGGCAAAGCGAAGATCCTTTGAAAGCCATTCAATCAATCAGGGAAATTATTTTTGGTTAATTTCTTATGAAGATTTATAAAATTACCGGCGGCAAACCTTTAAAAGGAGAAGTCCAAATCTCCGGTGCAAAAAATTCGGCAACCAAAATTATTATTGCCTCGCTTCTTTCCGGCGGTACCTGCGTTTTAAAAAACATTCCGCGGATTAGAGATGTAGAAATTACTTTAGAAATGTGCGCCAGTTTGGGTGCTCGCTATCAATGGCTTTCTGAAGAGACGGTTGAAATTGACAGCTCTTGTTTGACTGATTTTAAGATTCCTTTGGAATATCGCGATAAATTGCGCGTACCCATTCTTTTCTTTGGGCCCTTGCTCCATCGTTTTAAACAAGCGCAAATTCCTTCGCCCGGCGGCTGTCAAATTGGCAAGCGGCCGGTTGATTTTCATATTGATGGTCTTCGGGCCTTAGGCGCTGAAATTGAATACGCAGAAAAGTTTTATACTGCTAAAGCCGAAAAATTAAAAGGCGCCATTATTAATTTGCCTTATCCCAGTGTGGGCGCCACAGAAAATATTTTAATGAGCGCCAGTTTGGCCGAAGGCCGAACGGTTATTTTAAATGCGGCCATTGAGCCGGAGATTGAAGATTTGGCTATCTTTTTACAAGCGATGGGCGCTATTATTTATCAGGATGTCAATCGCACTTGGGTGATAGAAGGGGTAAAAGAATTAAGGCCAGCCAATTATTCAGTGATGAACGACCGAATTGAAGCCGCTTCCTTTGGCATTGCAGCCATTGTTACTGAAGGAGATGTGAAGGTGAAAGGCGCGAATCAGGCTGATATGCTTACCTTTCTGAATTGGTTGAGAAAAGCGGGCGGTGATTTTGAAATTTTGGAAGATGGTATCCGTTTTTATGGCCAAAAAAGCAATTTAAAAGCCGTGGCGCTTGAAACCGATGTCCATCCGGGCTTTATGACTGATTGGCAGCCGCCTTTTGTTTTAATGCTTACTCAGGCACAAGGCATCTCAGTTATTCATGAAACCGTTTATGAAGACCGCCTTTCTTATACCAAAGAATTAAATCAAATGGGCGCTAAGATTCAGTTATATAAAGAATGTTTAGGCAGCCGGCCTTGCCGTTTCTTAAATCGCGACTATTATCATAGCGCCGTAATTTTAGGCCCCTCGCCGCTTCGGGCCGCCCAATTAGAAATTCCCGACCTGCGCGCCGGTTTTTCTTATGTTTTGGCTGCTTTGGCAGCGGAAGGGCAATCCATTCTTAAAAACGTAGAAATTATCGAAAGGGGTTATAGTCATATTAAAGAAAAATTAATCAATTTAGGCGCCGCGATTGAGGAAATAGAAAATTAATTATGGGTTTTGAAAAATTTTCTTTTGAAAAAATTTTTAAAAAAGAATCAATTAACAGCCACGTGCCGGAAACAGGCGACCCATTTGTTGATGTTTACAAATTATTAAAATTAAACAACGCCTTTTCGCAAATAGAAACAAAGCCCGAGCTGCTAAAAAGAGAAAAAGCGCCCATTGGACCGGATGAAGTTTTTGACCCCCGTCAAGAGATGTCCAAACTTCTTCATTGGGACCAGAGATTAAAAGGAATTGAGCCCGAAAGCCAGGTTTCGAAACAGCTCTTAGAGAATGAAAGGTTAAGAAAAAAAGAAGCCTTGGCGCGGTTTAAAGAAAAACTTGTTTATCAGCAAAAAGGCCTGTCTTATTTAGAATCCTCTGTGCTTCAAAATCTTTATCAAAACCCCGAATGGTCTAAAAAAGATTTAATTTCTTTTGCCCAGAAGTTTGAAAAAGATTATCATTTGGGCTTGTCAGAAGAACAATTTTCTAAAATCGAAACTTTAATAGGGGAATACTACGAAGCGCACCGGCAAATTTCTAACCTTTTTAATAATTATCCTTCAGCCGAAGGTTTATTTAACTATTTTTTCGACCAACCGCCGCGAGATAAAATTTTTATCTGTTTTAGTCCTTTGAGTTTGGGTTTTGTCTGCGCTTCAGCCGATGATTTTAGGATTACCGTCCAAAAAGCCGGCTACGAAGGCCAGCTACTTGATCGTGTTGTCCGAACAACTGTCGGTTTTAGCCCTCCCGAGATAGCGGGAAAATCGAAAGTGCCCTTAATTTTAATTAATGGCTGGCTGATTAAGAAAAGATTGGTAAAGTCCAAAGAAAAAAGGGTAAAGGAGAACGGCAAAGAGCAAAAAATAGTTGTCACCAAAGAAGAGCTTTATAATTTGAAATCGCCTTTCTGGCAATTCATTGCTCAAGTAGTTTATCCGCACGAAGAAAGGCATATCTTGGATAAACTTTTTAGAAGGGCTGAAATCAAAAGCAAATTAGAAGAAGCCTTAAAGCAGCAAAGCGAAGATAATTTGGAAAGTTTGAAATTAGAAACAGATAAGTTGGTTTCCGAATTAGAAATTAAAAGAGAGTTTTCTAAATATTTGAAAGATTTTGAAGCAAGCGGCAGAAAAGAAATTTCTGATGGATATTTTAGGTGGCTTTTTGATGGATATTTTAGGTGGCGCCTACCTTCTATTTTAGAACAAGCAAAGAGCGAATTGTTAGCCTATGCGCAGGAATCGCCCGCCAACCTTCGCGACCCATTAAAGAGATATAAGTTATCATTGTGGCTTTCTTTGTCCGAAGAAGAAGGCGGGCTTTATGACCCTTTAGTCATAGAAAAATCAGTCTTAAGCAGTTTAATTACAAGAGATGCAGAGAAAGCCAGTAAAGTTTTTAACCTGTTAACGGATTGGGCTAAAACTTACAAACATTACATTCGCCAAGGATTAGAAAGTTTTTACCAATTAACTTCTGAGTTAAAATATCCGCCCTCTGTGGCCGCTGCGCTTTTAAGGCCACTACCGCTTCCTCTTTGGCCTAAAACAGTTTCAAGGATTAAAGAGATAGAAAAACCACCAATGAAAAAATCAAAATAAGATGTGCGGCATTATTGGTTATATAGGAAAAAATCAGGCCTGGCCCATTTTGATTGAAGGCCTAAAAAAATTAGAATATCGGGGCTATGACAGCTTTGGTTTTTGCTTGTTAGATGAAAAAAATCAGCCCTTTGTTTATAAAAAAGCCGCTAAAATTTCTGAAGCAGAAAAGGAACTAGAAAAAATTAAAATCCAAAGCCATATAGGTCTCGGTCACACGCGTTGGGCCACCACTGGCGAGGTCTCGGATAAAAACGCCCACCCCCATTCAGATTGCCATAAACAAATCTTTGTGGTTCATAACGGCATCGTAGAAAATTATCAGGCCTTAAGGGAGAAATTGATTAAAGAAGGTCATCGTTTTTCTTCCGAATGCGATAGCGAAGTTTTCGCCCATTTGATTGAAAAATATTTTAAAGGCGATTTGCTGGCCGCGGTTTTAAAAGCTTTAGACGAAGTGCGGGGCGCTTATGCTTTGGCTGTGCTTTCCAGTCTGGAACCCAATAAATTAATTGCCGCCCGCTTATCTTCGCCTCTTATTTTAGGCCTTAAAAAAGGCGAGTTTTTCTTGGCTTCTGACCCCAGCGCGATTATCAGTTATACCAACAAAGTAATTCCTTTAGAAGATAATGAAATAGCGGTGCTTGAGCCCAATCGTTATGCTATTTTAAAAGGTAAAAAGCAGCACCGGAAAAAAATTAATGTTCTGGATTGGTCGCCGGATGATGTTTCTAAAGGGTCTTATCCTCATTTTATGCTTAAAGAAATAATGGAAGAACCAGAGGCCGTAAGCAAAACTTTGGCTGGCCGGATATTGCCGTCGAAAGGAATTATTAAATTAGGCGGTCTGGAATTGGTGAAAGAAAAATTAAACCAAATTGATTATTTTTATTTAATCAGTTGCGGCACTGCCCAGCATGCGGCCAAAATCGGCGAATATCTTTTTGAAGAATGGGGCGGGATAAAAGCCAAAGCCATGACCGCTTCAGAATTCCGCTATTTGGAACCGGTTTTAACAGAACGCACAGCTGCTTTGTTTATTTCTCAATCTGGCGAAACAGCTGACAATCTGGCGGCTTTAAGGTATCTAAAGAAAAAAGGCGTTCTGACTTTGGGCATTACCAATGTAGTTGGCTCCACTCAGGCGCGCGAAACCGATGCAGGCATTTATACGCGTTGCGGTTTAGAAATAGCCGTGGGTTCAACCAAGGCCTTTTTGTCTCAGCTGGCTGTTTTGGTAATGTTAGCGCTTTATTTAAGCAAAAAAGAATGGCCGTTAACCGAGAAAAAGAAAATTTTAGAGGAACTAGAACATTTGCCGGAAAAAATTTCCGAGATTTTAAAATCAAGCGCCGCCATTGAAAACCTGGCCAAAAAATACAAACATTTTAACCATTTTTATCTCATTGGCCGAAAATATAATTTTCCCGTCGCCTTAGAAGGCGCTTTGAAACTAAAAGAGATTGCCTATGTTCATGCCGAAGGGATGCCGGCAGGCGAATTAAAACACGGTCCCTTGGCTTTGGTGGATAAAAATTTGCCAACGATTGCGCTTTGCCCTTCAGATTCAGTTTATGACAAAATGCTTATTGCTTTAGAAGAAATTAAAAGCCGGCAGGGCGTTATTTTAGCCATTGCCAATAGTCATCGTCAGGAAATTAAAAAGATAGCCGATGATGTAATTTTTATTCCTGCCACTTTAGAACCCTTGAGTCCAATTCTTTCTGTCGTGCCCCTTCAGCTTTTTAGCTATTATTTGGCCAAGCAATTAGGCCGCGAAATTGATAAGCCGCGAAATTTAGCCAAGTCCGTGACCGTAGAATAGCCATTGACTTACGATGTCGATAGAAGTGGCCGGGGAGGGACTCGAACCCTCACGTTCTCGCGAACACTGGTTTTTGAGACCAGCCTGTCTACCAATTCCAGCACCCGGCCGAAAAACGATTTGTTATTGATCATAGCATTAAAATCGGATAAAATCAATAAAAGAACTGATTTTTTGAGCGAGAAAGGATAATTTTTTAAAATGTCTAAAATTATTGCGATTTGCAATCAAAAGGGCGGTGTGGGAAAAACCACTTTAACCACCAATCTAGGCGCTTATCTTGCTTCTTTTGAAAGAAAAACTTTATTGGTTGATTTTGACCCGCAGGCTAATGCGACCAGTTCTTTGGGCTTAAACCCTAATAATTTGCCGCGCAATGTTTATCATCTTTTAATTAAAGAAATCGGTGCTGAGCAGGCCATTTATAAAACCAATATCCCTCATCTTTTTATCATTCCTACTTCCCTTGATTTAATTGGCGCGCAGATAGAACTTTTGTCTTTTGATGACCGCGAGTTTCGCCTGCGCGAAGCCCTGCTGCCCATTAAAAATAAATTTGATTTTATTTTAATTGACCTGCCGCCTTCTTTGGGCCTTTTAACGATTAATGGTTTGGTAGCGGCTGACCAGGTGATTATTCCCGTCCAAACCGAATTTTTCGCTTTGGACGGTTTGGGCCAATTAATTCAGACCATTAATTTAATCAACCATAATTTAGGAGCCAATGTAAAAATTTTAGGCGCTGTTTTAAGCTTATATGATAAAAGAAACCGTTTAGACCGATTGATTGCCAAAGAGATTAGGCGGAAATTCCCGGGTTATGTTTTTAATACCGAGATTCCCCGTAATGTGGCTTTAGCGGAAGCGCCCAGTTTTTCTCAAACCATTTTAGAGTATAATAGCGAAAGTGAGGGCGGCCGCGCTTTTCGTTTATTAGCCCAAGAACTGCTTTCTTTAGAAGAACATTTAAGCGATGAATCAGAAAGGGACGAGGAAAATTTTTCTTCGGAAAATTTAAATAAAGAAAATTTGATTTATGGACAATGATATTTTAGGCCGGGGAGTTGAATCCCTGATTCCCAAAAAAAATAAAAAAATTTCTAGACCGGAAAAGATATTAGAGCCGCATAAAATGTCGGAAGAAGATGAAGCTTTGGCCAATCGTATCAGCCAAAAACTGGAAAGCACTCTTTCACCGCTTTATCAGGTTGATTCTGATTTAATGGTTAATTCAGAAACCCAAAGCGAAACTGATAGAGATTTTAAAGAATTAGTCACCAATTTTAAAGAAGAAAAAACCGAAGGCCAAAAAAAAGCTGACAAAATTTTTTATTTAGAAACCGACAAAATTAGACCCAATCCCTTGCAGCCGCGGCGTTATTTTTCCGAAGAATCCATTGAAGAACTGGCTGAATCGATTAGGGAATTTGGCATTTTAGAGCCCATTATCGTTTATCGCCGCGAAGAAGAAAAAGAGACGGGTACAGAGGTTTATTACCAGTTAATCAGCGGCGAGCGCCGGCTTTTGGCTGCCAAAAAATTGGGTTTAAAAACTATTCCCGCCATTATCCGGCCCGAACCCGGAGAAAAGGAAAAATTAGAGATGGCGCTCATTGAAAATTTGCAAAGGGAAGATTTAACGCCCATCAATAAGGCGCGGGCTTATCGTCGTTTAATAGAGGAATTTGGTTTAACCCAAGAAGAAGTGGCGAACCGACTTTCTAAAAGTCGTGAAGTTATTGCCAATACTTTGCGATTACTCCAATTACCGCTTGAAGCCCAAAAAGCGATAGAAGAAGGAAAAATTAATGAGGCGCAGGCGCGGGCGATTTTAATGCTTAATAATCCTCAAAAAAGATTGGCTCTTCTGGCAGAGATTTTAAGAAGAAATCTTTCCGGCCGCGAGGCAGAAGAATTGGCCAAAAAGCAATTAGGTTATAGCGAGCCGAAAGCGAGAAAAGTTTATTCTGCCAGTCCTGATGATTTAGCTTTAAAGGAAAAATTGGAATCATTATTTAATACGCCGGTGATTATCAAAAAAAGCAAAAAAGGAGGAGAGATTGAAATCAAATTTTATTCCGAGGAAGAATTCCTTAAAATTATCAAATTAATTTTAGGTTCTCTTAACCAATAAAATGATTGGCGTTTTCGACTCGGGCTTAGGCGGCCTCACGATTTATCGCGCCTTGGTAAAAAAATTACCGGTTTATCGTTATCTTTATTTGGGCGATAATGCCCATTTGCCCTATGGCAGCCGTTCCAATGAAATTATCTATCGTTATACAGAAAGGGCCGTTGATTTTATGTTTAAAAAGGGTTGCTTTTTGATTATTTTAGCCTGCAACACCAGTTCAGCTGTGGCTTTGCGGCCGCTTCAAAAGAATTACCTGGTCCGCCATTATCCCCAGCGCCGTCTTTTGGGTGTGTTAATTCCAGCAGCCGAAGAAGCAGCCCGAAAAACCAGAAATAAAAGAGTAGGTATTATTGGCACTGAGGCAACGATTAACAGCCATACTTTTAGGGCCGAGATTTTAAAATTAGACCCCCAAATTAAGGTTTGGGAAAGGGCCTGCCCCTTACTGGTGCCAATAATTGAGGCCGGCGAATTTAATTGGCGCGGCTTAGACGACATTTTAAAAAAATATTTAACACCCTTAAAAGAGCAAAAAATTGATACCTTGGTTTTGGGTTGTACCCATTACGCCTTAATTAAGGAAAAAATCAAAAAGGTGATGGGTCCAAAAGTAAAATTAATCAGCGAAGATGAAATTATTGCGCCCAAGCTTAAAAATTATTTAGCACGCCATCCGGAAATTGAGCGCCATTTAAAAAAAGGGGGCAAAAACGAGCAATGGGTAACAGCCTATAGCCAAAGGTTTAACGAGATTAGCCGTTTATTTATGAAAGAACCGCTTCCTTTTAAGCTGACCGACCTTTCGCTTTGAATTTTTCGGCCTAATCTGATATCATTAAAAGAATGAACGAAAAAGCCGTTGGAAACTTTGATAATCGCGATGCCATTTTATCTGTTTATGCCGGTGCTGGCGGAAAAGACGCGCAGGATTGGGCGATGATGCTCTTTAAAATGTATGCCGGTTTTTGCAAGCGTCGCGGCTTTCAATTTTTACCTTTAATTTTAAAAAGAAATGAATACGGCGGCCTGAGCGAGGCAGTGGCTTTGATTAAAGGTCCGGGCGCTTATGGTCTTTTAAAAAACGAAAACGGCGTTCATCGGTTAGTGCGGCTTTCTCCTTTTTCTTCAGCCCATCTGCGCCACACTTCTTTTGCTTTGGTGGAGATTTTGCCGGAAATTGAAGCCCAAGAAATGCCTTTAAAGGAAAATGATTTAAAGATTGAAACCTATCGCGCTTCCGGTCCGGGCGGGCAAAATGTTCAGAAAGTGGAAACAGCCGTGCGCATCCGCCATTTGCCTACCGGGCTGGTGGTTACCTGCGAAGAAGAGAGGTCGCAGTATCAAAATAAAGAAAAGGCAATGGCTATCCTGCGGGCCAAATTGAAACATTTGGCCGATGAGCAGAAAGTTAAAACTATCAATGAATTAAAAGGCGAAAAAATTAAAATTGAATGGTCTAACCAAATTCGTTCTTATATTCTCCATCCTTATCATTTAGTGAAAGACCATCGCAGTAAAAAAGAAACGCGCGAGGTAGAAGAAGTGCTAGAGGGCAATTTGGATAAATTAATAAACTAATGGCTTTAATTTCTTTTAAAAATGTAACTAAAACCTATCAAACCAAAGAAGGACCTTTGGTGGTTTTGGATAATATTTCTTTTGAGGTGGCTAAAGACGAATTTGTCTCTATCGTAGGAAAATCCGGAGCAGGAAAAACCACTCTTTTAAAATTGATTATTGCTGAAGAAAAGCCAACCAAAGGTCGCCTTTTTTTGGAAGACAAAGAGATTAACAAACTGAAAGGCAAAGAGATTTGTTTGTTGCGTCGCCGGGTGGGAATGGTTTTTCAAGATTTTAAACTTTTGGCTGACCGAACCGCTTTTGAAAATGTGGCTTTTGCCATGGAGGTAGCCGGTTATCCGGATGAAAAAATCAAAGAGGATGTAATGGAGGTTTTAAAATTGGTGGGATTGGTGGAAAAGGCCAATCGTTTTCCTTTTCAGCTTTCAGCCGGCGAAAAACAGCGAGTAGCCATTGCCCGCGCCCTGATTCAGCGGCCGGATATTATTTTAGCGGACGAGCCCACGGGCAATTTAGACCCGATTAATAGCTGGGAAATTATTAAATTGCTGGTTAAAATCAATGAACTAGGCACCGCGGTGATTTTAGCCACGCATGTAAAAGAAATTATTAATACCATTGGCAAAAGAGTAATTAGTTTGGAAAACGGTCGAATTATCCGCGACGAACAAAAAGGTAAATACTTAATCTAATTTTATGTTTAATTTAATTAAAAGAATTATTAAAACCGGCTGGTTGAGTTTTAGGCGCAATGGTTGGCTTTCAGTGGCGACGATTGTTATTTTGGTTTTAAGCATTTCTATTTTTTTGGGCATTTTGATTTTTAACCGGATGAGTAAAGCGGTGATCCAAACCCTGAAAGAAAAAGTAGATGTCAGTATTTATTTTTCCAAGGACACGCCCGAAGAAGATATTTTAAAAATCCGCGAAGAACTGTTGACGCGGCCCGAAGTTTCAAAAATTGATTATATCTCAAGCCAGCGCGCTTTGGAACTTTTTACGGAAAAAAGAAAAACCGACCCCTTGATTAGCGAAGTGCTGCAAGAACTAGGGGAAAATCCTTTGTCTCCGTCTTTAAACATTAAAACAAAAAACACCCAAGATTATGCGGCTTTGGTTGATTATCTGCAAAACGCGCCTTTTAAAGATAAATTAACCAGCATTGACTTATTGGAAAACCAAAAAGTGATTGAGCGATTAAACCATTTGGGTCGCGGCCTTAATCTGGCTTCGCTTCTCATTGAAATAATTTTAAGTTTGGTCGCTGTTATTATCGCTTTTAATACCATTCGCATGGCTATCTATTCTCTTCGTGAAGAAATTGCGATTATGCGTTTAGTCGGTGCCACCAATTCCTTTATCCGCTGGCCCTTTGTGATAAACGGTCTTATCTGCGCTTTAATTGCTGTTTTTATTACGCTTTTGATTTTTATTCCGCTGGTGATTGTTTTTTCGCCTAAGGTTTCGGCTTTGGTGCCGGGCTTCAGTTTGGCCGGTTATTTCTTTGGTTCTTTCTTTCTTATTTTCCTTTATGCCTTATTGTTTAGCATCTTTATTAGCGTTGTTTCCAGTTATTTGGCTATTTTAAAATATTTAAAAATTTAATAATATTTTAGAGATATTGCGGGGTCGTCTAATGGTAGGACAGCGGCCTTTGGAGCCGTTAATCTTGGTTCGAATCCAAGCCCCGCAGCCA
>Ga0207433_10007027_pt1 | contig 19070 bp, 17 predicted proteins | sample YelNatPaOPGAMG01_FD_187559 | JGI IMG/M metagenome (GOLD analysis project Ga0207433, IMG submission 187559) | Hot spring thermophilic microbial communities from Obsidian Pool, Yellowstone National Park, USA - OP-RAMG-01 (SPAdes) (version 3) | ecosystem: Environmental > Aquatic > Thermal springs... | reverse complement strand
GGTGTGGGCCTGGATCCTGACTCTGCCGATTGCCGCCATGATCGCCTACGCGCTGGTGCGCCTGGCCCAGTGGCTGGCTTAGCTCGCGCCGGCGGCGACGCCGGGGCCGGGGCCGGGGCCGGGGCGGATCGTGGCTGCCAGCAGTCCCGGCAGGCGGCGGTGGCTAGAGGGCGTCGCCGCTGTTGGCGATGGCGCGTTCCAGCTGGTCCCCCAGCAGTCCGAGTTCGCCGATCAGGCGTTGCAGGTCGGCTTCATCCAGCAGTTCGTACGGACGGTTCTCGCACAGGTGCAGGAAGGGCGAGCCGTCCAGGTCGGTGACGGCCAGGAAACCGCAGCGCTGCTCCCAGTTGAAGCGCAGGCAGCGGCGCGGATCGGTACCTGCGAGCGGTCCGACCGGCGTGGAGATGCGCAGGTAGCGGCGGCCATCCTCGCCTTCCAGTTCGGCCAGGTAGATGCCCTGGTGCCGGCCATCGGGCAGCAGCAGATCGAAGCTGATCAGGTAGGGATCGTTCTGGCGCAGCGCGTACTGGCTGCCGATGTGGGAGCGCACGGCTTCGAAATGGTGCATGTGCGGCTTCTTTCCTCGGGCAACGTGACGGCGGAGGGTCGATGGTAACCTGTGCGCCATCCGTTTCCCAAGCCGCGCCATGCAGGACTGTCACGCCCGCGTCTACGCCGCCATCGCTGCGATTCCCCGTGGTCGTGTCGCCAGCTATGGCGCCATTGCGGCCCGCGCCGGCCTGCCGGGCCGGGCGCGACTGGTCGGAAGGCTGCTCGGCGACGTGCCCGACGGCATGCGGCTTCCGTGGTACCGGGTACTTCGATCCAGCGGCGAGATCGCCTTGCCCAGGGGCAGTCGCGGTTTCCGCGAACAGTGCCGCCTGTTGCGGGCCGAGGGCGTGGAGGTGAAAAACGGCCGGGTGGCGTTGAGTGCGTTCGGCCTGGACGCCGATGTCGACCGCGCCTTGTGGGGCATGCCGGGCGATTGACGGTCGATCGGCCGACATGCACCGACACTTCGGTCCGACCGGGAATCGCGTTCGGTTTGCTAGCATGGGAACGATGCAGTCCACAGCCATCGACCTACTTCGCAGCGTTTTCGGTTACACGCAATTCCGCGGCCAGCAGCAGGCCATCGTCGATCATGTGGCGGAGGGTGGCGATGCACTCGTCCTGATGCCAACGGGGGGCGGCAAGTCGCTTTGCTTCCAGATCCCGGCCCTTTTGAGGCAAGGCACGGGCATCGTCGTCTCGCCGTTGATCGCGCTGATGCAGGACCAGGTGGACGCACTTCTCGAGGCTGGCGTGTCGGCGGCCTATCTCAATTCGAGCCTGGACGCGGACGCCCAGCGCGAGGTGGAGCGCCGACTGCTGGCGGGCGAATTGAACCTGCTCTACGTCGCGCCGGAGCGGCTTTTGACGCCACGCTTCCTGGGGCTGCTGGAGCGTACCGAGATCGCCCTTTTTGCCATCGACGAAGCGCATTGCGTCTCGCAGTGGGGGCACGATTTCCGGCCCGAATACCGCGAACTCACCGTGCTGCACGAGCGTTTTCCGCATGTGCCGCGCATCGCACTCACGGCGACCGCCGATCCACGGACGCGAGAGGAGATCGTCGAGCGGCTCGGGCTTGCGGAAGCGCGGCTTTTCGTCTCCAGTTTCGACCGGCCGAATATCGGCTATCGGGTAATGCTCAAGCATTCGCCGCGCACGCAGCTGATGCGCTTCATCGAGGGCCATCGTGGCGAGGCCGGCATCGTGTACTGCCTCAGTCGGAAGAAGGTGGACGACACCGCCGCCTGGCTGGCCGAGGCAGGCCTGGAGGCGCTTCCCTACCATGCCGGTCTCGATGCGGCGACGCGTGCCCGGAACCAGCAACGCTTCCTGCGCGAGGATGGCGTGGTGATGGTGGCCACGGTGGCGTTCGGCATGGGCATCGACAAGCCGGACGTGCGTTTCGTGGCGCACCTGGACCTGCCGCGTTCGATGGAGGGCTATTACCAGGAGACCGGCCGTGCGGGCCGCGACGGCCTGCCTGCGGAGGCCTGGATGATCTACGGCCTGGCCGACGTGGTGACGATGAGCCAGATGATCGCGCAGTCCGAGTCGGCCGACGAGCGAAAGCGCATCGAACGGCAGAAGCTCGAGTCGCTGCTGGCCTACGCCGAGGCGACGGGGTGTCGGCGCGCGCTTTTGCTGGGCTCGTTCGGCGAGGATTTCCAGGGGCCGTGCGGGCACTGCGACAACTGCATCGAGCCGCCGAAGACCTGGAACGCCACCGTGCCCGCCCAGAAGGCGCTTTCAGCGGTCTACCGCAGTGGGCAGCGCTTCGGTGCCGGCCATGTCATCGACGTGCTGCGGGGGGTGGAGAGCGAACGCATGAGCCAGTACGGGCATGACCGGCTGAGCACGTTCGGCATCGGTGCCGATATCGACGAAAAGGGTTGGCGTTCGGTGTTCCGCCAGTTGCTTGCGGCGGGCCTGCTGGCCACGGATGCGGAAGGTTACGGCACGCTCAGGCTGACCCGGGCCAGTCGCGAGGTGCTGGTGGGCAACCGCGAAGTCCATCTGCGCGAGGATGCGCGGCCGGTGCGGTCCGCCCATCGGCGACGCGACAGTCTGGTCGTGACCGGAGCGAGTATCGGTATCGAAGCCTACGAGCAGCCGATGTGGGATGCACTCCGGGCCCTGCGTGCGCAACTGGCCAGACAGCAGGGGGTGCCGCCCTACGTGGTGTTCCATGACGCCACCTTGCTGGCGATGCTTCGCGCCTTGCCGTCGGACGAGGCGGAACTTGCCCAGATCAGCGGTGTGGGCGAATCGAAACTGAAACGCTACGGACGCGACTTCCTGGCGATCATCAACGCCACGGGATGAATCGTCCCCGTCGCTGAGGCCCAGGGTGCGCTCAGTACGCCGTGCTCCAGCGCGGCATCGGTGGTGCCGGCAGGCGGACGCGGATCATTTCGGACTGGCGCCACGCATCGAGCTGTCCCGGCAGGCGCGCCTGCGGCCATACGGCGCGCAGCGTGGCGAGTGCGGCTTCAGCTGAATCGTGGCGGCCGCACTCCATGCGGTCGTGCAGGGCACGCCAGCGCCGCCCGTGCTGGACGATGCGGAACATGCCGAGTTTCGACGGGAAGACGTATTGCGATGTCATGGGGATGCTCCATGGGGAGGGAGTGTCGGGTATCTTGCCGGGCGGTCATGACATCGCCGTTGCCAAGACATGCAGGAGCAGTGGCACCAGGGGGGGGGATCGTGACGCTTGCGTGAGCACGTCGCGGATGCCTGCGGCGTCGCGAGTCATCGTTGCGCCGGAAGTCCTTCCTGGCCGGCTGAGCGTCTTGGCTGTGCTGCGCCATGGTGGCTTTGGGGCTTCTGCTGTTGGGCCGCTGCGACATCCTTCTCGTGGCGACGGCCTGTCTGCTGTTGACAGAGGCCTTTCCGTGTTGCGTCAGTTTGGTTCTGTCGTGGTCAGTATTGCGACGTGATGGTCGGGCAAACATCATCGACGCGGTCGTTGCCAGGCCTTTCGCGTGATATGGGATGCAGGCCGGATAAGGTTTGGTGGGCCTGCCGACCGACGGTTCACCACGCCGGATATGCCGCCAACGTGGAGGCGGTACATTTTTTGCTTGATAACTTTTGCCAGGTCGTGATCGAGGATACGCACCGTCGAGGCTGCGGAACTCGGGGATCGAATGGTTTCGTCGGTCGATGCATTACGTATTACGGTTTTTCTTTCGTTTGGCGGCATATGTCTTCGAGTGGCGTACCACATGTTGCGCGACCGCATCCGCAAGAGTGGTATCGGCCGGCCGGCCGGTCCGCCGGCGATGGAGCAGCTGGTGGCTCGGCGGGCCAGCCTGGAAGGCAGGTTTCCCGTTTCCCGCGCCGCAGGTGTGTTGATCGTTCCCGCTGCGTCAGGGGACATGTTTGGCAGTCGTGACCTGGGCGGAGCTTGATGTCGAGTGTGGATTTGCCATTGCTTTCGTTGCTGGCCGTCGCCAGCCCGACAGACATGGCCGGGTCGCACACTCGCAAACTGAGAATCGGATAGCTAGGTCGTCGCGCACTTTCGGCTGTAGGATCACAAAAAACGATCGGGGCTGGGATAAAATGTGGGTGCGGATAAGCGTGGATCTATTTTCATTCAGGTTTGAATCCGATCCGCTGGGGGCGCTTGGGTGAGCGCTGGGATGCCGATGGCTGCACGGGACAGGGGTTGGTCAATGGTGCGCAAGGAATGGTGGCGTTTTTTAGCGGTAGCACTGGCTTACGGCGTGGGCGTCACGCTCGTGCGCCAGATCTCCATCTCGCACTGGCTGATCCTGGCCGGTGTGCACTTTGCTGTTCTGCTGCTGTGCCGATACAGGTACTGGCCGGCGCTGATCGTTGGTGAGGCGGTCTCGCTCGTTCATTTCGCGATCAGCTATGAGCATCAGTTCGGCATCGTCTGGGCAATTCAGGTGTTGGTGCCATCCATCATCTTCATGATGCCGATCGTCTACCTCTTCCGGCGTTACGCGCCGATCCGCGCGGGTAATGGGGTCAATGTGGGGCGCATGCTTATGTGTTCATTGATTCTTTCGGGAATCATGACAGCACATAATTTCGGCGAAGTTGCATTGATGAAATTGCCGAATGGCTATCAGGTTGATGTGATCCCGGTTGCGGCGCGTTGGGTGCTTGGCAACTTCCTGGGCATCTTGACGATCGTGCCGTTTGCTCTTGCGGTCGCACAAGCTGGCCGTGTGCGGTCCCTGCGTGAGATTTTTAGCAAATTGTCTACCAGCGGGGTAGCCAGAGATACCCTGTTTTCCCTGGTTCCGGCATTGCTCGTGCTTATGTGGTTTGGCTGGATGCAGCCAAACGTGAACGCACTCGTGCAGGCGGCAATGTTTCTGCCAGTCGTGTGGATCGCCTTGCGCCATGGCTGGATCGGCGCTGCTGTAGGTGGCATGTTTGCCAGCCTTGCTGTGATGACACTCATGCCTGTACGTGATGATGCAGGCACCATGCAGGCCGAGATCATTATTGCGTTCACCATAAGCACGATGCTGCTTATCGGGGAGCAGGTCGCTGCGCTGCGTGGCATGGTTGAGCAGGAGCGTGTCGACTTGCGTCTTACTTTGGCTCTGGCTCAGCGAAATGTAGCGGCGGGCGAGGCTCGATTGAAATTGGCGGCGCAGGGACTTGGTTATGTCCAGGAGACTGTCCGCACCGGTTATCAGGTCATGATGGGACGTCTGCGCTCTGCCCAACCTGGATCAGAGGAGCGCGGCTATGGTCGTCAAGCCTCCTTGGCGCAGGATCAGCTCTATCGCTTGGCCGACTGTCTTCATCCCATTGCCTGGCGTGATCGCGGTCTGACCGCTGCGCTGCAGGAAGGGGCGCTGGCCCGGATGCTCGACGAGTGTGGGGTTGTATACCGAAGTGACGTGCATGGTCCTGTCGAGCAACTATCCAGCACGCTTCATCTTGCGATTTATCGAATCGCAGGAGAGACAATCGCCAGCTGGTGCGCATACAAGGACGTAAGCGGATTTAAAGTAAGCTTGCGTACCGGATTTAGCAAAGGACGTCGATGGGTCGTTTTGCGTCTTGCTGGCTTCTACTCCTCCCAAGACGAGACAAGGGTTCGTTGGGACGAGCTTCTGCCGCGGGTTGAGCGCATCGGCAGCGGACTAGGCCTTACTGCTGTGCGGGATCGTGCTGCAACATACGAAGGCTTTTGCCGCGAGCGCAATTCGCTGGCGCGTCGGCAGTTGAGTGTTCTGATGTTGGACCCAGTGGAGCCCGGTGAGATTTGACATCACCGGGCATCACCGTTTCGGGCTGCCCACATCCTGGTAATCGGCAGAATTGGGGCTGACAGGCAATATCGTCTTTCTTTAAGCGACGCCGGCGCCGATGACGTTCTTGCCAGCGCATTCGATCGGATCGCAGGTGGGGACGGTTGTGACAGCCATGGCGGCGGCCTGGTGGGTGCTGGCGGCGTCGATGTTCTTGCCAGCGCATTCGATCGGATCGCAGGTGGGGACGGTCGTGACAGCCATGGCGACGGCCTGGTGGGTGCTGGCAGCGACGATGTTCTTGCCAGCGCACTCGATCGGATCACAGGCGGGGACGGTCGTGACAGCCATGGCGACGGCCTGGTGGGTGTTGGCAGCGACGATATTCTTGCCAGCGCACTCGATCGGATCGCAGGTGGGGACGGTCGTGACCGCCATCGCGATGGGCTGGGTGGTATTGGCAGCGACGATGTTCTTGCCAGCGCACTCGATCGGATCGCAGGTGGGGACGGTCGTGACCGCCATGGCGACGGCCCGGGTGGTATTGGCGGCGACGATGTTCTTGCCAGCGCATTCGATCGGATCACAGGTGGGGACAGTCTTGGTCGCCATGGCCAGAGCCGGGCCGGCATCGCCGACATTGGCTGCCGTAAGCTTTATGGTGCCGTCGCTGAGCGGTGTCGCCGTGACGGTCGTGGTGCTGTCGCGGTAGATCATCGAGCTCGTTCCACTGGCCATGGCGGTAGTCGACGCGGTGGCCTGCGGTGTCGATACCTCAGCGGCGAACTGTCCAACGGGCAAGGTGATGAAAACCCCATTCTGGGTGCCGATCGCTCCCAGTACATTGCCGTCAATATCGTTTACCTTGATGTATTTGACCCCGCTGCGTTTGAATACATAGGCGTGAAAGTTGGGGTTGGTGCTTGCATCGGTGACATTGGGCCAGGACTGGCCGAGGCCGGTGGGTGTGGGTTGTACCGCATAAGCCGCACCGGTGAGCACGAGCATCAGGCCTGCAAACAACGAAACACGCTGAAAGATAGCGTTCATGATCAGTCCCCTTTTCGATGGTGATGTGGCGCCCGAATGGTGGGCAGCCGGAGGGTAACACCGCGGGAAAATCAAGGGTGACGATCAGGATGCAGGGCCGAATAGTGGGCCTGACTGGGTTTGTTCCGCCGTTTTATCCCCTCAGTCGGATGTACGGGGTGCTTTTTTGGCGGTTGGGGGCGCATTGGTATGGCCGGGATAACTGCCAACGGGCGTCTATAACGAGCTTGCGCCATGCACGTGCCGTGAGTGGCGGCAGAAGAGAGGTGTTCAATGTCGCTCGATGGATTGGATCGACGGTATGGACTGGCGAGCCGGCGATGCCCGGGTGCAAGTCCAGCAGGGCATTATTGTCATGTCTGCGTGCAGGCCGTGGGAGTGCCGGCGATGGCGGTCCGCAGGCGGCATGCGTACCAGAGGGCATCAATGTATTGATTTTGCGGTGTCCGGGCGCATAAGGCCCGGAACAACCTGTCCGCGCCCGGTCCCGGGACCGCGTGAAGGCCGGATGCCCGCGATCGGGTTACCCAGTGCGTGCCTTGCGCGCCCAAGCCGATCTGGCGATGGCCTGGATCGTCGCCCGATTATGCGTGGCCGGCAATGCGGTCCACCCGCATTACTTCTTGAAATACGCGCGATACCAGTCAACGAAGCGCGCCACGCCTGCTTCGATCGACGTATCGGGCGCGTATCCGACATCCCGGCGAAGCGCGGATACGTCGGCCCATGTGTCCGGCACGTCGCCTGGCTGCATCGGAAGCAGTCGCTTTTCGACCGTGCGGCCCAGATGCTCTTCAAGTAATTCGATGAAGCGCATCAGCGGCACGGGCTGGTCGTTGCCGATGTTGTACACGCGATAGGGCGCGCTCGATGTACCCGGATCAGGCGTTTCTGCATGGTAGGCCGGGTCGGGTTGAGCGGGGTGGTCGAGTGCGCGTATCACGCCTTCGACGATATCGTCGATATAGGTGAAATCGCGGCTGTGGTGGCCGTAGTTGAATACGTCGATCGGTTCGCCGCGGCTGATGCGGTCCGCGAACAGCATGGGCGACATGTCGGGCCGCCCCCACGGGCCGTAGACCGTGAAGAAGCGCAATCCTGTGGTGGGTAGGCGATACAGATGGCTGTAGCTGTGGGCCATCAATTCGTTGGCTTTCTTGGTGGCGGCGTAGAGGCTCACCGGATGATCCACAGGGTCCTCGACCGCAAAGGGCAATTTGCGGTTGGCGCCGTAGACGGAGCTGGACGAGGCGTAGACCAGATGCTCGACCTCTGCGTGTCGACAGGCTTCGAGCACGTTGCCGAACCCGACCAGGTTGCTCTGCACGTAAGCCTGGGGGTTCTTCAGCGAATAGCGGACGCCGGCCTGGGCTGCAAGGTTCACGACCCGCTGGGGACTGAAGGAGGCAAAGGCGTTGCCTATCGCGGTGGCATCGGCGAGGTCGGCGCGGACATGGGTGTAGGCGGGGTGGTCGGCAAAGCGGGACAGCCGGGCCTCTTTCAGCGCAGGATCGTAGTAATCGTTGTGGTTGTCGAAGCCGAGGACCTCGTCGCCTCGCGCGAGTAGTCGTTCGGCAAGGGCGGCACCGATGAAGCCGGCGGTGCCGGTGACGAGGATGCGCATGAGTCTGTTCCGGTTGGGCGTCGTAGGCGGTGATTCTAGCCGTCGCAGTCTCGCTGCGCCCGTGGAAAGATCGGCTGGATTCCGGTTGCCGGGCCTAGTGGTGGCAGGCGGAGCGTGATTGCTCAGCGGGTGTGAAACGGCCGTCGAACCAGGCCGCAAGGGCTATTGCAACTGCGTTCGATTTAAGCTGGCGAGTCGGGCCAGCCAAAATGCTGCGACTGAATCTTCCATACCTGGGCCGGCATGCACCTACATGTCCGCGACCATAAGAACCGCCTGCGTGCAGCCGTGTTCAGTGTGCCTGCGGCCGCAGTATTGGCCGCGTGTTTGTCCAGCCAGGATGCGTCGTCGGGCAGTGCCTCAACACCCGAGTAAGGTATCGAGCTGGGTAGCGCGGTGCGCCTCCAGTACAGTCGCGGGTGGCAACAGCCAGGGCAACGGTCGTCGCCTCGGCGACATGGACTTCGACATTTTCCGGCTCGATCTGAACGGCTCGATCGGCAAAGTGCTTTTGTCCGCACAGTACTGGTGGTTCCAGTACATGAGCGCCATCCATCACGCCTGGGTTGGCTGCAAGTTCACTTCGAAGGACGACGGGCGGCCGGGCATCACGCGTGTCCCGTTCGGCAACCAGCCGTTCATCGGCGGCAGCATGGCGGGCAACGGCAGGATGGAGCATCGCATCGACATCAACTTCGGTTACTACTTCTGAGCTTGATCCGGGACCCGGCCCGGTGGCGTTGACAGTGCGTCCCGGCCGGGCTAGCTTTCTGCTTTCCCGAGACAAGCGCGAAGGTGGCCCGCAGTTGCCTGCCGGTCGAGTGTGCGACATGGAAACTAGCCGACCCCAGTAGCGATGCCGTGCGCAAGGCCTGAGCTTGTCGAAGGGCGCTGCGCGCCCTTTTTTGTGGCCGCCCTCCGGCCCTTTCCCATTGTTCCGACCGTCCGTTCCGGGCGGTGCAGCAGGCAGAACCGACATGATCGAGATCACGCTTCCCGACGGCAGCAAGCGGCCGTTCGACCACCCCGTGTCCGTGCAGGACGTGGCCGCTTCCATCGGCGCTGGCCTGGCCAAGGCCACCCTCGCCGGCAAGGTCGATGGCCGGCTGGTCGACGCCAGTTTCCCCATCGAGCATGACGCCAGCCTGGAAATCGTCACCGAGAAGAGCCCCGATGCGCTGGAGATCCTGCGCCATTCCACTGCGCACCTGCTGGCGCAGGCGGTGCAGCGGCTGTACCCGGGTGCACAGGTCACCATTGGTCCGGTGATCGAGAACGGCTTCTACTACGACTTCGCCTACGAGCGCCCGTTCACGCCCGACGATCTGGAGAAGATCGAGGCGGAGATGCACAAAATCGTGCAGGAATCCCTGCCGGTCACGCGCAGCGTCAAGTCGCGCGATGACGCGGTGGCCTTCTTCCGCGGGCTGGGCGAGGAGTACAAGGCCGAGATCATCGAGTCGATCCCGGCCAACGAGGAGCTGTCGCTGTACACGCAGGGCGAGTTCACCGACCTGTGCCGTGGCCCGCACGTGCCCAACACCGGCAAGCTGCGCGCGTTCAAGCTGATGAAGGTGGCCGGCGCCTACTGGCGCGGCGACAGCAACAACGCGATGCTGACCCGCATCTACGGCACCGCCTGGCTCAACGACAAGGATCTCAAGGCCTACCTGCACCAGCTGGAAGAGGCCGAGAAGCGCGATCACCGCAAGATCGGCAAGGCGCTGGACCTGTTCCACCAGCAAGAGGAAGGCCCGGGCATGGTGTTCTGGCACCCGCGCGGCTGGGCGATCTGGCAGCAGGTCGAGCAGTACATGCGCAACGTGTACAAGAAGAGCGGTTACCAGGAGGTGCGTTGCCCGCAGGTGCTCGACGTCTCGCTGTGGAAGAAGTCCGGCCACTGGGACAATTACGCCGAGAACATGTTCTTCACCGAGTCGGAGAAGCGCACCTACGCGCTGAAGCCGATGAATTGCCCGGGCCACGTGCAGATCTTCAACGCCGGCCTGCACAGCTACCGCGACCTGCCGATCCGCTACGGCGAGTTCGGCGGCTGCCACCGCAACGAGCCGTCCGGTGCGCTGCACGGCATCATGCGCGTGCGCGCGTTCACCCAGGACGACGGTCACGTGTTCTGTACGCCGGAGCAGATCGAGCCGGAGGTCACCGCGTTCCATCGCCAGGCGATGCAGGTCTACGGCGACTTCGGGTTCGACAACATCGCGTTGAAGATCGCCCTGCGCCCGGACAAGCGCATCGGCTCGGACGAGGTCTGGGACAAGGCCGAGGAGGCCCTGCGTGCCGCCTTGCGCTCGGCCGGGGTCGATTGGGAGGAACTGCCGGGCGAGGGCGCGTTCTATGGCCCGAAGATCGAGTACCACATGAAGGACTCGATCGGCCGCGCCTGGCAGGTCGGCACCATGCAGGTGGATTTCATGATGCCCGAGCGGCTGGGTGCCGAGTACGTGGACGAGCACAGCCAGCGCCAGCACCCGGTGATGCTGCACCGGGCCATCGTCGGTTCGATGGAGCGGTTCATCGGCATCCTGATCGAGCATCATGCCGGCAACCTGCCGACCTGGCTGGCGCCGGTGCAGGCGGTGGTCCTCAATATCACCGATGCGCAGTCGGCCTATGCCGCCGAAGTGGCGCAAGCCCTTGTCGACAAAGGCTTCCGGGTCCAGGCCGATTTGCGCAACGAAAAAGTCGGCTATAAAATCCGCGAACATACGTTGCAGAAGGTTCCTTACCAGCTCGTGGTCGGTGATCGCGAGAGGGATTCCGGGGCCGTTTCTGTTCGTACCCGTACCGGCGAGGACCTGGGCAGCATGCCGCTGGCCGCCTTCGTCGAGCGGCTGGAGGTCGAGACGCGGCGCTGAGTGCGCCCGTCCGGTCGTTTTCAACATCTTCTGGAGGATAGTGGTATCGCTACCACCGACAACAAGGGCAACCGTCGTAACCATGAAATCCGCGTGCCGCGTGTGCGTGTGATCGGCGCTGATTCAGAGCAGCTTGGCATTCTCAGTCGCGACGAGGCGCTGGCACTGGCGCAGGAAGCGGGGATGGACCTGGTCGAGATCCAGCCGAACGGCGATCCGCCGGTCTGCCGCATCATGGACTACGGCAAGTTCAAGTTCGAAGCCCAGAAGAAGGCCCAGGCCGCCAAGAAGAAGCAGAAGCAGGTCGAGATCAAGGAAGTGAAGTTCCGCCCGGTGACGGACGTGGGCGACTACCAGATCAAGCTGCGCAACATGCTCCGCTTCCTCGAAGAGGGCGACAAGGTCAAGGTCACCATCCGCTTCCGCGGACGCGAGATGTCGCACCAGGATCTGGGACAGGCGCTGGCCAGGCGGATCCAGGAAGACGTCGGCGAGAACGGCCAGGTCGAGTCCTTCCCGCGGCTCGAAGGGCGCCAGATGGTCATGATGATCGGCCCCAAGAAAAAGCAGTAAGGCGAGCGGCGGCCCCCGGGTCGCCGTTTCCATGTGGGCCTCATGCCTGGCTTCCCGGGCTGGTCCGCACACGCTGCGATACGCCGCTAGGACTAGCCTTGGGCGTCATTTCTCCGTAGAATTGCCGGTTCGACCCGCCAGGAAGGGTCGTGCACCGATCGTGGCAGGAAGGAAAGCGTGGCCCCGGCCGCCGCCAGATCAGTCAGAAACCCGAGATACGGAGCATTTCCATGCCCAAGATCAAGACCAACCGGGCGGCGGCGAAGCGTTTTCGCAAGACCGCTTCCGGCAAGTTCAAGGCCGGTCACGCCTTCAAGTCGCACATCCTGACCAAGAAGTCGACCAAGCGTAAGCGCAACCTGCGCGCCACCAACCACGTGAAGGCATGCGACACCAAGGGTGTGGCCCGCATGCTTCCGTACGTCTAAGGCGAGGAGGAGAACACCATGGCTCGTGTAAAGCGTGGCGTCACCGCCCGTCGTCGTCACAAGAAGATCATCGGCCGCGCGAAGGGCTACTACAACGCCCGTCGCAAAGTCTTCCGCGTAGCGAACCAGGCCGTCATCAAGGCCGGCCAGTACGCCTATATCGGCCGCAAGCAGAAGAAGCGCCAGTTCCGCGCCCTGTGGATCGTGCGTATCAATGCTGCCGCCCGGCAGTTCGGCCTGTCGTACAGCCGCCTGATCAACGGCCTGAGCAAGGCCGGCATCACGGTCGACCGCAAGGTGCTGGCCGACATCGCCGTGCACGACATCAAGGCGTTTGGCGCCATCGCGGAAAAGGCGAAGGCCAGCCTGGCCGCTTGATCGTCGCTCACTGACGATATGATGTGAATCAAGCGGGGAGAAGGCCGGCGCCTTCTCCCCGTTTTGTTTCTGTGCTTCGCTACGGGAACCCCACGAATGGATGATCTCGACAGTCGCGCCGCGCAGGCGCTGGCCGATATCGGCAAGGCCGACACCCTGGACGCGCTTGATGCGCTGCGGGTGGGCCTGCTCGGCAAGAACGGCGCCGTTACCGCCGCCCTGAAGGCGCTGGGCGCACTGGCGCCGGACGAGCGCAAGGCGCGCGGTGCGGAAGTGAACCAGGTCAAGCAGCGCCTGGCCGACGCACTGGCCGCTCGCAAGGCGGTGCTGGAACAGGCCGAGCTGGACCGCCGGCTGGCCTCGGAAACCATCGACATTACCCTGCCGGGCCGCGATGGCGAGCGTGGCGGCATCCACCCGGTTACCCGGGCACTGGAGCGCATCGCATCGATCTTCGCGCGACTGGGCTACCAGCGCGCCGACGGTCCGGAGATCGAAGACGACTGGCACAATTTCGAGGCGCTGAACTTCCCGCCGCATCATCCGGCGCGTGCGATGCACGACACCTTCTATTTCGGCGACGGGCGCCTGCTGCGCACGCACACCTCGCCGGTGCAGATCCGCTCGATGAAGGGGCGCCAGCCGCCGATCCGGATCATCGCCCCGGGCAAGGTCTACCGCAGCGATTCGGATCAGACCCATTCGCCGATGTTCCACCAGATCGAGGGCCTGCTGGTCGACGAGACCTCCAGCTTCGCCGACCTCAAGGGCACCCTGGCCGAGTTCGTGCGCGCCTTCTTCGAGCGCGACTTCGAGATGCGTTTCCGGCCCAGCTACTTCCCCTTCACCGAGCCCTCGGCCGAGGTGGATATCCGCTGGGAGACCGGCGACGGCCAGAGCCGCTGGCTGGAGGTGCTGGGCTGCGGCATGGTGCACCCGAACGTGCTCAGGAACTGCGGCATCGATCCGGAGCGCTACACCGGCTTTGCCTTCGGCCTTGGCGTGGAGCGTTTCGCCATGCTGCGCTACGGCGTCACGGACCTGCGCGCGTTCTTCGAGAACGACCTTCGCTTCCTCAAGCAGTTCGCGTAAACCGGGCAGGGCATACACGATGAAATTCTCCGAAAACTGGTTGCGCGAACTGGTCGAGATCCAGGCTGGTCGTGCCGAACTTGCCCATGCGCTGACCATGGCCGGGCTGGAAGTGGAAGAGCTCACCCCGCTGGGCGAGCAGCTCGACGGTGTGGTGGTGGCCGAGATCGTCGCAGCCGACAAGCACCCGCAGGCCGACCGTCTGCAGGTGTGCCGCGTCGATGCGGGTCATGGCCAGACGCTGCAGATCGTCTGCGGCGCACCGAATGCGCGCGTGGGCATCAAGGTGCCGCTGGCGATGGTGGGCGCGAGCCTGCCGGGTGGCATCGCGATCAAGGCGGCGAAGCTGCGCGGAGTGGAGTCGTCCGGCATGCTGTGCTCGGCGAAGGAGCTGGGTATCGACGTGGATGCCTCCGGCCTGCTCGAGCTGCCCCACGATGCGCCCGTCGGCCAGTCGCTGGCCACTTACCTTGGCTTGCCCGATGCCAGCATCGAGCTGAAGCTCACCCCGAACCGTCCCGACTGCCTGGGCCTGTACGGCCTCGCCCACGACGTGGCAGCCCTGTTCGGCAGCCGCGTGAAGACGGTCGATCAGGCCGCCGCACCGGTCACCGGTACCGCCCGCCGCGGCATCCGTCTCGAGGCGGGCAAGGATGCGCCGCGCTATCTGGGGCGGATCGTCGAGGGTATCGACGCGAACGCGCCGACACCCCTGTGGCTGGCCGAGCGCCTGCGCCGTGCCGGGCTGCGCCCGATCAGTGCCGTGGTCGACGTCACCAACTACGTGATGCTGGAACTGGGGCAGCCGCTGCACGCCTTCGACAACGATGCGCTGCAGGGTGAGGTCGTAGTGCGCCACGCGCGCCAGGGTGAGACGCTGAAGCTGCTCGACGGCAGCGAAGCGAAGCTCGACGAGGGCTTCCTGCTGATTGCCGATGACAGCAAGGCGCTGGCGGTGGCCGGCGTGATGGGCGGGTTCGACTCGCGCGTCACCAACACCACCCGCAGCGTCTTTCTGGAGTCCGCGCATTTCGCGCCGGCCGCGATCATGGGGCGGGCGCGCAAGCTGGGCCTGCACACGGATGCCTCGCACCGCTTCGAGCGCGGTGTCGATCCCCAATTGCCGCAACGTGCGCTGGAACGCGCCACCGAGCTGCTGCTGGCGATTGCCGGCGGCCAGGCCGGTCCGGTGGTCGTGGCCGAGAACCTGGCCGACCTGCCGGTGGTGGCCACGGTGACCCTGCGTCGCGCGCGCCTGCGCCGCGTGCTGGGCCTGGACGTGCCTGATGCGGAAGTCGCCCGTATCTTCACCGCGTTGGGCATGCAGGTCGCCGCGACCGCGGATGGCTGGCAGGTGAAGGCGCCGAGCAGCCGCTTCGACATCGAGCGCGAAGAGGACCTGATCGAGGAAGTCGCGCGTATCTTCGGCTACGACCGCATTCCCACCGCCACACCGGCCGGTGCGTTGACCCTGGCGATCGAGCCGGAGGCGCGCATTGGCGAGCTGGCGCTGCGCGAGCAGCTCGCTGCGCGCGGCTATCACGAAGCGGTGAATCTGTCCTTCGTGCCCACCGAGCTGCTGGCTCGCTGGGGCCTGGACGGGCAGGGCGTGCCGCTGGCCAACCCGCTGTCCGTCGATCTGGCGGTGATGCGACCCTCGTTGCTGCCCGGCCTGGTCGATGCCCTGTGCCGCAATCGGGCACGCCAGCAGGATCGCGTGCGCCTGTTCGAAGTGGCGCGTGTGTTCGCCGCTGGCGATCCACCGCTGGAGACCCCCAGCCTTGCCATCGCCGCCTGCGGCACCGCGCACGGCGAGCAATGGGGCGAGCCGTCACGCCCGCTCGATTTCTACGATCTCAAGGGCGAGTTGGACGCGCTGATCGCCTGGGGCGGCGAGCCGCTCAACTGGCATCTGGAAGCCGACCGCCTGCCGGGCTGGCTGCATCCGGGGCGTGGCGCGCTGATCGTCCGCGACGGCGTGACCGTCGGCCACCTTGGCGCCTTGCATCCGCAGCTTGCCAAGGCGCTCGATCTGGGGCCCGACGCGCATGTGCTCGAAGTGTCGCTGGCGCCGCTGCTGGCACGCCGCCTGCCCCAGGCGCGCGCGGTGCCCCGTTTCCCCTCGGTGCGTCGGGATATCGCAGTGGAAGTGCCGGAACAGGTGAGCTGGTCACGGATCGAGCAGGCCGTTCGCGGCACCCTGGGAGACGCGCTCAAGGAGCTTCGCCTGTTCGATCGCTACAGCGGCAAAGGCGTCGAAAGCGGACGCAGGAGTCTCGCTATGGGCTTGATTTTACAGGACGCATCCCGCACGCTTACCGACGAAGATGCAGATCGGTTCGTGCGCGAAGCGGTTGCAGTGCTGGAGACGACATGCATGGCGCGATTGCGAGGGTAAGATGGCGCTGACCAAGGCAGAGATGGCCGAGCGCCTGTTTCTAGAGGTGGGCCTCAACAAGCGGGAAGCCAAGGAATTCGTGGACGCCTATTTCGAGGTGGTACGCGAGGCATTGGAACGTGGGGAGCAGGTGAAGCTGTCCGGTTTCGGCAATTTCGACCTGCGCGAAAAGAACCAGCGTCCCGGGCGCAACCCCAAGACGGGTGAGGAGATTCCAATCTCCGCCCGCCGTGTGGTGACGTTCCGACCCGGGCAGAAACTCAAGGTGCGAGTCGAGAGCTATGCTGGACCAAGGGAATAACACCGAACTGCCCGCCATCCCGGCGAAGCGCTACTTCACCATTGGCGAAGTCAGCGAGCTTTGCGGGGTGAAGCCGCACGTGCTGCGTTACTGGGAGCAGGAGTTCCCCGCGCTGAACCCGGTCAAGCGCCGCGGCAACCGGCGCTACTACCAGCGTCACGACGTGCTGATGATCCGCCAGATCCGCTCGCTGCTGTACGACGAGGGCTTTACCATCACCGGCGCACGCGCCCGGCTGGAAGGACCGCAGGCGAGGATGGAGGCAAGCATGTCGCACCAGATCGTGCGCCAGGTACGCATGGAGCTGGAAGAAGTGCTGAGCCTGCTGAAGCGCTGAGGCTTCCGCAGTAGTCATTCGAGCTGGTAGACTTGCCAGCTCGCTGTTTCGTCGGGGCGTAGCGCAGCCTGGTAGCGCATTTGCCTGGGGGGCAAAGGGTCGTCGGTTCGAATCCGGCCGCCCCGACCAATTCGGCGGCATCACATGAAAAAAGCGCCCGTCGGGCGCTTTTTTCATGTGCGCGGGGACAGGGCCGCAGGTCCGCTCAGTACAGCACGCGGCTGCGCAGGGTGCCCGGAATCGACGCCAGCCGGTCCTTCAGCGCGTTGGCCTGCGCCTCGTTGGCAGCCACGTCGATCACCACGTAGCCGACCTCGGCGTCGGTCTGCAGGAACTGCGCGTCGATGTTGATGTTGCCGGCGGAGAACAGTTCGTTGATGCGCGACAGCACACCCGGCACGTTCTTGTGGATGTGCAGCAGTCGGCGGCTCCGGGGGTGTTCGGGCAGCGACACCTCGGGGAAGTTCACCGCCGACAGGGTGGAGCCGTTGTCACTGTAGCGCACCAGCTTGCTGGCCACCTCGATGCCGATGTTGTCCTGGGCCTCGAGCGTGCTGCCGCCGATGTGCGGGGTGAGAATCACGTTGTCCAGCCCGACCAGCGGCGACACGAACGGGTCGTCGTTGCCCTTGGGCTCGACCGGAAACACGTCCACCGCGGCGCCTGCCAGGTGTTCCGAGCGCAGGGCCGCGGCCAGGGCGTCGATGTCCACCACGCTGCCGCGCGATGCGTTGATCAGCATCGCGCCTGGACGCATGGCGGCGATTTCCCTCGCGCCGAACATCATCTTCGTGGAGGGCGTCTCGGGCACGTGCAGAGTCACCACGTCGGAACGCTGCAGCAGGTCGTCCAGGCTGTCGGCGGGCCGGGCGTTGCCCAGGGCCAGCTTGGTCTCCACGTCGTGGAAGATCACCCGCATGCCCATGCTTTCGGCCAGCACGCCGACCTGCGTGCCGATGTGGCCGTAGCCGATGATGCCAAGCACCTTGTCGCGCGCCTCGTAGCTGCCGCTGGCCGACTTGCTCCAGCCGCCGCGGTGGCATTGCATGCTTTTCTGCGGAATGCCGCGCAACAGCATGATGGCCTCGGCGATCACCAGCTCGGCCACACTGCGCGTATTGGAATACGGCGCGTTGAACACCGGGGTGCCCATCCGCTCGGCGGTGTCCAGCGCCACCTGGTTGGTGCCGATGCAGAAGCAGCCGATCGCGATCAGTCGCCGCGCATGCTCAAGAACCTCGGTGGTGAGCTGGGTACGCGAGCGCAACCCCACGATATGCGCTTCGGCGATGCGCTCCTTCAGCAGGTCCTCGGGCAGCGACTTTTTGTGGTACTCGATCTGGGTGTAGCCGGCGCGCTCGAAGGTATCCACAGCGGTCTGGCTCACGCCTTCCAGCAGCAGCACCTTGATGTCTTGCTTGGGGAACGAGGTCTTCATGGCGATCCCTGGACGAATGATGCCGCCCACTATGCCAGAAATGTGGCGATGCAGCACTGGACGTTTGGACATCCAAATGGCAGTCTCGCCGGGAATATCGCTGGAGCCGACATGACCTCTCACCTGGACGACCTTGTCCGCCGCCTGCCCGGACTGCGCCTGCTCACCGATGCCGGCGACCTGGAGCACTACGGCCGCGACTGGACCCGGCGCTGGACGCCGGCGCCGCTGGCGATCGCCTTGCCGGCCAGCATCGAGGAGGTGCAGGGCATCGTCCGCTGGGCGAACGATCACCATGTGGCCGTCGTGCCCTCGGGCGGCCGCACCGGGCTGTCCGGCGGTGCGGTGGCGGCGCATGGCGAGCTGGTGCTGAGTCTTGAGCGGATGAACCGCGTGCTGGGCTTCGATGCCGTCGACCGCACGTTGACCGTGCAGCCGGGTATTGCCCTGGAAGCCGTCCACGCCGCGGCGCGCGAACGCGGCCTGGTCTACCCGGTGGATTTCGCCGCGCGTGGTTCCTGTTCCATCGGCGGCAACATCGCCACCAACGCAGGCGGCATCCGGGTGATCCGCTACGGCAATACTCGCGAATGGATCGCCGGTCTCAAGGTGGTGGCAGGCAATGGCGAGTTGCTGGAGCTCAACCGCAGCCTGGTGAAGAACTCCAGTGGCTACGACTTCCGTCAGCTGCTGATCGGCTCGGAAGGCACACTGGGCATCGTGGTCGAGGCCACCCTGAAGCTTACCGATCCGCCGCCGTCCTCGCAGGCGATG